>WNFR01005950.1_pt1 | contig 12472 bp, 3 predicted proteins | sample 5400221 | NCBI WGS metagenome assembly WNFR01 (sample SAMN13153357, study PRJNA577476) | soil metagenome | isolation source: 40 cm soil under Madrone tree | place: USA:California | collected 2016-06-14 | reverse complement strand
GAAATCAGTAAGGAAAATGCTCAAATAGCCCAAAGATAGGTCGTCCTGCCGGGCGCACCAGACAAATCAAAGATGGCTCAATCACTCGTCGAGAAACCAGATCTCGAGTCAGGATCCTTTACCGATCTTCTAACCCGAGAGCGGCTGGCTCAATTTCGTGGTGCGCGGATCAGCCGGTTTACCGAAACGTCGTTGCCTCGCTTATTTGAGGCACAGGCAGCGCGCGCGGCTGAGAAAGTTGCGGTCATCTGTGAAGCAGAGTCGCTTACCTATAACGAACTAAACGCACGAGCCAATCAACTGGCGCATCATCTCCGCGCGCTCGGCGTCGGCCGCGAATCGCTGGTTGGTATTTGTGTCGACCGGTCTTTGGAGATGGCGGTCGGCATTCTGGCCATTCTTAAATCCGGGGGCGCCTACCTGCCGCTGGATCCGGAATATCCGGCAGAGCGTTTGGCGTTTATGCTTACCGATGCACAGCCAACGCTGGTCCTGACGAAAACGGATCTCGCGAGTCACCTTCCCCGGAGTCAAACCCGTGTGCTCCTTGATAGCGACTGGCCCGTCATTGCTGAACATGTTGATGCCAACCTCGCCGAAACTCCAGGCGCGCATGATCTCGCTTATGTGATTTACACCTCGGGTTCGACCGGCGAACCCAAGGGCGTGATGATCGAGCACGGCAATCTGGCGAGCTATCTGCTGGCGCTGGACGAGGAACTCGGAATCAATAGCGATGATGTGTATCTGCACACCGCCTCGATAGCTTTCTCTTCCTCGCGCAGGCAATTGCTGCTGCCGCTCTCGCAAGGAGCCACCGTCGCAATCGCGACATCGGATCAGCGAAAAGATCCAGTGGCGCTGTTTGAGATGATCAAAGCTCGCGGCGTGACAGTGATGGATGCGGTCCCATCATTCTGGCGCACCTGCACCTCAATTCTGGAGGGGCTGGATGAGGAATCGCGACGGAAACTGCTCGACAACCGGCTGCGGCTGATGCTTTCAGCCAGCGAGCCTCTGTTATCCGATATCCCACGAACATGGATGTCGCAGTTCGGGCACCCGGCGCGGCACGTTCACATGTTTGGCCAGACAGAGACGGCCGGAATAGTCTCGCTCTATCACGTTCCCGCCAGCCTCGACGACGAGCTGAATGTTTTGCCTATTGGCCGGCCGATTGCCAACAGCGAAGTTTACATTCTTGACGCAGACCAGCGGCCTTGTCAGGTCAACGTCGCCGGAGAACTCTACATAGGCGGAGCCGGTGTTGGCCGCGGGTACCTGAATCGTCCGGAGCTTACTGCTGAGAAGTTTATTCCCCATCCATTCGAGTTGCGGGACGGAGCCCGGCTTTATCGCACCGGTGACTGGGCCAGATATCGGACTGACGGTCAGATCGAATTTGTCGGCCGCCGAGACCAACAGGTGAAGCTGCGTGGCTTTCGTGTTGAGTTAGGCGAAGTTGAAACGGCGCTGGCCAAACATCCTTTGATTAGGGAGAGCGCAGTAGTAACCCGCCAGGATGATCGCGCCGGCACAAGATTGATTGCTTACTTTGTCTCGAATGGTGCCCCTGATTTCTCGCTCAATACCGGCGAATTGCGCAGTTTTCTCAGCGCTCGTTTGCCTGAATACGCGATTCCGTCCGTCTTCGTGCAAATGGAAGCGCTGCCTTTGTCGGCGAATGGGAAAGTTAACCGCCTTTCATTGCCCGAACCAGAAGGTGCCAGGCCGTATTTATCGAGTGAGTATCTTCCGCCTCGCACAACCTCTGAGCAGAAGCTTGCCGGAATTTGGAGTGAGGTGTTGGGGCTCGAGCGCGTCGGCGTCAACGATAATTTCTTCGAGTTGGGAGGCCACTCTTTATTGGCGGCCCAGGTCGTCGCGCGCGTACGGGCGGAACTCAAGATCGAAGTATCGCTGCGTGTGCTCTTCGAGTCGCCGACCGTGGCGTTGATGGTTGGCAGTCTGGAAACCATCGGGGCTTCAGAAGACGATTTGCTGATCCCAACAATCGACCCAGGGACGCGCAGCGGCAAGGTGCCGCTCTCATTTACGCAACAACAGTTCTGGTTACTTGACCAGGCGGAACCCGATTCCTGTTACAACGTCTGCACGGCTCTTAAGATTGCGGGCCCGCTCAGAATTCAGACGTTGCGGCGAGCGCTGGAGAGGATTGTTGAGCGCCACGAGATCCTGCGCACTAACGTGGTGGTGAATGAAAGCGGTCCCGTCCAGGTTATCGCTCCATCAATTCGCCTGCCGTTCGACATTTTAGATCTGCGGCAACTATCCGCTTCTGAGCGCGAAACTGAAATTCAGACTTTGGTAAGAACAGAGTCGGAAACGCCCTTTGACCTCAGCATTGGGCCGCTCTTGCGAGTCAAACTGTTGACAGCCGGCGACGCCGAAAATGTTTTGCTGCTTACCATTCACCACATCGTCTGCGATGGATGGTCGGTGAGCCTGTTACTGAGCGAACTCGCCAGGCATTACCAGGATTTGTCCGCGGGCCGCGCGGCCTCTCCTCCTCAACTCAAAATTCAGTACGCGGACTTTGCCCTGTGGCAGCGCGAGCGGCTTCAGGGACAGCGATTCGAGCGACAATTGGAGTACTGGAGAAACCAGATGGCGGGCGCAGCTCTCATACTGGATCTTCCCACCGACTATCCGCGGCCGGAAAAGCGCAGCGTGGTCGGAGCGCAGGACTCGATTCTGCTTCCTGCGAGTCTCAGCGAAGCAATCGGAAAACTCGGCCGGCAGGAAGGCGCCACGTTATTCATGACTTTGCTGGCGGCCTTCCAGACGCTGTTGTTTCGTTACAGCGGACAGGAAGATATCGTGGTCGGATCGCCAGTTGCCGGTCGTTCGATGCTGGAAACGGAAAGTCTGATCGGCGCGTTTGTAAATACTCTGGTCTTCCGCGCAGACTTCGCGGGTCAACCATCATTCCGTGAATTTCTCGGAAGTGTGCGCGCCGCAACCTTCGGCGCAGTTTCCAATCAGGACGTGCCGTTTGAAAAGTTAGTCGCAGAACTGAATCCGGAACGCAAAGGGAACCGCACCCCCTTATTCCAGACAATGTTCGTGCTCCAGAACAACCCTGCGCCAAACCTCTCGATTGAGGGGTTAACTCTAACGCCGCTGAAAATATCGGACGCGAAGTCCAAGTTCGATCTAACGCTGGAAGCTGAAGAAGCCCCGGAAGGACTGCGCGTCTGTTTCGAATACAACAGCGAGCTGTTTCGGTCAGAAACGATCCGCCGCATGCTCGGGCATTTTCAGAATCTGCTAAAGGCGATAGTCGCTGATCCCGCTCAACGCGTGACAGACCTGCCGCTGCTGACCGACTCTGAGCGTCATCAAATCTTAAATGAATGGAACGAAAACCGTCTGGCGGTTCCTGAAGATAGCTGCATCCATACTTTGTTCGAAGCGCAGGTGGAGCAAACGCCGAACGCGATCGCTTTAGAGTACAGGAGCGAGTCACTCACCTATCGGCAACTCAACCAACGCGCTAACCAGCTGGCCCATTTTCTAAGAAACAAAGGGGTCGGGCCCGACACGCTGGTCGGAATTTGCGTTCATCGCTCACCCGAGATGCTGGTGGGCATGCTCGGCGTACTCAAGGCCGGCGGCGCTTATGTTCCGCTCGATCCGGCCTATCCCGCCGATCGTCTTGCTTTCATGATCGATGACGCCGGCTTGTCGCTGGTGCTTACACAAGAGCGTCTGATCAAAGATCTCCCGGACGGTCGAGCTACGCTGCTGTGTCTCGATAGAGACTGGGCCCGCATCGCGACAGAAAGCAGGGAGAGCCCAACTCTGAACGTCGGTCCGGCGAATCTTGCTTATGTGATCTACACGTCCGGCTCAACCGGAAATCCCAAGGGTGTGATGATCGAACACCGGTCGCTGGTGAACTTCACTGTGACTGCGGCGGCTGCTTACGAAATTGGACCGGCTGATCGGGTCCTGCAGTTTGCTTCTCTCTGTTTCGATCTCAGCGTCGAAGAAATTTATCCGGCATTGACCCAGGGCGCCACAATCGTGCTGCGAACCGATGAAATGATCAGCTCCGCGCGCGACTTCATCCACTACTGCGGGGTTTGGCGCATAACGATCCTGGATCTGCCCACGGCTTACTGGCATGAACTGACGGACGCTTTGAATCAAGTAGATCTGGAGATGCCGAAAGCGGTGCGGCTGGTGATTATCGGCGGAGAAAAGGCGGCGTTTGATCGGGTGGCTGCGTGGCACGAACGGGTGGGCGAGAGGGTGCGGTTGGTGAACACCTATGGTCCAACCGAGACGACCGTCGCCGTCACGATGTGCGACCTGCGGCCGCAAGATGAAAGCACCAGGCTAAAGATCGTGCCGATCGGCCGGCCGCTTGCGAATGCGACCGCTTACCTGCTGGATGAATCGCTCAGGCCTGTTCCGATTGGAGCGCCGGGTGAATTGCACATCGGTGGGCCGGGCGTGGCGCGCGGCTATGTCAACCGCCCCGACCTGGCCGCGGAAAAATTTATTCCCGATATATTCAGCAGTAATCGCGGCGCGCGACTTTATAAGACGGGAGACCTCGGTCGCTACCGTTCGGATGGAAACATCGAATTCCTCGGCCGCATCGACAACCAAATCAAGATTCGCGGATTCCGCGTCGAGCTTGAAGAGATTGAGCAAGCGCTGCGAAGTCACACCGGAGTACTGGACTGCGTTGTGGTCTTGCACGAAGACAGTGACGGTGACAAGCGCCTTTGCGCTTATGTTGTTGGCGAGCCGGGATCAGAGCTGAAGATAAGCGAGCTGCGCAACTATCTGAAAACCAAACTGCCGTCATACATGGTGCCGGCATCGTTTGAATTAATCGAGGCGCTGCCGCTATTGCCGAGCGGTAAGATCAACCGGCGAGCGTTGCCCACTCCGCGCTTCACGCGCTCAGAAGCGGACGAGAGTTTTGTTGCGCCGCGGACGCCCATCGAGCGTCTGCTGGCCGTTGAGTGGTGCGACGTTTTGAAGCTCGAGCGGATCGGCATTCACGACAACTTCTTTGAATTGGGCGGACATTCATTACTGGCGGCAAAGGTAGTGTCCAGAGTGCGCACGAGTTTGGAAGTCGAGTTCGGCATGGTCGATCTGTTTCAAGCGCCGACGATCGCCGGGCTGGCTGCCTTGCTGTTTCCTCGCGGTGCGCAACATGAACCCGAGGGCGAACTGGCTGCTTTGCTGGGAGAATTGGCAAGCCTGACAGATGAAGAGGCGCAACTGCGCTTCGATCATGAAATGCGCATCAGCGAAGCCTCTCTGGCCCAGGGTTAGAGGATAAGGTCTGAGCATGGAAACGACGACGTCATACAACGAGAAAATCGCGCAGCAACTAGCCGGGCTTTCACCGGCAAAGCGGGCCCTGCTCGAACTGCGATTGATGAAGAAGCACGCGGCTGGCACTGCGAAGCGCGTGATCCCGCGCCGCGCAAACCGCGAGGTGGCGCCGCTTTCATACAACCAGCAAGGTCTTTGGGTCCTGAACCAGTTAATGCCGGGCACTTCGCTTTATCACACTCCGATGGCGGTGCGATTGACGGGAGTTCTCAACGTGACCGCATTGGAGCGAGCGCTGAATTCGATCGTCGCACGTCATGACGCTCTGCGGACCACCTTTACGACTTTAGAAGGAACCCCTTCACAGGTAATAGCGTCCGAGGCGTTGCTTGAGTTGCCGCTGATCGACCTGAGCAGCGAACTGGACACAGAGCGTGAACCCGCTGCCCAACGACTTCTTCAACACGAAGCTCGACGGCCCTTCGATCTCTCGCTGGGCCCTCTCGTCAGATCCATCCTGGTGCGGCTCTGTGAGCAGGAGCACATCCTCCTGGTGACTACGCACCACATCGTCACTGACGGTTGGTCCGTAGGAATTTTTCAGCGGGAGCTATCTGAGCTGTACAAGGGTTTTGCGGCGGGAGACGAAGCGACGCTGCCTGAATTACCGATTCAGTATCCGGATTACGCGGCGTGGCAGCGTCGATGGTTCGCGGGCGAACTCTATGAATCGCAACTCGCCTATTGGAAAAAGATTTTTGCGCCGCTGCCGCCGGTGCTCGAGTTGCCGACCGATCATCCGCGGCCGAACGCACAAGCACATCGAGCTTTCCGCGGAGCCCATCAAACAATTTGCCTGCCAAAACAACTAACTACTGATTTGAAGTTATTGTCTCAGCGGCAAGGCGCGACCCTGTTCATGACGCTTTTGGCCGCCTACGAAATTCTATTACAACGCTACTCCGGCGAGGACGACATTGTGGTCGGAACACCGATCGCCGGACGCCAGATGCCTGAGACGGAAGGCCTGATCGGATTGTTCATCAATACACTGCCGCTGCGGACCAGCCTCAGCGGCGACCCTTCGTTTCGCGAGGTCTTAGGCCGGGTGAAAGAAGCCGCACTGGGCGCCTACGCAAACCAGGATTTGCCGTTTGAGCGTTTGGTGAAGGAGCTTCAGCCCGAGCGAACGTTGGCGCACAACCCACTTTTCCAGGTGATGTTCGTACTGCAGAGCGAAGAGATCAGCCCTCTGCAGCTTCCTGGTCTCGTCATCGAACATTTCCGGATCGGTAATACGATGGCGAATTTCGATCTTACCCTGGACGTTGTGGAGCGAGATGGACAACTGGTTTGTCTGTTCGAATCGAACGCCGATCTCTTCGAATCAGATACCGTCGCGCGCCTGATGGGCCACTTCCAAACTTTGCTCGAAGGCATTGTGGCAAATCCGGAACAGAAGATTTCTTCACTGCCGTTGTTAACTGACGCCGAGCGCCGTCAATTGCTGGTTGAATGGAATGATACGCAGACCGCTTACCCAAATCAAAAAACCATCCAGGAGTTGTTTGTGCAGCAAGTCAGCGAGCGGCCGGATGCGACCGCGCTAATCTGCATCGACCGGCAAGTGACTTATCGCGAACTCAATTCGCGGGCGAACCAACTAGCTCATTACTTAATCAAGCGGGGAGTCCGACCGGATACACGCGTGGGTTTGTGCGTGCAGCGCTCGCCCGAGATGATCATGGTGCTGCTGGGTATTTTAAAAGCCGGCGGCGCCTATGTGCCGCTGGACCCCGATTATCCTCAGACGCGTCTGCAGTTCATGCTGGAAGATGCACAGGTTCAGGTGCTGATAACCGAAAGAGGGTTGGCGCAAAATCTACCGATAAACACTGCCGAAATAATTTACCTCGACGAACTGTCAGCGAAAATCGCGCCCGAAAGCCAGGCCGAGCCGGAGATCAAAACGACCGCCGGCAATCTCGCTTATGTGATGTACACATCGGGTTCTACCGGCAAGCCAAAAGGCGTGGCGGTCACGCATCGCAACGTTGTGCGCCTGGTCAAGAATACTAACTACGCATCATTTGCGGCCGACGAAATCTTTTTGCAGTCAGCGACGATTTCATTCGATGCATCCACTTTCGAGATTTGGGGCAGCTTACTTAACGGTGCGCGACTGGCGTTGATGCCGCCGGGTTGTGCTTCGCTGGGCGAGTTGGGCCAGGCCATCAAACGATTTCAAGTGACTACGCTCTGGCTGACCGCCGGGCTGTTTCATCTGATGGTTGATAATCATCTGGATGACTTGCAAGGCGTGCGTCAATTGCTGGCCGGCGGTGACGTTCTTTCGGTGCCGCACGTGCAGAAGGTCCTGGGAGAGTTGAAGGGCTGTCGTCTGATTAATGGTTACGGCCCGACTGAAAATACTACCTTCACTTGTTGCTATGCCATCGACGATCCAGACGGTCTGAATGGTTCCGTGCCCATCGGCCGCCCCATCTCAAATACTTCGGTTTACATCCTCGACGCTTCGATGAATCCCGTGCCGGTGGGTGTGCGGGGTGAACTCTACATCGGCGGCGACGGAGTCGCGCGTGGCTACCTCGATCGGCCCGAACTAAATGCCGAGCGATTCGTCCTCGATCGTTTTTCCCAAACTCCCGGCGCCTGCCTTTACCGCACCGGCGATCTGGTCCGTTATCGGGCGAGCGGTGAAATCGAGTTCATTGGCCGCATGGACAATCAGGTAAAGGTCCGCGGATTTCGCGTCGAGCTGGGTGAGATTGAGTCGGCATTAGTCGAACATCCGACGGTCCGCGAAGCAGTCGTCATCGCTCGTAAGGACAATGGCGACAAACATCTGGCCGCGTATCTCGTGCCGGCGGCCGGCGTGACAGAATCGATCGATGAGCTACGCGAATTTCTAAAAGGGAAGTTGCCGGATCATATGGTGCCTTCCGTTTTTGTCATGATTGAATCGTTACCGTTATCGCCGAGCGGCAAGGTCGATCGCCGCGCTTTGCCTTCAACCAATGGAGCCAAGCCGGCCACGAGAAAACACTTCGCTTCGCCGGCGGATGAATTGGAACTGAAGTTAACAAAGATCTGGGAGAGAGTTCTGGGCCTTCGTTCAATCAGCGTCAACGATAACTTCTTTGAACTTGGCGGACACTCGTTGCTGGCGGTGCGTCTGTTTGCGCAAATTGAAAAATCATTTGGCCGGAACCTGCCTTTGGCTACTCTGTTTCAGGCGCCCACCGTCAAGCAGTTGGCCCGTGTGTTGCGCGTGGAAGGCTGGCCGGCGCCCTGGTCATCTCTCGTAATGATTCAGGGAGGAAATAAGCGCACGCCTTTTTTCTGCGTACATGCGGCCGGCGGCAATGTCCTCGAGTATCACGATCTGGCGCGGCTACTGGGCCCGGACCAACCGGTTTATGGTCTGCAGGCGAAAGGCCTGGACGGCAGGGAAGAGCCGCACACCAACATCAAAGAGATGGCCGTGCATTACCTCAAAGAGATGCGTGAGGTGCAACCCGAAGGACCGTACCTGCTCGGCGGCCGTTCATCGGGCGGCACCATTGCGTTTGAGATGGCTTGCCTGCTCGCGGCTGAAGGAGAGCAGGTCGCGCTCCTGGCCTTGCTTGATACTTATCCGGCCGGTTACTTCAAAATGCTGCCGGGCTCCGGATCTTTACGCCAGCGGGCCCATCGTTACTTACGAAAACTTCGGTCGCACGCGGCGAATCTGCGGCAGCTTGGTACGGCCGAAAAATTGACGTACGTGTTCGGCAAGCTCAAATATGCGCCCGAAAAGGTCAAACACAAGCTTTATCGTCGCGCCTACAAGATCTACCAAAAGATCGGCCGGCCCTTGCCGCCGGCGTTGAAGAACATCGAAGAGATTAACTTTGCGGCCGTCAAGGATTACGTCCCGCAAACATTCATCGGCGATGTGACCCTCTTCCTGGCCACCGATCTCACCGCGGATTATGACCTGCACGACGGTTGGCGAGAACTTGTCGAAGGTCGCATTGAAGAGCATGAAATTACCGGCAACCACATCAATATCATCAAGGAACCTCACGTGCGCCTGTTGGCGGAAAAGCTGAGGGGCTGCCTGGAACGCGCACAGCAAGACAATCCCCGGGCCCGCCGCGCAGCTTAGTGCGTCGCTGGAATGGATTATTAGTCAGAAGTTGGAAAGTCCGGCGCGTTGCGTGTTTATCCAGGGTATAGCGGAAGGTGTACGGGTGCTCGGTTGAGGTTAAGGGCAGTTTCGCGTTCGCGCAACTGAAGAATGAAAACACAAATGAAAAGATTTCTTTGGCTGTCATCGATCTGCTTCGTCCTGCTGGTTTTCCTGCCGGGCCGGAGCTTGGCGCAGTGCACAGGCGAGCGCTGGTCTGTTAAGACCGGCACCGATCCGGATGCGACTCTGGTAAACCTGAACTCGACAACGTCGACCACTATCGCAGCCTTATCAAGTCTCGCAGCCCCTGCGACGCTCCCCGACAACGCTCGCGTCCAGCCTACAGAAACCACGACCTGGGTGGTAAACGCAACGTTAGTTGAGTACGCCCGCTCGTTTGATGCCGATTACCACATGGTCTTCACCGACAGCGCGGGACATACCATGATTGCGGAGATCCCCGATCCGGGTTGTCTCGGGCCCGGTAGTCCTTTTGCCGCCGGCATCGCCCATGCCCGCGCGCAATTCGACGCGAGGTTCACGGCAACAAGCACTTTCCAAAATGCTAACGTGCCCGTGCAAATCACCGGCGTCGGGTTCTTTGATTATCTTGCAGGGCAGGAAGGCATCGCCCCCAATGGCATCGAGCTACACCCGATTATAGACATCACTTTTGGTCCAAGCTTCTCGCTCTCGTCATCAACATCATCTCTGACCGCACCCCAGGGCGGCGCGGGATCGTCAACGATCGTTTCCAGCCTGTCCGGGAATTTTAATTCTTCCATTTCGCTTTCCGCGTCAGGCTTGCCCGCGGGAGCAACCGCCAGTTTCAGCCCGGGTTCAATCGCCGCGCCTGGTTCAGGTTCGTCTGCTATGACGATCTCTGTCGGCGCGACGACGGCCGTGGGCACTTACAATATCCTAGTCAACGGTTCCGGTGGTGGGCAAACCCATTCGGCCACGATCAACCTGACGGTGAGCACCGGCAATACAACGCAGCAGTTGCTCGGTAATCCTGGCCTTGAGAACGGATCGTTGAATCCTGCGCCCTGGACCGTCTCCGCGGCAGTGATCGATAACAGCAGTTTCGAAGCCGCGCATACGGGATCATGGAAAGCCTGGCTAAACGGCTATGGCTCCGCGCATACCGATACGCTTTTGCAGCCCGTTAGTATTCCTGCGACGGCCATCAATGCCGGCCTGTCATTCTGGCGGCATATAGACACGGCGGAAACCACCTCCACCAAAGCGAATGACACATTGAAGGTACAGGTGCGCAATTCATCGGGTGCGGTGCTGGCGACGCTGGCTACCTATTCGAATTTGGATGCCGCGCCGGGATATACACAGGTCTCTTTTGACCTCTCCGCTTATAAGGGACAGACGATCCAGATCTATCTGGTGGGGACTGAGAACCAGAATCTAAAAACTTCGTTCGTGGTTGACGACTTTGCTCTTAGCGCCACGACCTCAAGCGGCCCAGCGGCGGACTTCGCCATAGCTTCAGCTCCATCGGCCCTAGCGGTCACGGCCGGCAGTTCCGGTGCAGCAACGATCACGACCACGATATCGGGGAGCTTCAATTCAGCGGTCTCACTTTCCGCATCGGGCTTGCCCGCAGGCGCCACAGCGAGTTTTAGTCCCACGTCGATGGCCGCGCCTGGTTCGGGCTCGTCCACTTTGACGATCTCCGTTGGCGCATCGACCGCGGCGGGCACTTACAGTGTCGTCGCCAACGCCTCAGGCGGTGGTAAGACTCATTCGACAACGATCAATCTAACCGTTAATGCGGTCGGCGGCGGTACCACGCAGCAGTTGCTTGGTAATCCCGGTTTTGAAAATGGATCTGCGAGTACGGCGCCCTGGACTGTCTCAGCCGGAGTAATTGATAACAGCAGTTTCGAGGCGCCGCACAGCGGGCTATGGAAAGCCTGGCTGAATGGCTATGGCTCGGTTCATACCGATTCGCTCTGGCAACAGATCACAATTCCGGCAACGGCTGCCAGCGCCAGTCTCTCGTTCTGGCGGCACATCGACACCGCCGAGACCTCGACCACGACGGCCTACGATACTTTGAAAGTACAGATCCGAAACTCTTCGGGCGCGGTCCTGGCGACACTGGCCACGTATTCGAATCTCAACGCCGGTGCAGGCTACACGCAGGTCTCGTTCGACCTCTCCGCTTACAAAGGACAGACAATTCAGATCTATTTGGTGGGCACGGAAGACTCGAGCCTGAAGACTTCGTTTGTCGTGGACGATTTTCTTCTCAACATCACAATGCCCTAGTAGGGAAGCATGGCGCGGAGCAGACTGATTTAGCGAAAAGGGAATTATGAAACTCAAATTGGTTCTACTGGCAATGGTCGCAGTTTCAGCCAGCGTACAGGCGCAGCAAGCAAGACCCCGCGACAGCTCCGAGGATCGGCCGCAATCCGTCACTAATGACGATCGCGGGCGGGCCTACATTATCACTGGAGAGCTGCAACCTCTGCCCAATTCGGGTAATCGTGACAGAGTCATCGTCGAACCGCGGCAGAGCAGCATTTTTCTCGGCAACGGGTGGGAGAAAGCATCGTTACGGTCGCGCGAACCAGAGCTGGCAAACCTTTTGGCCCACATAAGTGATCAAGCTGAGCTAAGCGCTTTGAATGACCGCGGAATAAAGAATTTCTTCGCCGCGACGTTTAGTCAGGAAAAATCTGATCTCATGGCCGGCGATCGCACCATCTCTGATTTGGAAATTCAGGGCGTGCTTACCGGGATGTTCAAAGAAGGCTCGCTCCAGCGGCCGGATGCGAGCACGATTTATATTGTCTTTCTCGATCCTGAGCTCCGCTCCACTCTGGGAACGATGATTGCCGGCAAGCATTACGTCGCGTATCACAACTTTTTCAATGCGGCGGGCATGAAGATTCACTACGTGGTGGTGCCGTTTGAGGCGAATCAAAA
>WNFR01005947.1_pt1 | contig 12475 bp, 16 predicted proteins | sample 5400221 | NCBI WGS metagenome assembly WNFR01 (sample SAMN13153357, study PRJNA577476) | soil metagenome | isolation source: 40 cm soil under Madrone tree | place: USA:California | collected 2016-06-14 | reverse complement strand
TTGGCGATCAGTGGCACGAAGCACTGCACAATATCGCCGAACGCGCTCAACGACGGCCCCGGCTTCAAATAGAAAGAGACCCCGGCGTAAACACCGAGGAAGACGGCCCAGGCCGCCACCAGCCAGGCTATTCTGCGGGCATCAGACATGGTTCTACTGACTCTCTATTTTACGGGCGGAAGGCGAAGCAGGGTTGGAGCGACTCGCCGGATCATAGCGTAATGATTACCCAAGCAAGGCCCGAAAAACTCGAGATCGCTACAAGCGCATCTGGCGGAGGAGGAGGGATTATACACCTCGTTGACTGTAGGGAGGGTCTAGGTTGGGCACTACTGTTACGCCTCTTGCTTTCAACATATTATTTCGATTTGAGAGAATCGCCAATGTTTAAGCGGGTTCTGAATTATCCCAAATCTGATGAAAGTAGTAGCACGCTAGTAGCACGACCCTGCGCCCCGATGCGTCTGCCAGTTCCGCCACAAGCCCCCTGAGTCGAGTCTACCACCTCCCCGCCCCCGGTTTCCCCATCTTGTGCCTCTCTTGCGTGCTTGCCGAAGCGGTCGAGGCGTCGGTCGGCAAAACCAGTCTTAGCGGGTTCGAGTCTCGCCGCTACCTCCATTTTCAAAATGTCGATGCCACTTCGATCTCGCTAATGATCTTGCGGCGTGTCTGCGCCCAGCATCCCGGCTTTGTTATACTGAGTCGCTGAAACGGGGTGGTTAGTATGGAAATTAGTCCTGATGTGCTCGTGCCTTGTCGTCGTTGTAATGCTCCCATAGGTCCTTTATTCCTTCCTCAACCGTATGAAGAGGGCAGACCCAGGGCTAATACTGTTGGCGGCGTTCCAGTACACGTCGCGTGCCCGGCTTGCGACCACGTTTATAGTTACAGGACTTCGGACATGCAGTTCCGCGAAGAAGGCACCGAGGAAACTCGCCCGATGCCGAAGAACAGAATTTCGGTGAGAACACGTCGGAATTGCGGGGTTGAGGGTTGCCAGCGGCTTCTCGTAGTCCACACCACAATGATTCCAGATACGCCAACGTCAGATTTGATGTTAGCCCCGTTGCGGTGGACGTTTCACATTAGATGTAATTCGGGGCATGAAATTCAGAATGTGCCGTTAACTAATTACGATCTCGAAGGCGTCAACACTCCTCGCGAAAAAGTGAATTAGGGATTAGCCTCCCTCTCCGGCTGCGGTGAAAAACACGCTCAAATCCCGCTGTGCTACGCAGCAAACGTAGCACATAAGCGGTCACACAGAAGCGTCCGCCAGTTCCGCCACTCGGGCACGGCGACAGAATACCACAAGGATGAAGCCCAGGCCTACGGCAGATCGTGCGTCTACGGGCTTCCTGACTGGGTATAGAATGAAGTTTGATGGGCCACGGACAATTTGACCTGAAGCATTCAGGTGCAAGACTTATGACGGAAAAAGAAGCATACGCAGTTCTTGATTGGCCTCACACTGGAAAAGGGAACGACGGCGACGAATGGCTGGCCTTCCGGTGTCCAACTCCAGGGTGTGAATCGGAAGGCGTTGCCCGTGACCGCGAATTAGGTTTCGGGAGGTGCGGTCGCTGCGGTGCTGAAATGCAAATTGTTAGTACCCCCGCAATCTCACCCAAAGCACCCAAACAAGTGACGCCAATCGATCTCGCTCCGAAACCCAAGCCAGAGACGAAAATTGCCGAAAGCGTGGACGTAAAAAACGAACTCGCGGCTGCCCAAAAGTTCGCTGAGGAATTGGAGAGTCTCGTCGTCAAGCGCGGTCAGTGTCCCGATGATGACCGCAACATTCTGTTGATGGCGTATTGGGCGCTTCTCTTTGACTTCCATAGATCGGTTTTGACTCTTATACCAAAGCCGTTATGCGGCGGTGCATTCGCCCTTGTTCGGCCATGCATGGAAGCTGTGGCCCGTGCGCATGTCGCCGTGAAGGGAACGGCTGCGGACATTAAGAGTTTGCAAGACGATACTTACCGGACGAACTTTTTCACGATTGGCCCCTGGATTGATAACACGTTTGGAGCCGGAGATTTGTTCACGAAGATGTTTGAACGTGCACGAAACGCGCTTCACAGCTACACCCACGCTGGTATCTCGCAGTTGGCGAGACGTTATGTCGATCATGATTTGAGGCCATCGTACAAAGACGGGGAAATCATTGAAGTAATCCGAGTCTGTACGTCTGCGGTCTGGATGGTGACTAATCTGGTCACCAAGCATTTGGGGTTTAACGAGGAAGCGGAAAAGGCCGGGAAACTATTTGAGGAATGGGGCAAGCACTGAAATTTTCGGTGCATTTCGCACCTGCTCATTTTGAATCAGATTCCCCCTGTCGGCGTTTTTCTCTTTCCCTTTCTTTTTGTTCCTTGTACCGCTCAAGGATTCTCTTTCGCATCGGCTCTCTGATCTTCTCAATTCTTTCGTAGGTATCTTTCAACTCGTCCGGGTTCATCAACTTCTCTTGCCATCGCAAAACAGTCTGCTTGACAGTTTCGCTCAGGCGATGACCGATATTTCCAGGGTACGGAATGGAGAAATCAGAATTGAGAAGTCTCACGTTTGGATAGCCGTATAATCCCCAACCCTGTTTGCCGCTGCCTGAAAACATGCCGAGATGGAACGCTCGCCCGTTTGCCACAGCATCAACCAGCTCGTCCGCTAGAGCGACATCCTTCAACAAGTGCCTGGCCCACATCGATGTAAGCTGAAGATAATCCCAAGAATCATCATGAACACTTTCATTCTTCTGAAGTGCATCGAAGAGTACATCTCGATAGCACGAAATGGTTTCCAGAGCGAGCAATCTAGTCGACTCTCGCCCAGTCTCACCGTAAATGGCGGCAGCCATACCGATGATAGAAAATAGTTTGTGCTCCCAATCCAGAACAGGCATCTTTGATCGGTAGTGTAGAGGGATTAAGTCCTTCACGGTCTCCGCAAGCTTGCTTTCAAATAACTCCTGCGCGGTCGGTCGGTTGATGTTGAAATACTTCTCGGCAGGTTGCTCCGGCTCATTCCAGGCGGCTGGGAGAGCAGTGAAAATCAGAAGAGCAAACTCATAAAAAGCATCCCCATATGATTGCGCAAAAGAGATTTCCTTTGCCGTCGCATCTTTCAACAAGTCGCTTACCAAATCAAAGAGTTCCTCAAAGTCGGCCACTGCTAACCTTCGCTGCCATTGGTCCTTGACTGGCCTCGTCAAGATCGACAGGGCGATGTCTTGCAACGTTATTTGTTCTTCGCTGAGCTTAGAGGTCAGGGTGGTCGCGGGGTCTCTCAGGTCGAAGCTCGGCAACTTTTCTACGGCCTGAAAAGCTAACGCCATCTTCTTGATCGTATCGCACATCGATTTATTGACTCCGGCGACGGCGGCCTCGTGCCGCCCCAAGCCGTAGCTCCACACTTCCATTACTGCCGTGACGCACTGTCCGGCGAGACTGAGATGGTACGGGGTTCGTTTCGCCAGGCATGTCGCATACATGCGGTTTAGTTCCGAGGGGAAACTCATCGACGCATCCTCGGCATATCTGAGATCGACTGCTTTCTTCGTCAATTTCGTAAGCTGGGTCAAAACTTCAGAGGCTGCGGTCGTGCGCATCAGTCCGTGCGTTAGCCCGAAGCACTCGCCCAGAAGGGCCTGCCAATGAGAAAAATAGGGATGAGACTCCGGATATGGTATCTCTGGCGCTTTGGGCACATTGGGTAGATCGGGACCACGCCCGACTTCCAAGGCTAGCGCTCCGATGGCTCCGATAGTCGTCACAGTATTCGTTACCATGTATTCGTTGGGAGACTTAGCGGCTGCCTTTGCGAGCGCGGCAAGCTGGTCATTCAAATACGCCAGAAATTGGTCGGTGCTTCCAAGATACTGACGCCTACGTTTGACATACGCTTCTACGCTAAACGCGAGTGCTACGAGGCTGGACCAGAAGGTTTCATGTTGGTTTTCCAGTATTGATTTGTGGGCGGCGTTGAAAAGCCCTGAAACAAGCGTTGTCGCAGCCGAAGCAGGCTCTTGTGGCGGCAGCGTCACGACCATTCTTTCGGGGGACCGCCAATCGAGGCCGAGGTCAGCCATCGCGTTCCAAAACTTTGAGCGCGTTAGAATCGGTGGCTTTATCCAGCGTGCGATACGTTGAGCGCCTTGATGGCCTGTGTAGAGGATTGCGCCGTCGATACGAATCCCGGTGTTGCTGGCCCAAACCGTGATGCCGAGGCATGCAGCCAACGACAGTGCTAAAAACAGAGCTACTTTGGGCAGAGCGTCGGGAAATCCGAGGAGATAGAACATGTACATTCCAGCTAGAAAAACTATCAAGTATCCACGTAGAAGACGTACCACGCGATGCTTGCTAACAGCGACTGCTATCAGACTGGAATATCTGCCGAGTAGTTGTCCGAACATGAAATTGAATAGAGCAATTTGCGCAACCAACAGAGTCCCTGCGAATGTAATCAGTTGTTTCAGAACGTCCGCGTAGCTCGTGTAATTCGTAGTTCCTGGTCTCACCATGACGGTCGAAAGAATTACGAGCAACAAAACTGAAAGCAGGGCAGGCGTCACTACGAAAACATATGCTGTCAGCGTATGAGGGAACAGAAAGTCCGACTTAATCCGAACACTCAGTTTTGCGCCGAATACAAGGGCATGGCGCGTTTGTCGATTCAGAAAAGCAAGGTCAGTGCGAAAATGTTCCCCGAGGGCAACGATTACGGCGGCGACCCCGATACCGACGTAAATCCAAGGACTGGTGGATACATGGCGGGTCGACACGACCACTGATATGAGAGTGACAACGAAGGCCAACAGCACTGATGCTGTGAACACAGCCCACAAAAGTTTATTACGTGCGTGACTAAAGCGAAGAAAAGTGAGAACCCGCGCTCCTTTTTGGGTGGCGTCGGCCTCAATTTGAGGGCGTAGAAGATGGCTCAGCATGTGGTACCTCTGGAACTTTAGGTGTTTCAGCCATTGGACCGGACTCCTCGTCTTTGACCTGCCCGGCGATAATCCAATGACGCCGCAGTGTTCGCACCCAGATGACAGACACGTATATGCCACCTAGAATTCCGGCAGCCTGACGGATATGGAGGAAGGTTACGCCCAGGCTGCGGCCAGTCAGTGCGACCAAGCACGATACAAGAAGGACGACCACCGCCAGAATTAACAAAGCGGCCACAGCGTCAAGGATCATCCGCAGAACAACAATCGTCCAAACTCGCATGAGATACCCCTGAGCTGACGGCTTTCTGAGTCCCATGACCGTTCAATCCTTAGGAAGTTCAACAGGCTTCCCGAAAAACTCTGCGAAAATGGCCTTCGCTCCGGGTTTCAAACTTATCTCCAAGACCCGGCCAAATTCTGACCTGGAGCGCCCCACAGAAAAGAACTGCGGCATATCACGGTCGTCCATCCACGTGAGGCGAGCATCATGGACGTTCAGGACAAATAGCAAATCTCGGCCATCTACACGATCAATCCCGAAGTGTAATTCAGCAGAAGATACGTGTTTGAGAGTGCCGATACACCACGTGGTTATGCCTCCAGCTAAAGACTGGAAAAACAATCGCGTCGAAGTGTCTTTCCATTTGTTCAAATGCGATACGATTTCGATGTCCATGTCGCTTATTCCCGAAGCCGATACATGCCGCTGCTCACTCGTATGAAGAATGCCGTATAGGCCAATCTTGGGCCGTATTGTATCCCGCGATCAGTCCAAAGAGAAATAATCCCATGTTAGAATTCAGGTACGTGCAGGAGGCGGTGACGGGCCCTGTCGAAGATCATGATGAGCGATTCATTGGCTAAAGTCGGAACGACCTGGAGAGAAACATTCGCAACAGTCTCAAAACTCGTGCGAGAGATGTTCCACCGCAGCTTCCCTCCGTTCGAAGATGACGGCGATGTTTCACCAACCATCGTTGCTCTTCGAGATGCGTGCTATGCATTCCCAGTTCCAACCGATGTGCTGTTGATCGACTCTGGCAAGGTTCAACCTGTTGAACCGAGAATTTTCCTCGATACGCAGAAGGAGGAGGGGCCTATTTGGACGCTAATTGCGCATCATGTGGGAGAAAGTCCAGGTCGGGGAATCGCGTTTCACGGAACACGTGCTTTGGCCGAACTCGACGCGTACTCGTCTCTCCTGAGACAGCGCTTTGCGTTTCGAGATGACGACGGGTCACTAGAGTCCATCAGAAACCTGACGTGTACTGGATTTTGGGATTATGAATCCTTGGACATCATTAATTTTATTCCGTTCGACGTTCGCGAACGCCCTGAAGTGTACGCTAAGCATTTCGCTGAATTATTGTTGATGGACAATCAGGAGATGCTGATTTCCAGATTTAAGAAGGAGATCGATTACAACGCCGTTTATAGTCTACAGACAGACCCTATCTTGAGTTTGGAGGACTGGACAAGAATCGACCCGACCACGGCATTGTTTGTGAATTTGTCGGATGGAAAGCCGCCCACTTTTCAGGAGAGACAGGAAGCCGTCTGCGACATTCAACTGATTCCGAGAGTTCCACAGGACGTTCAGACCACTTTTCGACGGGCGAAGGATGCTTACGTCTTTGGTTATTTCCGATATGACTTCTACACAGTTACCGCGCATTACGCTGCTCTAACTATTGAAGCAGCGATCAAAGCGAGATGGACTGCGAGCCTTCCGCAGAGTGTAGCCCTTGCATGTGGCGGCAAAACAAGTGATATGGCTTTTCCCTCTCATACAAAGATATTGCATTTTTGTAGGAGAGAAAAATGGGACCGCAATAAGACGTTGGTTGATGGCAAACCGTTCCCTGATTCTATGACAACCCTGCTGGACTGGCTCGAACGCGAGCGCATCGTCACCAAATGGGAAAGAAGAGGCTTAACATTCGGATTGAACGAACGTAACGCACTTTCTCATGTTGAGCACTCCCAGACAGACATGCCTTCGTCCAACAAACTTCGATTCGCGGCTCGGTTGATTAATACACTGTTTCACGGGCTGCCCTAGCTTCCGGCTCATCGAGCAAACAGCAAGGCGATCACGAAAGCGAATCGCAAGTAGGATTGCGGTACCAAGGGATAGAACTGTCGGACGACGCTCTTGTTTTCTGGAGGCTCTACCGTTTCCCCTTCCCCTTCGCTGCTCTATACTTTGCCCACCGCTCTTTTGTTGCCTTCGAAATCTTCGCTCTCGCAGCCGCAGACATGACCCGTTTCTTCTTGCCAATCGGTTTACCGTCGCTGGCTACTCCACGGCCTAGAATTTTTATCGCCGCACGCACAGTGTCCAACTGCTGCTTTGCCGCGTCAGCCTGCTTTTGTAACTTCGTTTCTTCCTGCCTCAATGCAGCCAAGATGTCCATGAATCCTCCGACCCGTATCCTCTCACGTCCAAGGCGTCGCGTTAAGCTCGTACCGAGAACGATATGTAGCCTATCTGGCCATGTTAATCGTCCGCGTTCGCACGGGCCGTATCGGCAGACAAAGATGGTGAGTGGCAATCGCGTGCTATTCGGCGTGCCAAAATGTAAGGGTCTCTATATAATTGGCTACACGAGCTTCGATATGGCTAGAATCACGGAGCGCATTCGACTTGCCCTAAAGCTGGTTAAGCGAATTGAGGCAGAAGCGAAGTTACAGAAGACCAGCGTTACCCGGTTTGTGCGTACTGCACTAGAGAGGTATCTGGACGAACTGGCCAAGCAGAAAATCGCTGCGAAGAACACAGCCGGAAAACCGCAAGAAGTAAGCCTAATATTAGAAACGCCCATGACTCTCTGGACCCAGGCTGAGAAGGAATTCGCTGATAAAGTGATTCAACGACATTTCGATGAAGATCGCTAAGATGAGCCTGCGCAGATGCCACCAAAGCGGCGATCAGCAGGTACACCAATAAAAGACCCAACCCTCTTCGAAATGGGAAAGCTGGAAGAGGCGGGAACCCTCGCAAGTTCAATCAAAGTCGAGAGACCTTACTCGGAACCCGGTCTTTTTCTCGGTACGTCGGCCTTCACTGCGTCGGGGTTACAACCCACTGACCGAATAAGACAAATTCAAACCAAAGTCGATACCGTATTCACGTTTAGCCAATTCAAGCGCTGTCTTGATCGCCAACTGCGCATTTGCTGCGGTTGCCGAGTATCTTGAGTCGCTGTGGACGACCTTGTTTCGGAAGCGTCGAACTGCGTCCACGTCCCTAAACAAATCTAACGGAATACTGCCGAACAGTTCCAAAATGTTAGAAATTGAACTTATGGGGAAGTCTCTCCCGGTCAAGAAATTTAACCTGTCTGTGTTTATTCTCTGCCGCCCTGGGTCTGCGTCCGAATTCAGATCGGAGAGATGATCTCTCCAGATTTTGAGAATTATCGATTCTGAGATGAACCATGCAAGTACAATTGCAGTGTCGAAATTTCCAACTTTGTATTCCGCGATGCTCTTCGTGAATGACGCAAGCACCTTCTCAAGACCTGAAGTCTGTACAACTAGCCTGAATTGCTCGACCGCACTTGTTATCGCCTCTGAAGAAATCACCTGCCTCATGAAGATTTTCGGGTCTGAAGGGATTGGTAAGGCATAGCTAGACTTAAATCGTCCCATTTGGAATACCGAAGTCACGCTTTCGAGTGCTATGTTCTGTCCCATACTTTTTCCGTTTTCGTACCTCACCCGAAATGCATCTAGGTTTGTGATTTCGTGCAACCTAAAATAAGCCAGATTCATCGTCTTGATCGCCCCAGAGTCTAGCAGCAAGTAAAACGAATTCAGGTAATTGAGGTATTCACCCCATTTCTTCACGCTTACTTCAATGTCGTTTGCCGCGCTGGAAGTAGCATCGTCCTTTTCTAGTGCTTCTATTCGAAGCATAACCATCCCGTCGCGACATATTTTCATCGAAAAAATCTCATTCGACTCTGTGAAAACTTCCTCCGACATCAGTTCCTCAAAGTTGTCCAGACTCTTGGGTTCATTGAAGTCAATTTGTTTGACGGCCCAAAAGGGTCGAGATGGATAAAATGCAGTAAATTGGCCGATATTCACGTTTTTCGACTCCCGACAGCTCAGGAAAAAGTCATTCCACACTTCGCGCACAGATGCGCAAGATCACTGAGGTGCCCCGGATGAATTGCTGGGTCCAAAACCCTGCTCCATCCTTCGCAGTCAATTTGTTCCGAACTGCGCACGCAGTGGCCGACTAAACCTACCCGCAATCACTCAGGCAAAGTCTCCCATTTACCCTCGTAACTTCCAGCAAATTTCCATGTGACACCCGTGACATCAGCGGGTAGACCGCTGCGGCCCTTTGCCCTTCTTCGCGCCACGGCGGCGCTCCAATCTGTCTGGATGCCCTCGTTCGCTTGATTTTGCGTGAGAATGAAGAATCGATTAGGCTTGGCGGTATCGCTGGGCACCAACGCGAATACATAGAATAGTTGATCTGTGCTCTCTTTCTCGCGCACTCGCCAGAAATTCGGACCACGGTAAAGCCCCTTTACGTCAACAACAAAGCGTATGCCCTTGGGACTAACAACCATAAGATCGATGATTGGGTGATTCCCCAACGTAAGTGCAACCTGGTAGCCACGCTTGCACAGTTCGCTGGCGACTGCGAACTGGGCCGCCCATTGGGTTTGATGTGGCGAATGCGGTGGTTTCTTGTCCATGCTCCTCCTCCCAGTGGAATTGCTTGCTCTCTCGTCCCATCACGCGATCACGTCCTGTCACTTCTTTCTTAAATCCCAAGTGAAACCTTGATGCGTATCTAGCGTTTCATAACCGTCTGTGTAGATAAGTTTAGTAAAGCCGAGCGCTCGAAGTTGGTCGAACATTTGAGAGTTCTTGCCGATTGCATTGGCACGAACGCGACCCGCCAAGACATCCTCGATGACCATCGTTTTCGCCTGCCCACCATCCGTGTAGGTCTTCGATTCGATGCCAGCTTCTATCAACTGCTGGTCGATCACCTTTGCATAAGCTTTTCGAGTAGCAACCGCATCGGCTGCAATTTGTGCGGGTGTCTTCGGCTTAGGAGGCTTGGTGATTGCCGCAGGTGCGGGAGTCGCGACAACGCTGGGGGCGGGAGTTGAACTTCCGACAGGGTCGGAGACGCTGGCTCCGATAATTGCTCCGAGTATTCCTACCCCGAAAAACACAACGATAATCCAACCTACGAATTTCGTTAATGAACTGGTGAATCGATTTCCACATTTCGGGCAAGATTTTGCGTTGCTTGCCACTTCATTCCCGCATTTGCATTTACGCATTGTGGCCTCCGTTCGGTATTGTAAGGCGTCCGGCTAAAACTCACGGTTCAACAAAAACGACTTCGAGATATCGCTGAACTTCAACTGTCGAGTCATGGAATGTCACCGAAGCTGTGCCACAACTTGGCTGCCGCAGGACTGGCAGAATTTCGCAGTAGGATCGCTATATTTCCCGCACTGTGCACAAAGGACCGCAACGCCCGGGACAACAGATGTGGGTTGACTAACGACTATTGTCGTGGGCGCGTCATGGGATACCGCCCACACAAGCGCAACGACCCAGCCGATCAATGTCCATCCGAGAAAAAAGTTCAACGCAAAGATCGCACCTACGTTGCGTTTATTTCTTCCGAAATAAGTCGGCAAGAAATAAATGAACAAACAAACACCAAGTAGAAGTAGCCCAGCCATTGTTTTGCTCCTCACCAATTCTCGCGTGTTTGTCCACACCAGTGAGGCAGTACCACGCAAGTTATATTAGCTAAATGGACAAATCGGCTGGGCGTTGTCCACTGGTGGGAATGGTGGGGTGTCGTGGAATCGGGACCAGGAGAAAGCGATTGCCGTCATGCCACCGTTGGCTGTGCTATAAAATCCAAATACCCAAAATCATCGAGCAGTGGCTTTTATTCAAGTACGTCGATGGTCAGTTGACGCTATTATCGAAACCATTCAAGACGAAAGAACAAGCGGAGTGGGCGCGTTTGAGACTCCCGGAGCGGGAACGGCGGGAGGTTGCGGTGGGCGTGATTCGAACGAAGAGGTAGACCTTTTACAAAGCAGAGGTTGAGGTCGCTTTGCGGGAGAGAAAGAATGACCCTGACTTCAGCGATATCAACTTGGACGAGTTTTTCCATTCTTCGCTTTGAACCGATGAGGATTTGGAGAGCAATGAAAATCAGTGCGATAGCAGCACGGCTCCGCAAGGTTGCGTGCGATGCGGAAGAAATGGCAGCGAGAGACGATGACTTGGACTTTCTCGATGGTACGATCACGGCATGACCGTTCCTGAACAAGTCGCACATTTCCTCCAAACGCATAGACCATTGCCTTACTGCGATAGTTGCATCCAGAGAGCACTCCAACTCAAGCGGCACCAACAGGTACAGCAAGCCACCTCTAGTGGCGCTGCTTCTGGCGGATTCATTAGGCGCACCGGAACTTGCTCGGTTTGCGGGAAAAACTCTGCCGTCACACACGCCTAAAATTCTTTTATTCTGGACTCGTGATCTATTTAAGGAGCGACCCGCACCCAACACAGCCGAATCGATGCGATAATGGCCCCGCTGAGCAGTATGGCTAGAGAGGTATTTTTCAGTGCACACCGAGCGTCCACGTGCCCGCCGTTATTTGTTCGTGGCCACTATCGAACTGACTGATACGCAGTCAGAAACCAAGATTCAGGAGCGAACCAGTGATCTGAGTCTGTATGGCTGCCGCGTGGAGACACACAAACCCTTCCCGATAGGCGCAAAGGTGAGAATTAGGATTGCCCACATGAGCGCCAACTTCGTGGCTCTCGGGAGGGTCTCTTACACAACATCGGAGGGTGGAATGGGGATCGCCTTTACGCAGATTGAGCCGAACTACCAGCTAATTTTGGAGAAGTGGGTAGAAAAGTTGCGCGACCACTGAGAAGCCTGCCCATGAATCCTCCGGGTGGCTAAAACCTGAAATTCGCATTGGAACTTCCGCATTTACGGCAGAGAAGTTTCTATTCTGCGAGGCATGAAGCCTGCCTCCGCGTTCCTAGACTATTGAATTATGGGCTACGTTCCCGCTCTTGCGGGTTGCGAAGTGTCCACCCACGTCCCAACCGCTGAATAAAATTCCAATCCGACTGCGTATCGTCCTTCCGCCAGTTGAAGACGATAGATCACCTTCGCCCGCGATTGTATGGTGCCGTGATAAGAAGTCACAACAACACGCTCTCCGGGTTGCCACGCACGCTCCGTAACAACCCGGACGCCGTGTAAGCTAAGGTTCTCAGTAAATACCAATTCTGTGATGAACGGCTGCTTCGCACTTGAGATTTGTAGAGCCACGGTAGCAGGGGTTCGTTTCTGGATTCTCTTCCCGTCAGTCGGCATCCGGCAGTGCTCCTCTCAGCAAAAGGATGTGTGGCGAATGTGAACTTGGAGCGCATTTCCCGAATGATAAGCGAAAGGTACAAGTGGGAGTCAATCGCTTGCGACCGGAC
>WNFR01025264.1_pt1 | contig 12476 bp, 6 predicted proteins | sample 5400221 | NCBI WGS metagenome assembly WNFR01 (sample SAMN13153357, study PRJNA577476) | soil metagenome | isolation source: 40 cm soil under Madrone tree | place: USA:California | collected 2016-06-14 | reverse complement strand
GAATCTGCGCGAGCGTAGTCTGAGCCCACGGGTTGTTCACCGCATCCATGTCGTAGTCTTTGACAGAACGCTGCGCCTGCTCCAGAGCTTTTGCCTTTTCTCCAAGCCCGGCATAAGCAAGGGCAAGAGTGTTAGGTGTACCGGTGGCATCGGGCGGAACGGATCCATCAGGTTTCGGTTGGATCGCTTCGATAGCGCGAGAGAAACTTCGACGCGCATCCGCATCGCGGCCTGTCCATTGTTGACAAAAACCAAGCTGAACCAGAGCGAGCTCGGTGACAGAGTCGAACGGCTGTCCCGCTGGAACCGAGCTTAGCTTTCGCTCGATCACGCTAATCGCTTGATCGAAGTGACGCTCGTAAATCGCCTGGTTGATCCGGGCAGAGACGACAAAATCATCCGTCGTGTCCGACGGAATCCGCGCGAGTTCCCGTGCGGCTTCATCCAACCGGCCTTCGCTTTGAAAAGTCCCCGCTTTGCTGGCGCGCGCCGAGGCCGAATCCGGCGAGATCTCAAGCGCGCGATCGATGGCAGCCCGCGCGTCGTCGAAGCGCCGCAAATAAGCATAAAATTCGCCGCCGATACTGCCGAGCAGTGAGAAGTCCCGCGGATCCAGCTCGAGTGCTTTCTTGAAGGTCGCCTCGGCGTCCTGCCAAAGACCGAGGCGGCGTTGAACGAATGCCAGGTTCTGCAACAGATAGGAATTATTCGGCAATCGTATTTGCGCCTGCTTGTAAGCGGTAACCGCGCCCGCGAAATCGCGTAAAACGCGGTAGCGGTACGCACCTTGGGCAATCCACGATTCCCCAGCTTCAGGTGCGAGCGCAATGGCGCGATCAGCCGCTTCCTTCACCGCCCCCGCGGTGTTCGTGTTTAAATCAACCGCGTTGAAGTAAAGAAAACTGCGAAGGACGGCCAGTCGCGCCCAGGCGAACGCGAAATTTGGATCAAGCTGGACCGCTTCAACGTAATTGCGCGCGGCCTGTTGATAGGCTTCGTAACCGTATTGCTTGTGCTCGATCGATAGTCCGCGCAGGTAAGCGTCGTACGCCGCGGTGTTTTGTGTCGGCTTATCGGTCACAGCCTTCTGCTCGGTGCCGGAAAGCTTGGCGTTGAGCTGGTCAGCGATGGCACTGGCGACTTCGCCTTCCACGCCAAAGACGTCATCGAGTTTACGATTGTAGCTTTCGGCCCAGAGATGTTCGTCGGTGGCGGCACGAATGAGCTGCACGTTGACGTGCACCGCATTGGCAATTTTCTGCACACTGCCTTCGAGTAGATTCGCAACCCCCAATTGCTTACCGACGTCACGCAAGTTGTCGGGCGAACTTTTGTATTTTTGCGTCGAACTGCGCGAAATGACCTTGAGCGAAGCGATCTTCGACAACCGCGTCAGAATCTCGTCCTGAATTCCTTCGGCAAAATAGGCGTTCGATTTATCGTCGCTCAGATTATCGAATGGAAGGACAGCAATGCTTTTGGCCGGAACAGCTGTGTCCGTGTTCGACGTTCGAGCAGTCGTCGAGGACGGTTTGCCAGGCAATCCTGAGCGTAACAGCTGAAAAGCGAGCATTCCGGCGGCAATGACCGCCAGAACAACAGTGATTCCCACAATCTTTCGTCCGGTGTGGCGCGTGATCGATTCGTTAGGCGCAATTTCCGACTCTCGCTTGATTCCTTCCGGCGTGATCTCGAACGCCCACGAAAGAATCAGCGCTACGGGGAAACCAAGGATGAGCAGCAGCACAACAAGCCGGACCGCCCAATTCGGAATCTCAAAGAATGGAAAGACCTGAGTGGCAACCTGAATGAGCAGCCACGCCACGACGGCATACGCGACGGCAACCTTGTAAACGTTGCGCCGCTTCAGCTCCGAGAAGAATGAAGGCTTTTCGCTCATGACGTCGCGGGGAAGGCCATTCTCGCGAGCAAGTTTTTGTAGCGCGGATCATCGCTCAAGCTGCGCAAGAGCGGATCAACTAAAAGGGCCAGCATGCCGGTGTCGTGATTATCAAACGCGATTTGTAACCACTCGAACGCTTTCTCTTTCTCGCCGCGCACGGCGTAAACCTGGGCGATCTGATAGTCGAGTCCCCGGTTATTTGCGATGAGGTCGGCCAAAGCCGCATCCGCGTCCGTTCGATCTCCGCGCGCAAATTGCGCAAGCGCAAGTTCGAAACGGCGGTAGCTCTCGTCGGGCTCTAATTGCGCTTCGCGTAACGCGGTTTCCTTATCCCCGCGTCGAATTGCAACTAAAACCTGCCATCGACGGCTTGAAGCGGAATTTGGCTGCAACTCTGCTGCCTTGCGCGCAACTGCATCGGCTTCGTCAAGTTTGCCCTGATACCAAAGAATGCGGGCGAGGTTGTTCTGCGGCGCGCTCGCAAGCGGATCCAACTCCACTGCCTGTCGACCCTGCTTCTCAGCCTCATCGAGTCTCCCAAGATAAACAATCACCCGCGCCAAGAGATCGTTCGCGGTCGGATTAGCGGGAGCAAGTTCTTTGGCGCGCTTCAGTTCGCTCAAACCTTCGGCAAATCTCCATTCTGTAAAAAAGCGAACCCAACCGAGGGCGGCGTGTGCCTCGGCCAGCGCGGGAGCGATCGCGACCGCTTTCTCCGCATCAGTGCGCGCTTTCGGCCACGCCGTCTTACCTTCGCCGGTGAGGTCCCCAATTAGAGTCCATGCTTCGGAACGCTCTGCGTAAGCGAGGGCGTAGTCCGGATCCAGACGGATCGCTTCATCGTAGTGGCCAACAGCTTTGCGATAATCCTCGAGATTGCGTCGCTGGAAATAATAGTGGCCCTGGAGATAGGCATTGTGAGCTTCTGTATTTTTCGTTGCTGGCTTGGTGGATGATCGTTCGTCCGATCCAAGCAGCGTCACCTTCAGTGACGAAGCCACCGCGGCAGCGATTTCCTGCTGGACGGCGAAAATATCTTTTAGTTCGCGGTCGAACGTGCGCGTCCACAGTTCGATTCCATCCGCGGCATTAATCAATTCCGCAACTATTCGCACCCGCTCCCCCTGTTTGCGCACCGTGCCCTCCAGCAGCGTAGCCACACCCAGCTTTTCTCCGATTGTTTTGGTCTCCTCTTTTCTGTCCTTAAAACGAAAGGAAGAGCTGCGGCCGATCACCTTGAGCTCTTTGATTTGCGCGAGGGCAGCGATCAATTCTTCCGAAAGTCCATCGGAGAAATATTCGTCGGCTGGATCACCGCTCTCGTTTAGCAGCGGCAGAACCGCAATCGATTTTGCCGGCAATCCGAACGCACTGCTGCTATTCCGCGCCGTGTAGCGTCCGAGAAAAAACAAACTGAGCGATATCGCGCCACCGATGACTACGACAAACATCCATGTCCGCTTTGCTGGTCGGTGGGTCGACAATGTAGGATCGACATCTTCCGTGCGCTTGATTCCTTGCGGCGTGAGCTCGAAGGCCCACGCGACCACGAGCGCGATTGGAAATCCTATTACGATTGCGAGTACCATCAATCGGACGGCCCAATTCGGAATGTCGAAGACCGGAAAAACTTGCGCGATGCCTTGAGCGAGGGCCCAGCCGGCGACCGCGTAGGCTACGGCAACCTTGTAAACGTTGCGCCGCTTCAGCTCACCGAAGAAGTTGCCAGACTTCATTTTTTCATCCTCTGGGGATCGGTTTCAAAGAGCTAGCAATAAGTAAATCATCGAAGTTTGCATCCTAAGGATTGGTCACTCGCGCTCCCGCGCTCGTGCCAGCTGCCCTAGCTGCGTTACCGCCTACCCACGCGACTCCCGCTCGCGCGTGTTCATGGCGTTGGTTTTGCCACACAGTCAATTCATGAGCAAGGCTAGCGTTGCTCCCCAGTTGCGCGAACCGCGACGTGAAGCGGCTTGAAAATCTGCACGGCGCGATCAAGCTCATAAACCAAAAGAAGTAATCATCATGTCACACCAACCAACTGAATCGAAACGTCTGCTGTCGCACATCATTGCTGAATGGGCTTGCTCACTGAAGTACGAGCATCTTTCCCCTGAGGCGATTCAGGCGGCAAAATCATTTTGGTTCGACTCCATCGGCTGCGCACTGGGTGGCAGTCAGCAGGATGACGCGAAGATCTTGCTGAAACATTACCGCGCGATGTCCGCCGCGGCGGACTCGTCCGGTGGCGATGGCGGCGGCAATGGAAGAGCGACGGCGTTCGTCTCCGGGTTCAAGACCAATCCGGTCGATGCGGCATTTTTGAACGGCCATATGATTCGCGCGATGGATTACAACGACATTTATTGGAAAGCCGATCCGTGTCATCCGAGCGACCTTATCGCCGCGCCGCTAGCGCTGTGCGAAAGCGAGGGCCTCACCGGCAAAGATTTGATTCTCGCCACCATTATCGCCTACGAAATTGAAATGCGTCTTTGCGAAGTGGGACGGCCGGGCGTGCGCGAATACGGCTGGCATCACGCCACCTTGAGCGCGTTCGCGGCGCCGGTCGCGGCGGGGCGCGTATTGAATCTCACGCCGCAACAGATGGTATCGGCTATTGGCATCAGCGCATCGCGCACATTTTGCCCGGGCGCGGTGACCGCAGGCAAGTTGACCAACATGAAGAACACGGTTGATCCGTGGGCGGGTCGCATGGGCGCGGAGAGCGCGCTTTTGGCACACGATGGATTCTCCGGTCCGGAGCATATCATCGACGGCAAGGAAGGACTCTTTGCCGTGTTCAAGCATGTGCAATATAAAGGACAATCGGCTACTTTCGATGGCGAAGCGTTGGTCAAGGATCTGCCCAATTCAAGAACATCTCACTACCGGATTCTTGATTGCGGGATGAAGAGTTTCCCGATCGAAGCGCTCAGTCACGCGCCGCTCACCGCCATGATGAAGACGGTCAAGGAACACAACATCAAGGCGGACGACGTGAAGGAGATCAAAGTGGAAGTCATCGCGCGCGCCGCCGACATTCTGGGAGATCCGCACAAGTATCGGCCAGACTCCAAAGAAACTGCCGATCATTCATTGCCTTATTGCATGGCCGTCGGGCTCGTCGACGGCATGGTGACACCGCTTCAATTCCGAGAAGAACGCGTGCTCGATAAGTCGCTCATTCCAATCATGGACAAAGTGAAAGTGGTCGCCAATCAGGAGTTCGAAGCGCTCTTTCCAAAGTTCCAGCCCAGTCGCGTGACGATCACAACCAACGACGGCAAGTCCTACTCCACGCGCGTCGATGTTCCCAAGGGCGATCCGCGCGATCCGATGACCGAGGAAGAAATTGCAGTGAAATTCACCGCGCTAGGTGGCGATGTCATCGGCAAGGATCAATGCAAAAAATTGCAGAGATTCATCATGAGCATGGATACTGCTGAAAAACTTGAACAACTCTTCGAGCTAACTACGGCCCGCGCGTGAATCGGATTTGGTCTGGCTAGCGCACGCAATGCCAGTCCGGCTCGGACCTCGCGTGCTGGCGATGGCGTCCCGCCATCGCGGACTTTTCCAGAAAGCCTCTTACCTCAAGAAACACTCTTCGCCCGGGTTCATGCTTGCGGAGAAAAGTTCGTTGCGGCGCGACGCCGCAACCAGCACGCGAGACGCGTGCGCTACCCAGAATCACCGAATTGCATTTGCCACGCAGGTGCCGCGCGTGCCAAGGTGTCTTTCAATCATGGGCAGCGTCAGCTTCGATGTACCGATGCCGTCCGGGTAAACGATGTAGGCGTGGCGGCCGTACGCGCGGAGGCGCTCGCGGCCCTTAATCGCGGTTTCCAACGCCTTTACCTGCGAAGCGGTCGGCGCGCTCTTTAGCACGGCCACGACCAAATGCGACGGATCGTTTTTCGCCGCCTCGCGAAACGGATTGTGCGCAATGACCTCTTCCCATTCCTTGACGGTGCGGACGAAAAAATCCGTTTGCAATCCGAGACATTTTCCTGCTTCGCGCTCGAGGTGTTGCTCCAACGCGGCGCCGGTGAGAGAGCCGCCGCGGAAAACGAGATTGCCGCTTTGCAGCAGTGTCCGCGCGTTGACGAAGCCGAGTTTCATTAGCCATGCGCGCAGATCGGCCATCGCGATTTTGCTGGTCCTGCCGAGGTTCACGGCGCGAAGAAAAGCGAGGCGAGCGGGCACGTGGCGCGATGATCGCTATACCGTTCCGCTCCCCTCGCCCGCGCCGAACTGAATTCCCTGAGCGAGTGGCAGCTCGCTCGAAAAATTGATCGTGTTCGTCTGGCGGCGCATGTAACTCTTCCAGCAATCGCTCCCGCTCTCGCGACCGCCGCCGCCGAATGCGCCCCCAATTTCCGCACCGCTCGTTCCGGTGTTCACATTGGCGATTCCGCAATCGCTTCCGACCGCGCTTACGAACTTCTCAGCCTCGCGCACGTCGTTCGTGAAAATCGACGAGGTCAAACCTTGCGGCACGTTGTTGTGGATCGCGATCGCTTCATCAAAATCGCGATAGGTCATCAGATAAAGCAGCGGCCCGAACGTTTCGTGCTGCACGATTTCAAAATCGGGTTTTGCGGTCGCCAGGCATGGCTTCATGTAACATTCGCCGGGAACGCTCAACCGTTCGCCGCCGTAAAGGATTTGGCCACCCTCATCTTTTAATCGCTGGATGGAGTGCTGGACAAGATCGACAGCGCTCTTATCGATCAATGGGCCCATTATCGTTTTTTTATCGAGCGGGTTTCCGATTGGCAGGCTCTTGTAAGCAGCCAAAAGTGTATGGCGGACTTTGGACGCAACTGACTCGTGCATGATCACGCGCCGCGTCGACGTGCAACGTTGTCCCGCGGTGCCCACCGCGCCGAAAAAGATCGATTGCGTCGCCATGTCGATGTCGGCGCTTGGCGTGACGATGAGCGCGTTGTTCCCGCCCAGCTCCATGATCGTTCTGCCAAGACGGCCATGAACTGTTTTCGCGACGTTCAAGCCCATGTTTACCGAGCCTGTGGCTGAGACCAATGGAATCCGCGCGTCGGCGGCCAGCTTTTGGCCAACCGTTTTCCGGTCGCCGATCAGCAATGTAAAAATGGCCGGATCGGCGCCTGTTTCGCGACAGACGCGCTCGGCGATTTTTGTGACCGCAATTCCGGTAAGAGGCGTTTTTTCCGAGGGCTTCCAAACTGTGGGATCGCCACAAACAGCGGCGAGCGCGGCATTCCACGACCAAACCGCCACGGGAAAATTGAATGCGGTGATCACTGCGACGACCCCGAGCGGATGCCATTGCTCCATCAACCGATGGCTCGGCCGTTCTGATTGAATCGTCAGGCCATAAAGCATGCGCGATTGACCGACTGCGAGATCGCAAATGTCGATCATCTCCTGCACTTCGCCTTCGCCCTCCGCGATGATCTTTCCGGTCTCCAACGTGACCAGCTGACCAAGCTCGTGTTTCAACTCGCGCAACGCGTTGCCGAGCCGGCGAACGGTCTCGCCCCGAACCGGCCCAGGCGTGATGCGCCATTTTAAAAATGCTTCCTGCGCACGGGCGATTGCCTTTTGATAATCGTCGTCGGATGCCGTGCGCACGCTGGCGAGCCGTTGCCCATCAATCGGCGAGATTTTATCGATCTTCGTGCCGTCTCCGCGCCATTCGCCGTCGAAGACGCCTGCATTTTCGTCGGCGATGCCGAGCTTATCTAAAACAGGTTGCATAGGTGGATCGACCGCTCCGCGGGCGATGTTACTCTACGCGGCTTTGCCGCCATTTTTTAGCATCGCGCGCGGAGCGCACGATCCACCACGTCCATATCATTTTCGCCCCCGGCAAAATTTGCGCATCAAATCCATCGCTTCATCGATAACTTCCGCCGTGATATCGAGCGGTGGACGGAAACGGATCGAATTCTCGCCGGAACGGAGCGTGAGCACGCCAAGATCGAAAAAGCCTTTCCAGAATTCCTCGCGCGTTTTGGGATCGGGAAGATCGAAGGCGAGGAACAGTCCCCGGCCGCGCGCTGCGGAAATCGTTGGCTCCTCGCGTTGCAAATCGCGGAGTCGATCGAGAAAATAGGCGCCCACTTTCGCGGCGTTCTCGACCAGATGTTCTCTCTCGATAATGCGCAGATAATGAGTCGAGCGCACCATGTCGGTGAAATTTCCGCCCCAGGTTGAATTCAATCGGCTCGACAAGCGAAACGCATTGTCCTTCACTTCGTCGAGGCGCGGACCGGCCATCACGCCGCACACCTGCGCCTTCTTTCCGAACGCCAGCAGATCGGGCAAAACGTTGAAATGTTCGCAGCACCAATTGCGACCCGTCGCGCCCATGCCGCATTGCACTTCGTCGAAAATGAGAAGCATGTCGTTTTCGTCGCAAATCTTTCGCAGCGTCTGCAGCCATTCGCTGCGAAAATGATTATCGCCGCCTTCGCCCTGGATTGGCTCGATGATGATGGCGCAGATGTCGATCTTGCGCTGGTCGATCTTGTCGCGGATCTCAGCTTCCGATTTTTTCTCGCGTGCGATCACGTCGCGTTCACGCTCGGATTCAGGCAGTGAAAAATTGAGGTACGGCGTTGAAACGCGTGGCCAATCCAACTTGGCGAACAGATCCGTCTTGCGCGGATCGGTGTTCGTCAGACTCATGGTGTAACCAGTGCGACCGTGAAAGGCGTGCCGGAAATGCAAAATCTGCGTGCCGCGTTCGCCATAACCTGCGGCCATGTTCTTGCGCACTTTCCAATCCATTGCCGCCTTCAAACAATTTTCGACCGCAAGCGCGCCGCCCTCGATAAAAAGATAGCGATCGAGCGGCGGCAAACCGACGACGTGCTCGAACGTCTTCACAAATTTCGCGTAGTCCTCCGAATAAATATCAGAGTTCGCGATTTTGACTTTGGCCGCGCGCAGAAGGTCGATCTGCACCGCCGGATTATCGAAATATGGATGATTAAAGCCGACCGGCATCGAGCCGAAAAAGCCGTAGAGATCAATCAGTCGCCGATCGCTGGCGGCATTGTACAAATACGAACCGCGACTTTTTTCCAGATCAACGATGACCTTGAAACCGTCGAGCAGAACGTGTTGCCCAATCGTCTCGAGCACGTTCGACGGCGATATTCCTTTTTGTTTTTCGCTCTTTGTGGCGCGGCTTCGAAGTGAAGCCGCCTCCGTGAGCACGGGCGGCATACTCATCGGCTCATCGTAACCTGACCGGCGAACGCGGTCAATGGGGCGCCACGGCGTTATACGATGCCGTCGCGCAACATCGCGTGTTTTCCCGCAAGCAACTCCTGCGTGAGCTTATAGCCGCGTTTGTCCACGTTACGCCATGCGCCCGCGAAATGAGTATTGATGCGCAGACGGGCGGAGCGACAAAAATAAAACAATTGTTCGCGGTCGAGTTTCGGGCCGAACCGAGCCATGGCGTGAAACAGGCCGCGCGCAAGCCGCTTGCTTGTCCGCGCGGTGTAATTAACATGGCCGGCCAATGTCCCATGTAGATTGTCGATCTTGCCCGCGCCGTTCCGTAGCCACTGTCGCGGATACCAGCCGGTATAAAATTTCCCAGAACTGAAGACCGCCTTGAGGCGTTCCGATTTAGGTAATTGCGTGTTGAATATTGCACCGCCGACTTTCAAATGAGGATCGAGCGCTTCGCGAGCGATGAAGAGCCGCATAATTTCGCTCGAGCCTTCAAAGATCGTATTCACGCGGCAATCGCGCAGGAATCTTTCCACGGCGATCGGCGGCTCGCCCCGTCCGGCCAGCGATTGCGCCGTTTCGTAGCCGCGACCGCCGCGCACTTGCATCGCGTCATCGGCAATCTTCCAGGTCATTTCCGTCGCCCACATTTTGCACATGGCTGTTTCAATGCGCAGATCGGACGCCTTGCGATCGAGCAGCGACGAACCAAGAAACGTCATCGCTTCCATAGCGAAAACGCTGCCCGCCATCTCCGCGATTTTTCCTGCAATCGCGGCATGTTGGCCGATCGGGACCCCCCATTGAATCCGTTCGTTCGCCCACTTGCGCGAAATTTCCAGCAACCGCTTGGAAACGCCCACGCACGCGGCTGGCAACGTGAGTCGCCCCGTGTTCAAAGTGGTGAGCGCGACTTTGAGTCCTTTGCCTTCGCCCGCGATAATATTTTCGCGGGGCACGCGCACATCTTTGAATGTGACCACCGCGTTGTAGAGCGCGCGCAATCCCATAAACCGGCAGCGGTACGCGATCTTCAGGCCCGGCGTGTCCACATCGACAATGAATGCCGTGATTTGTTTGCGTTCTTTTCCGCCAACGATCTTTGGCGGCGTACGCGCCATCACTACCAGCACGCCCGCTTTCACGCCGTTTGTGCACCAAAGTTTCTCGCCATTCAAAACGAACTCAGAGCCGTCAGGCGTTGGCTCCGCGCGAAGACTCATCGTCGCCGGGTCGGAGCCGGCGTGAGATTCGGTCAGGGCAAACGCCGAGATTTCGCCACCAGCGACGCGTGGCAGATACTTTTGTTTTTGTTCTTCTGTGCCAAACAAAAGCAATGGCTGCGCGACCCCGATCGATTGATGCGCCGAAACCAGCGCGGCCACATTTCCGTCCCAACTACCGAGCAAAACCGCTGCCCGCCCGTAGTTATACTGCGATAAACCGAGCCCGCCGTATTTCTGCGGCACCTTGATTCCAAAGGCACCGGTCTGCGCGAGGCCGGCAAAGTTTTCCGGCGGAATTTCACCGGTGCGATCGATCTCGTCTGGATCGACATGATCGCGCAAATAGGTTTCCAGGTTTTGCAGGAACGATTTGCCGGCAGCGCGGTCCTCCGCGCTTTGCGCCGGCCATGGGTAAATCCGATCGAAATCGTATCGTCCGATGAAAAGGTTGCTGGCGAAACTGCCGCGATCTTCAAGTGGATCGCGCGCGGCCTCTGCCAGTTCAAGCGCTTCGCGCTGGCCTTTGGCCATCTTCGAAGTGTCGATAACGGGCGCAGCAGACTTCTCAGGCCTCGCGCTGGTTTCCTCGCTGATTTGTTTTTCGGGCGCTTCGAGCGGCGATTTCATCGTATTCATCTGTCATTCCGAGCGTAGTCGAGGAATCTCTCACTGTTAAAAGAAAACGATCAGAGATCTCTCGACTTCGCTAGACATGACAAGAATGGCAGTTCGAGCGGGGATTTCATAGTGGCACAGGCTCCCAGCCTGTGGGGACACCGGGCATCTTGCCTGGTGTCTGGAAATTGCAATCGGCAGGCGAGACGCCCGCCCGCCCCACAGGCAAGATGCCTGTGCTACGGCGGATTGTGCGATCACCCTTCATAAAATTGCGTTCCCGCTCGCGCATGCTTTTTCAATATCTCACACGGTGCAAGCTTCTCTTCGCTCTGGCCGAGTCGCTCCATTTCTTCGACGATCTTTTTCAGTCCGAAATGTTCCGCGAAACGCAACGGCCCGCCGCGGAATGGCGCAAAACCTGTTCCCAAAATCATTCCGTAGTCCGCGTCCTCGGGCGAATCGACGATTTTCTCTTCTACACAGCGCGCGGCTTCGTTGACCATCAGAAAGATAAGGCGGTGGGCCAGCTCGTCTTCGCTCAGTCTTAATCGCGGGTCGCGATGCATCTCCGGCGGAATGGCCGGACCTTCAGCACCCTCGGGATCACCATGCAAGCCGCGCCGCCATTGCGTGAGCGAGTCGTTAGGCGTTTGCGTTTTGGCTTCGTATTCATAAAAACCAGCGCCCGCTTTGCGGCCCAGCATCTGGCCATCGCGCAACCAGAGCAGCACAGTGGGCACGTGGTCGCGCAGCCCGTAGGCTTTCTCAAGCGTATTGCCAATATCGACAGCGATATCGACGCCGATTTCATCGATCAAACGCAGCGGCCCCATCGGCATCCCCCATTGTAAAAGCGCATTGTCGATCTTGTCCGCGTTCACACCGCTTTCAAACAGCTCCGCGGCATCGAGCAGGTAAGGGAACAAAACGCGGTTAACGAGGAACCCGGGGCTGTCTCGCACAATCACGGGTAGCTTTCCGATTTGCCGCGCAAAAGCGAGCGACCGCTCGCGCGTCTCCTCTGACGTTTGTTTTGCAACCACAACTTCCACCAGCTTCATCCGGCTAACCGGATTAAAAAAATGAAGACCGATGACGTGCTCGGGTGAAACGGTCGCATCGGCGAGCTCGCTGACTGAAAGGGCGGAGGTATTTGTGGCGACGATTGTTTTCGGACCGGCCTGCATCGCCAGCTCGCGGAAGATTTCTTTTTTGATCTCGATCTTTTCCGAGGCGGCTTCGACCACAAATTGCACATCACGCAACTCCATCGGCGCAGTCGATGCCACAATCCGGGCGCGTCCCTCTCTTGCTTTTTCCGCGCTCATCAAACCGCGCTTTACTGCGTCGGCGTAAGTTTTCTCAATGTTAGCCAGACCGCGGTCGATTTGCTCGCGAGCGATATCGCGCAGGATCACCGTAACGCCGCGAGAGCTGAGCCACTGCGCGATACCTGAACCCATTACGCCCGCCCCGATCACGGCGGCGTGCAC
>WNFR01007061.1_pt1 | contig 12479 bp, 13 predicted proteins | sample 5400221 | NCBI WGS metagenome assembly WNFR01 (sample SAMN13153357, study PRJNA577476) | soil metagenome | isolation source: 40 cm soil under Madrone tree | place: USA:California | collected 2016-06-14 | reverse complement strand
CGCAATCACTAGGAGCAAACTCGCGAGCCCTTGGTTCCAAAGAGCACCGTGAATATCGACGACCGCCTTTGGGATTGAACTGATCTAGTGAAAGGATTGCGATCGTTGGAACGCCTTGTATGCAGAAGACACCTCCCAATCCCAATTCATTTAGCGCAGTACGGATTGCCAATGCATGCGGCGTATCGACCACGGCCTCCGCTGACTCGTAAAACTCTGGTGCTCGGCGGCTAGCGAGACCAAGCCTTTCTTTCCATGTTTGCCCAATGGGCACGCCGATAGTCATGCGCGCCGCCTTGCCATTGCAGCGCGCCCGACGACTGCTGGCGGAAAGCGGAGTTGCTGTTGGGGACTCTGCGGCTCATCGCGAGAGAGATTTTCCCGCAAGGCCACAACAATTGGACCGAGAGGACAAACGGTGATCTGGAAATTCCGTTCAGGCGCTCCGTGGCGCGATTTGCCGGAGCGCTTCGGTGACTGGAAGAACATCCACAAGCGCTTTTCGCGCTGGGCCGCGAGCGGGGTTTGGGAGAGTCTTTTCAAGACCTTGGCCGATGATCCAGATAACGAATACGCGATGATCGACGCCACCATTGTCAGGGCGCACCAGCACAGTGCCGGGGCCCGAAAAAAAGGGGTTACGACCAAGCCATCGGCCGCTCGCGCGGCGGTCTCACCACGAAAATCCACGTGATCGTCGACGCCCTTGGCAATCCACTGGCGCTCAGCCTCACCGCGGGCAACGCTCACGACATCACCCAAGCGGAACGGTTGGCGGCCCAGGTCGAGCCCGAAGCCCTTCTCGGCGACAAGGGATATGATGCCGACAGCTTCATCACCAGCCTTGAGGTGCGCGCCATCAAAGCTGTCATCCCGCCAAAATCAACCCGCAAGGTCAAACGGGCCTGCGACTTCGCACTCTATGCCGAGCGTAATCTCGTCGAGCGATTCTTCAATACAATCAAGCATTATCGAGGTATCGCGACACGCTACGAAAAAACCGCGCGCAACTTCCTTGCCGGACTACACCTGGTCTGCGCACTCGCTTGGCTTAAATGACGACAGGCCCTAGCATCAAATTTCTCGAATTTTTGCGCGCGACGTGCGGGCCATAATGGAGGGCGTAGCCAAGTGTAGCGCCCAAAAAAGCCTATACCCCTTCGGGGAACAGTTCATATTGGCAGCTACATCTGCACGGGCATCCTGGTTTGGCGACCGTAGACCGATGCCGAACGCAATCGCCTACTTCAGGGTCTCGACTGATCGACAGGGCCGCTCCGGACTCGGCCTGGAGGCACAGCGATCTGCCGTGCTCGACTGTGTGCGGGCGCTTGGCTGGACGCTTCAATCAGAGTTCACTGAGGTCGAGAGCGGAAAGCGGATGTCCGCCAAATACCTTCCTCTTCCCATTCATCGCTGAGAGGTCTCCGCAGTGCGGGCAATCATGCGCGGAAGATGAGACCCGCTTTTTACACGCGGGGCATGCCAATAGGATTGGTGCCACTTGACCCAGCCATGACTAAATTTGCCCACCCTAACGGTAATATAATTGCAACTTCTTGCAAGCTGTAAACATTTGGCGGACCTGTGCTGCAGTGGTTTCATTACTTTTCGCGAAACTATCGTACACCACGTCACCCTCGCCAAGGAGCGCGGTGGGACCCTCGGGCGTTTAGAGCCACTCCCCACCTTTGGGCTAAAATTCAATCGTGGACCTCGACAGCGGCTGTGCCGCCCTTCTCACGACCAAACAGGCCTCAAAGCTTCTGGGTGTAGCCGTTTATGTCAATGAACTTCTTATCGAGCTGCTCGATGAGTGCCGTTTGCGTTAGGAGAGGATCAAAAGCAACAAAGTCGCGTATCGCGCGCTTGATCTTATCTTCAAATGCTCTTGTAGTGCGTGCCATGGCATTGTTCGGCGTTTGGCCAAATTATACCACGGCCTCCTGTCCCCTTACTCCTTATCCTTTGGTCGACGGGGCGTCTTCTTTTTGGGTGCGATAGCATTTTCAACCCGAGCGGCTAAGCCACGCTCCAATCCTTTTGTGATACCAAGCACCGTCCCCATCAATAGGATACCTGCGGGGACCGTTATCATCATCACATAGGGATCGGGACTAACGCCGGTGCCGAGTAAGACTCCCAAAGAGGTAGAGGTGGCGCTGTGCACTAAGCTCAGCAACTTCTCTGCAATTGGAGGAGACCTCTCAATTACAATCGGCTGGTCCAAAATGTCTTGTATGGGAGCCGGCATGCGGAAGGCGCTGCGGTGCTCAATCAAGTCGACATTATAGTCCTGGAGCCTGTAGTAAATGAAGTTGTCCAGTTGAATTCGGTCTGCATCCTGCGCGCGCAGGATAGCTTCAAGGCACACAGCCACCTCAAAATCGCGCCGGGGGGATTTCTCCTCGTGGGTAAGAAAGATGCTTTGAAAGCCGAAAGGTTCGTCGCCTTTTACATTGGGTCCTAACCATGCAGCACTAAGAGTGGTACGTTCTTTGTAGTCAAAAAGTACCTCGAATTGTCTCTTGTCAAAGAAGAATTCTGTTCGGATAACCCGATGAACAGCCGGACTGTCAAGGCTGAATGCGCCGCTTTCAAATGCCATGTGTTATCCCTCCCCAACACTCGGCCAAGTATCGCCGAGCGCATACACAAATACAAGTTGGGTGTTGCGCGTTTCTCTACCAATTATACCACGCTGTTTGTTGACGTCGCGCTCAATTTAGCTTCGTGAAAAAATGCTTGATGGGCAGAGATCGATAGACCAACAAGCCGAGAGATTAGAAACAGCGCTATCCCTACGATGAATGCATTTCTCTTCAACCACGCTCCTGTATTCTCAATCTTGATTATCGAGTAGTCCATTAGCCAGATGAATATTCCAAATACCAACCACGACAGCACGAACAAAGACCCTATCTTCAGCCAAGATTCGTTGGTGCCGTAAAAATAAAGCCACAAGACAAATATTAATCCGCTGCAAGACATAAGGAACACGAGCAAGGAGAGGGTAACGGAAACTACGTTCACTAATCCTGGCATGGTAAGTCGCAAGAGTTCTGGCGTTATGAGCGCGAAGCTTAAGAGATCCAAGGCATTCACGACGAAATCTTTATACAACTCGAACAGCTTCCACGTTTCCGGCGCTATCATTGTCATCCCCCGATGGTCAGCTCTTCCAATTCTTCCTCAAGCTTAGCGCGCCTGTCCGATAATATCTTGTACAAATGAAGGGTGGGATTGATGCCGCGCATGTCGCGGTTTATTTCCTCGACCTCTTGCTGCTTGCGGTGGATGTCATCGGTTCGGCTCATGTACTTTATTCTGCCGCTTTCGTTTTTACCTCGTCGTCTTTTGGCTCTTCCACTTCAACCCAGCTCCAGTCTTTTGCATGGTCGGCCAACATTAGGTTTTGCTCCTTACTGTCCAATAGCTTTTGCATAGAGGCAGCACCTTGCTGTGTGTTCTGGGCGATAAGCAAAGCCAGTAAGCACGCAGACGGACAGTAGGCCCAATTTTTTAATTCGAATGTACTCCCACCCAAGTTGGGGCCCCACGCTCCTACTTGCGAGCAGCAAAAGGCCATTTTTTCCAAGATGGAGTGAGGCAAACGCTCACTCGTTCCAAGACTCTGCCGTCAGCGGCAACTCGTTGAGTTCGGCGCGAGCCTCGCGCCACGATGGGTAGTGTTTATCGAGGATGCCGGTGAAGCGATCACTGTGAGTGGGCTCAATGAGGTGGGCCATCTCGTGAGCTATTACGTATTCGAGAAGGTCTTTGGGCTTTTTGACCAACTCGGTGTTGAGGCGGACGTGCCCTAGTCGGTGGTTACAGCTTCCCCACTTGGTCTTCATCCGCTGCAGGAAATAGCGGCGAACTTCGACTCTGAGCTTTCGTTCCCACTTTTGGATGATCGGCGGGACCGCTTCGTGAAGAAGCCTTTTGTGCCACTCATGGATGACCTCAGCTCGCTTCGTCGCATTGCTCCCGGGACGCACGGTCAACGTAATGCGTTTGTGGTCAACCGCCACGCAGGGCCTAGCGTCCCGATGCACAACTGTCATGAGGTGTCGCAGTCCCCAGAGGTAGTGACTCTCGCGAGTGATGAACTGGCGGGGTGACTCTCGCGCCTGATTCGCCAGCTTTTTCTTTTGCTCCCGAATCCAGCCAAGCTTTGAGATCGCATAAGCGCGAGCCACCTCTAAGCGCGTCGATCGCGGGGCAGACAGAGTAACCCGGCCATGGGGCGGGTGGACGGAGAGGTGGACATTCTTGATGTCCTTCCGCGTCACCGCAATGGAAATCTCACCGAGTTGGATCGTTTCCGTCATCAGTAGCCAGGCTGGTTCTTGATGATCTCAAAAATGCCCTGCGTCGCCGCGCGGTCCCGAGCCATAATCGGGTAAAGCGCGTTGAGCACCTGTTTCTCTCGGATTTCGTCACCTTTCCAGCCCGCTGGCGCGCGCTCACGCATGGCTTGGTCGATTTCAAGCGCCAGTTTCGCCTGGCCGTCCTCGTCGGTGGGGCACTGGAAGGTCGTCGCGGGGAGAGTGGGTAGATTATTGAAGAGAACGATGGCCTCAGGCTTGCCATGAAGAACGGCTGGAATGCCGCCGGCCGGACTTTTCTTCGCCAATCGCATCACCAAGTCCTCGGCATTCTTGAGGAACTGCTCGTATGACGCCGTGTCCGCCCGGCTTTGCTTGATCAGGTCGTCGAGCAGTTTCGACATCTCCTCGTAAAATCTTGGATCAGTGAGCTGATCGCGGATAATCGTCTTGCGGACGTTGTTGATGATACCCTCAGCTATGGCGTTCTTTGACAGCTTTCCTTTCTCGTTCAATTTGCGCGCGATGGCATCGTGAATACCGGTTTCGATGATCAACTCGGTGAGGGACAATGAGTTCAGGTTGCCCAGATCGTCGGCCGGGTCGGCCTGAATGTAGGTATTGATGAGGTGGCGCATGTCCGCCTCGTAGGGCTTGATGTCCAGCTCCTCGCCTGAGTGCTTCTTGATGGCGGCGCGGGTATCGCTGTAGAACTCCGTTTCCCTCATTAGCGCGGCGACCTCGGCGCTGGAGTATCCGGCCTCCGTTAGATTTTGGGCAATGTCCGCGTAAGCGCGCAGAAAGGTCGCCGTGGCCTTGTAGAAGGAAATCCGAAGCGGCTCGGTCTCGGCGAGAGCGTTCGCGTTGTTGGCGTCACCGCAGAAATAATGAAGGAATTGTTCCATCTCGCGCGGTTGCGCAACCGGCTCGCACAAGTAGCGGAGCGCTTCGCGGGCGGCATCGAGCTGCGCCCTCCCCTCTACTAGCCAGTCCTTGACTATGACGTTGCCATCCTTGCCGTCGGCGTCGATATCAAGTTCGTCCGAGCTATAGACGGCGACGGAGTTCTGCACGTCCTGGAATAGCTCCTTGAAGTCCACGATGTAGCCGAAATCCTTGTCGTCGCCGTCGAGTCGGTTGGTGCGGCAGATCGCCTGGAAGAGATTGTGGTCGTGCAGCTCATTGTCGAGATAGATGTAAGTGCAACTCGGCGCGTCAAAACCAGTCAGCAGCTTGCTCACCACAATGAGAAGCTTGCAGTTCGCCGGCTCCTCGATAAAACGTCGCTTGGCTTCGTCCTCGTAAGTCTTGGTGTTCTGACCGTTCCTTAGGACGTGCTGCGTATAGGTATCGAACTTATAGCGTTCATCGCTGTTGGCGGGCTCGCGTGAGATCGCGTTGTGGTTCGGCTCGAAGGATGTGATGATGCCGCAGTATCCTCCGAAGGAAGTGTTCTGGAAAAGACGGTAGTAGTGGCAGGCGTCGTATATGGAAGCGGCGACCAGAATAGCGGTGCCTCGGTCATTGTTCAGTCGTGGCTTCAGGCCGAAATCTTCGACAATGCTGGCGATGATGCGCCGCTTGCGTTCGCCCGCGCTCATCAACTCTTCCATCGTCGCCCAGCGCCTGCGCAGGACAGCACGCTGGAAATTGTTCAAGCCTCTGGTCTTTTGCTCGAACCATGCGTCGATGGCACTCTGCGAGGTAAGGCGCTGGGGCACGTCGCGGGCCTCGTATTTAAGATCGAGCACCACCTTGTCGGCCACCGCTTCCTGGAATTTGTAGGTGTGAATATGGGTGCCGAAGACATCGCGAGTGGTCTGCTTGTCCTTGAGTAGGAGGGGCGTGCCGGTGAAGCCGATGAAGATCGCGTTTTCGAGCCAGCGCTTCATCTGCTTATTCATGTCGCCACCCTGGGTGCGGTGGCATTCGTCTACAAAGACGTAAAAACGCCCATGCGTCAGCGGCGCCGGAACATTGAATCCGGGGGTGAACTTGTGAATCAATGCGCAGAGGAGCCTGGGTGTGGTGGCGCTCAGCTTCTCCACAAATTCCTGCCGCGAGCTGATGCGTGGCGACGGTGATTCCACGCCAATGACTCCGGCGTTGCGCGTTACGCCCTCGATCTGTTTATCAAGCTCGTCGCGGTCCGTGATGATGAGGATGCGGGCCTCGGGATCGTGTTCCAGCAACCACTTGGCGATCAGCACCATGAGGATGCTCTTGCCGCTGCCCTGGGTGTGCCAGATGACACCACCCTCGCGTTTGCCGATGCGTTCCTGCGCCGCCTTCACGCCGTGGAATTGATGTACGCGGGGCACTTTTTTCCGACCCGCATCGAAGATGATGAAGTTGCGGATCATGTCGAGCAGCCGGCCCTTTTCGCACATCTCCGCAAGTGGGCCGTCCAACAGGGAGCCGTTAGTCGGTGTAGTCATAGCGCCGCCGCCCTGCGCTTTCCATTCCACGAAGAACTTCTCCTCAGTGGTGACGGTGCCGTAGCGTAGTCCTTGAGAATCGTTGCCGGCGAAGACGAGCTGCACGGTACTGAAGAAGCCCTTGTTGAAAATCTCCTCCTGATTGGTCTCGAGTTGCCGAATGCCATCGGCCACTTCTACAGAGCCGCGTTTCAGTTCGATAACCCCGATGGCAATTCCGTTCAGGTAAAGGACGATGTCGGGTCGCCGCTGGTAGCCGCCGCGGAGGGTGACCTCCTCGGCGAGGGCGAAGTCGTTTTTCTCCGGATGCCCCCAATCTACCAAATGCACCGTCTCGTGGGCCTGCCCGGCTGCGATCTGCACAGGCACGCCATAGCGCAGCAATTGGTAGGTGCGCAGGTTGGCCTGATAGAGGGTGATACCCGTCGCGTCAGCTGCGGTCTCCAGCTTTTGCAGCGCGGCGGAGATCTGCGCGTCGGAATAGCCACGGCTTTTCGCATTATCTCGAAGCAACGTCGCCTCAATAGGCCGATTGTTCTTTCGTGCGATCAACCACAACGTCGGCAACCTGCCGCCGATGCCGGGCGTGTTCCCCGACTATCCGGCGCCCGTCGTGCGCAACGCTGGTGCCGAACGCGAACTCATCATGATGCGGTGGGGCATGCCACCTCCGCCGAAATTAGGAGGGCCGCCCGTCACCAACATCCGGAACACGTCGTCGCCGCACTGGCGGGGCTGGCTAAAGCCGGAAAACCGATGCCTGGTCCCGGCCAACAGCTTCGCTGAGTACGCGCCGGAGCCGAATCCGGGAACCAAAAAGAAGGACGTCGTATGGTTCGCGCTCAACGATGACCGGCCGCTGTTCGTGTTCGCCGGTATCTGGACCGAGTTCAGGGGCGACCGGGGCACCAAGTCGAAACCGATCCCCGGCCCTCACCTGGTCTATGGTTTTCTAACGACGTCGCCCAATGCGATTGTCGAGCCGATCCACTCGAAGGCGATGCCGGTGATCCTGACGACGGCGGAAGAACGCGAGGTGTGGATGCGCGCGCCGTGGGATGAGGCGAAAGCGCTGCAGCGGTCGTTGTCGGACGACGGGCTGCAGATCGTGGCACGGGGATCGGACAAGGAAGACCAGGTCGCAGCGTGATCAGAGTTTCAAAAGCCGGTAGTATGCGGTCACCGGTCATCATCATCGGCCAGTTCGCGTTTAAGCTCGCACGCAACAGGCGGGGACGCGCCAGCAATCTATATGAGGCAGACCTCTATCGTAGCGTGAACGCTACGCGGCGCGCCCTACTGTGTCCGGTTCTCTGGGTTTCCCGAAATGGGGCGGTGCAGATAATGCGAGCGGCGAAACCGATCAACGATATGATGAGCTTAGCTGAATATATGGAGGCTGTTGAAGCTTGGGATTACATGCCCGGAGAGGATAGCTGCCCCTTCGAACCGAAGGCATGCGACTGGGGATGGTTCGATGGCCGGAGAGTTGCCCTTGATTATTCGACTCCCGCCTGGGAGACGGATGAAGAAACCGATGGCGAGTAAAGGCGGCTGGCAGCGGAAATTCGACGATCCGATACCGTTGCCCGACGGGCGAACGCTTGCCACGCTGCGGGATGCGGCGCAGTACATCACCAAGCTGTCCAAGGCAGAGCATGACGCCGCCGAATGGCAGGTTGCGATGGAAGTGCTGTTGCTGGTTGCCGAGCGCGACGGGCCGGAGATGATGGCCCGCATCGTGATGATGAAAGCGCTGCACACGATTGGGCCGAAATCGACTCCAGCGGCGCGTCGGAAACGTGCCAAGGCTTACCGGGTCTTTCGGTGAATGGACGAGGTTCCGGATCAGACGGCCCCGCGCGGTACTACCTGTGAATAGCTAGGAGAAGCTAGCAAGTCTCGTTTTGCCACCCTGCATTGTGTCATCGTTGATGATCACCGATTCGCAGTTAACTGCCGGACATCTGGCGGTCTGTGCGTCCGCAGAATGGAGATTCATCGTGAGCCGCCGTGCTGCTGCCCTCCGCGAGTTATTGGCGACCATTGGAATGGAGACGCCTCAAAAGGCGGTCGCGAAGATAGTCCCTGCACTGATCACGGCGATCCTGGTTGCGTGGTTCTATCCAGCGGAAAACCCATGGGGCAAGGCTGCGGCTGGAGCAGTCGCTTTGTTGATCGTGATGGCGATTCTCTATGGATGGGGTCGGGCCGCAATATCACGACGCGAGGCCTGCTCTGCCAATTCAGGAAGACCATAGTCGCGGCGAAGCCGATCACTGCGGCAGCGACTGCCCCGAGCAGGATCAGGAAGCGCGGCAAATTCGATCGGCGGCGAAACGGAATCACGGGGGACATGGGCGTTTGAGGTTATAAGTCACCGCGCGGGACGCAACGCGATCTATTACCGCACGGGGGCCTTGTTCGCCCGCGACCGGTCGCCAGTGCGGCGGCGCAGCGGTTGATGGTTTGGACGGCGGGCGGATCGCGCGGCCACCAGCGGGCCGCTATACTTGACGCAAGCACGATGACCAGAAATGGTGCCGCGATCAAAATGAAAGAGGCCGCCAACTGAGGCGCCGCAGGGAAAAAAATGAAGCATACAATCAAACGCGGTGCCGACGCGATTCGCGGCTTTCGAAAGTCGCGGCCGAGAGAGTTTCGCTGGTCGATCTATGGAATGGTCGTGGGCGCGCTCGTCGGAGCATTCGTTGGTGGAGTAGGGGTAGCAGCTCTCGGCGGCGCTCTCGGTGTACCAGCGTCTGTCATCCTGGCCACTGTCGGCGGAATGATTGGCAACCGCGTTGGCGTCGAGAAGGACAAAGCAGCGCCGGGTCAATGAGGCCGCCAACTGAGGCGGCTTCAATATTCAACTGTGATTCTAATTTAATTTTGTCGGGGTGTTTGTCTGGCATCGCCGCCTTGCGGACGTAGACATCTCCTAGAATCGCTCCCTCTCCGTCATCGTGAATATAGGACCCTGCGGTGTTGACTTCGCGATAACGTAGAGCTCCATCCGTCTCAATTCAGGAATCTGACAACAACCTGTTTCCTCATTGGCCCGGGCGCTCCTCATTGGTTTTGCGGCCCTAGGGTATTAAGCCCGAAAAGACTAAAACCAAAAGAGACCATTTGAGTTAATTGCGGATGGAAAGGGCCAGCACCCCCACGGTATATGAAAAGACCGAGAAACGAGAACTTTCTGTGTAAATTGGCGGCGCGGGGCCACCCGATCGGTTTGGCTTGAACCGGCTCACGACACCCTCGCTCGCGCTCGATATCGGACGCACGCGATTGAGCATGACCGCTTCGAACATGCCGCGATGTTGCTGTCGTCGATGTCTGCTTTGAAGCGCAGTACGGACTCAACTCGGACATCGCGCCATGTCCGAAAAGTGCCAATAGGCGACATTATTCGATCACCTCGTCGGCGCGTAACAGGAATGACTCCGGTATCTTCAAACCTAGTGCCTTGGCCGTCGTCAGATTGATGATGAGATCGAACTTGGTCGGCTGTTGTACCGGTAAGTCAACGGGCTTCGCCCCGCGCAGAATCTGGTCGACAAAATCAGCGGCACGCCGGAACAGGTCATCAAAGTTCGGGCCATAGGACATCAGCCCGCCCGCGTCGACGAACTCTCGAAAACCAAAAATCGTTGGAATTCGTGCTCCCAGCGCCAGGGTGTTAATTTTAATCCGATTGGAGTTCATGAGTGGCTCGCTAACGACATAGAGTGCGTCCGTACGGTTCTTGACCGCTTCGAAGGCCGGCGAGATGTCCTCAGCGCGCCGGATTTCCAATACGGTCGCCTCAAGGCCAAGCGTGGAGGCTGCCGCCTGTAACTCAACCTTCTCTGTCTGGGGGCCGGGAATGCTGACATTGGTCATAATCGACAAGCGGCGGAAACCTGGGACAACCTCGCGCAAGAGTTCGAGGCGCTTGCCAGCAAGATCGAAGGTAGGTTGGGCCGTTAGGCCGGTAACATTGCCGCCCGGTCGCGCCAAACTTTTAACGAGACCGGCGGCAACCGGGTCGCTGTAGGCCGCAAAGACGATTGGAATGACCGAGGTCGCCTGCTTGGCGGCGACGGTGGCGGCAGCCGATGTGACGATGACATCGACCTTGAGCCGTACGAACTCGGCCGCGATTTCGATGTAACGTTCGCTGCGGCCTTCCGCCCAGCGATACTCGATCGCAACGGTACGCCCCTCAATCCAACCGAGTTCGCGGAGCCGCTGCACGAACGCGGCAAACCATTTGCCGTGGGATTCCGGTGTGCCAGAGACAAGAAGCCCAACGATTGGCAGCTTCGCCGGCTGCTGCGCTCGCGCAGCGAAAGGCATGCTCGCTGCGGCGCCTCCGACCAGCGTGATGAACTCGCGCCGTCTCATTGAGCCCCCAGAGGAAACGCCCCATCGATGTCAAGAGCCTAGCACTTTGCGACCGGGCGGCGAGTGAGAAAGGGCAACCAATCGGCCCGGGGACACTGCGATCCAATGTCCGAAAATTGAATTTGCGAACGGAAATTTCGTCTCGACTTCAATCAATTTGAAAAACAAAAGCGCTGGCGACGGTTGCCGAGACAAGACAATAGAGAAAACAATTCTGCGCGCTTTTCGTGCGCGCACGTTTTCACGCAGCCAAGGTTTGGTGCTATATTTCGATTTTGTTGCAGCTTTCCCTAGCCGCAGGGCATCCAGATGGCGAAGCGCGGACAGGCGGTGCGCCGCCCTCCAACGGGACGCAAGGTGCCGACGAAGGGAAAACGTGCGCCTGCGGAAGTCGATTTAAAAAAAGAAATTGCAACTCTCAGGCGCGAATTGGCCGAAGCGCTGGAGAGGCAAACCGCTACGTCAGAGGTTCTTCAGGTTATCAGCAGCGCGCCCGGCGATCTGGACCCGGTGTTTCATATTCGGACCAACCCGGCATACCTGGAGGGTAGTCCCGTCATCGTCGCGCTATCTGATCTCGGAGGCGCTCGGACGCTTGTCAGTGTACCTATGCTTAGGGACGCCGAACTCGTCGGCACGATCGTGGTTTATCGACAGGAGGTCCGCCCGTTCACTGACAAGCAGATCGAGCTGCTTAGCAATTTCGCCAGACAGGCCGTCATCGCGATCGAGAATACGCGCCTGCTTAGGGAACTGCGCGAACGTACCGACGATTTGAGGGAATCGTTGCAGCAGCAGACTGCGACTTCCGAAGTTCTCAAGGTGATCAGCCGCTCGACGTTCGATTTGCCGAAGGTGCTCGACACGCTGACCGAGTCGGCATGTCGCCTGTGCGATGCCTTCGACGCGGTCATCTTCCTGCGCGAGGGCGAACTGCTCGTCCTCGGGGCTCACTATGGTCCTATCCCGATTGATTTCGCCAAATGGCCGCTCACAAGGGGCTGGGCCGCCGGACGCTCGGTCGTAGATCGCAAGCCAGTTCATGTGCACGACCTGCAGGCCGAGCTAATCGAGTTTCCTGATGGCTCCGCGATGGCACGACGGATGGGCCACCGGACAATTCTTTCCATCCCTCTGCTGCGAGGCGAAGAGGCAATCGGCTCCCTTCAAATCCGTCGGAGTGAAATTCGCCCCTTTACCGCGAAGCAAATTGAGTTGGCCGAAACCTTCGCGGACCAGGCGGTGATCGCCATCGAGAATGTGCGCCTGTTCGAAGAGGTTCAATCTCGCACGCGCGATCTGGCGGAGTCGCTGGAGC
>WNFR01022135.1_pt1 | contig 12480 bp, 12 predicted proteins | sample 5400221 | NCBI WGS metagenome assembly WNFR01 (sample SAMN13153357, study PRJNA577476) | soil metagenome | isolation source: 40 cm soil under Madrone tree | place: USA:California | collected 2016-06-14 | reverse complement strand
TCACCCTCCGCGGCCAGCACAACGTGGAGAACGTGCTCGCGGCCACCGCGTGCGCGCTGTGGACCGGGATGGCCCCCGCCGCGATCCGGCGCGGCATCGCGGCGTTCCGCGGGGTCCCCCACCGCATCGAGCGCGTGCACGACGATCGCGGCGTCGTCTACTACAACGACTCCAAGGGCACCAACGTCGACTCCACCATCAAGGCCATCGAGAGCTTCACCGAGCCGATCGTGCTCATCGCGGGCGGCAAGGGCAAGGGGCAGGACTTCGGCCCCCTCGCGGCGGCGGCCCGCGGGCGGGTGCGGCGGGCGATCCTCATCGGCCAGGACGGGCCCCAGATCCGGGCCGCCCTCGAGGCGGCCGGCGTCCCGGGCGAGGACGCGGAGTCGATGGAGGACGCGGTGCGGCGCGCCCGCGACGCGGCGCGGGTGGGCGACGTGGTGCTGCTCTCCCCCGCGTGCGCCTCGTTCGACATGTTCCGCAACTACGAGCACCGCGGCGACGTCTTCAAGGCCGTGGTGCGGGCGCTGCTCGGCTGATGCCCCGCAAGCTCACGCCCGATCTGCCCCTCTTCGGAGTGGTGGTGGCCCTCGTGTGCGTGGGCGTGGTGATGGTCTACTCGGCGAGCGCGATCGTGGCGGCCGACCGCTTCCACGACCCGTTCTTCTTCCTGAGGAAGCAGCTCTTCTGGGCGGTGCTGGGGCTCGGCTGCCTCTGGGGCGGCATGCTGCTCGACTACCGGAACCTGGAGCGGGTCGTGATGCCGCTCCTGGTCGTCTCCTTCGTGCTGCTGGTGCTGGTGCTGGTGCCGCCGTTCGGCCAGTCGATCAACGGGACGAGGCGCTGGTTCCACCTGGGCCCCGCGTCCTTCCAGCCGGTGGAGCTGGCCAAGTTCGCGCTCGTGCTCTACCTGGCCTCGTTCCTGACGAGGCGGCAGGAGGTCGTGGCGCGCTTCACCGAGGGCCTGCTGCCGGTGCTGCTGGTGGCGGGCGGCATGGCCGCGCTGACGCTGCTCCAGCCCGACCTGGGCAACAGCCTGGCCCTGGTGATCCTGACCCTGGTGCTGGCCTACCTGGCCGGCGCGCGCGTGCAGCACATGGCGCTCATCGCGGGCGCGGCGCTGCCGGTGGTGATCGCCCTGATCGCGCTCAAGCCCTACCGGTGGCGGCGGATGGTCGCGTTCATGAACCCGTGGGACGATCCCCAGGGGAGCGGCTTCCAGATCATCCAGTCGTTCCTCGCCCTGGGCTCGGGCGGCTGGCTCGGGGTCGGGCTCGGCGACTCCAAGCAGAAGCTCTTCTACCTGCCGGAGCCTTACACCGACTTCATCTTCGCGATCATCGGCGAGGAGCTCGGCCTGCTCGGAGCCACCGTCATCGTGGCCCTCTTCGCCCTGCTCATCTGGCGCGGTCTGCGCATCGGCCTGCACGCGCCCGACCCTTTCGGCGCTTTCCTGGGGCTCGGACTCACCATCATGCTCGCGACCCAGACCATCGTGAACCTGGGCGTGGTGACCGGGACGCTGCCCACCAAGGGGCTGCCGCTGCCGTTCATCTCCTTCGGCGGCTCCGCGCTGCTCATGACCATGTTCTCGGCGGGCGTGCTGCTCAACATCTCGCAGCACGGGAGAGCGGCCTGATGTTCAAGAAGTACCAGCACATCCACTTCGTGGGCATCGGCGGCGTCGGCATGAGCGGCATCGCCGAGGTCCTGCTCACCCTCGGCTACCGGGTCACCGGCTCCGACGCCCGGCGCAGCGAGACGGTGGAGCGACTCGAGCGGCTGGGGGCCAAGGTCTACGTGGGGCACGCGGCGGCGCAGGTCGAGGGGGCCCACGTGGTGGTCTCCTCCTCGGCGGTGGCGCGCGACAACGTGGAAGTAGCGGCCGCGCGTCAGCGCGGCATCCCGGTGATCGCGCGCGCCGAGATGCTCGCGGAGCTGATGCGGCTCAAGTACGGCATCGCGATCGCGGGCACCCACGGCAAGACCACCACCACCTCCATGGTGGCCGCGGTGCTGGGGGCGGGTGGCTTCGATCCCACCGTGGTGGTCGGCGGCCGCGTGCACGGGCTCGGCACCAACGCCCGCCTGGGCCAGGGCGAGTTCCTGGTCGCGGAGGCCGACGAGTCCGACGGCTCCTTCCTCCGGCTCACCCCCACCATCGCGGTGGTGACCACGGTGGACGCCGAGCACCTCGACTACTACCCGGACCTCGACGCGATTGTGGCCGCGTTCCTCGCCTTCGCGAACAAGGTGCCGTTCTACGGCGCGGTGGTCGTCTGTTTGGACGACCCCAACCTGCAGCGAATGATCCCGAGGATGATGGACAAGCGGGTGGTGACCTACGGCCTCGAGGCGGGCGCCGACGTCACCGCGCGGCGGCTCCAGTTCGTGGAGATGCGCTCGACCTTCGAGGTCGCGCACCGCGGGGTCTCGCTGGGGACGATGACGCTCCAGATCCCCGGCCGCCACAACGTGCTGAACGCGCTGGCCGCCACCGCGGTCGCGCTCGACCTCGAGATGCCGTTTCCGAAGATCCAGACCGCCCTGGCCGGCTTCGCGGGCGTGCAGCGCCGCTTCCAGGTCCGGGGCATCGCCCGGGACGTGCTCGTCGTCGACGACTACGGCCATCACCCCGCCGAGATCCGCGCGACCCTCGCCGCCGCCAAGGCGGGGTTCGACCGGCGCGTGATCACGGTGTTCCAGCCACACCGCTACTCAAGGACGCAACACCTACGCGATGACTTCCTGACCGCGTTCTACCAGTCCGACGTCCTCATCGTCATGGACATCTACGCCGCGGGCGAGGCGCCGATTCCCGGCGTGCACGCCCGCGACCTGGCCGACGGCATCGCGGCCCACGGGCACCGCGAGGTGCTCTATCTCGGCGGCGACCGGGCGGCCATCATCGACTACCTGTGCGAATCCACCAGAGCGGGTGATCTCGTGCTCACTCTCGGGGCCGGCGACGTGGGCCACCTGGGCGGGGAACTGCTCCAGCGGCTCGGCGACGATCCCGACACGTCATCCAAGAGGAGATAACGCATGCTGGGAGAGATCCGGGGCGAGGTCCGATTCAAGGAGCCGCTCAGCTTCCATACCTCCTTGCGCATCGGAGGTCCGGCGGACATCTTCATCGTCCCCCAGGACGTGGAAGACATCCGCTGCGCGCTGTCGTTCGCGGAGCGGGAGCAGCTCTCGATCGACGTCATCGGCGGCGGCAACAACCTGCTGGTCAGCGACCGCGGCGTGCGCGGCGTGGTGCTCAAGCTCGAGGGCTGCCTCGGCCGCGCCGAGTTCAACGGCGAGGAGGCGGTGGCCGGGGCGGGGGTGAGCCTCTCGGCCCTGATCCGCGAGGCGGCCGCCCTGAACCTCGGCGGCATCGAGTGCCTGGTCGGGGTGCCGGCCACGGTGGGCGGCGCGGTGGCGATGAACGCGGGCACGCCCGACGGCGGCATCGCGGACTTCATCTCCGCGGTCTACTTCCTGCACCCGGACGGCACGCTGGGGGAGTTCAAGCCGGGGGCGGGCTCGTTCAGCTACCGGATGTTCGCCGCGCCGCAGGGCTCGGTGCTCATCGGGGCGCGCCTGCAGCTGCACCGGCGGCCCTTCGCCGAGATCCAGAAGGACATCAAGCAGCGGCTCAAGCAGAAGAAGGCGACCCAGCCGCTCGCGCTGGCCTCGGCGGGCTGGGTGTGGAAGAACCCGCAGGGCGAGACCGCCTCGCGCCTCATCGAGAAGGTCGGGCTCAAGGGCAAGCGCCTGAACGGGGCCGAGATCTCGGCCAAGCACGCCAACTTCATCGTCAACCGCGGGGGCGCCGCCGCGACCGACATCAAGGCCCTCATGCAGCTCACCCTCGATCGGGTGCGCAACCACTTCGGCATCACGCTCGAGCCCGAGATGAAGACCATGGGAGAGATTTGAGAACACCCAGCGCGGTCATCACCCCGCGGGCGGGGCGCGGCCGGCTCGCGGACCTGGCCGAGCGCGGCCCCGCGATGGAGCGGCAGCGGGTCTCCCGCGCCCGGATGGCCCGGCGGGTCACCCGCCGGGTGCGCTCGGTCACCACGCGGGCGGTGCCCATCGGGATCGCGCTCGCGGTGCTCGGCGCGGGCGGGCTCGGGGCGCTGTGGGTGCTCACCTCGCCGCGCTTCACGGTCACCGAGGTGGCGGTCACCGGGGCGAGCCGGCTGCGCCCGGAGGACGTGGTGGCCGCCTCCGGCATCGGTCCCGGCACCAACCTCTTCCGGCTCGACCGCGGCGCGGTGGTCGCGCGCCTGGAGGCGCTCCCGCTGATCCGCCGCGCCGAGATGGTGCGGCGCTTCCCGAACCAGGTGACGCTCGCGGTGGAGGAGCGGCGGCCGTTCACGCTGGCCCACACGGGCCGGCTGCACTGGATCGACGAGCAGGGGGTGAACCTGGGCCCGGAGACGCGCGCGGTGGCGCCCAAGGCTCCGGTCATCACCGGCCTCGCCCCCGCCGACCTGGCCGGCGATGGAGGGCCCTCCGCGCGTGTCGTCGCGGGCATCGCCCTGCTCCGGGTGCTGCTCCGCTCGGAGACCACGCTGCTCCAGCAGATCTCCGAGATCGACGTGAGCCGGCCGGACGGCCCGGTGCTCTACACGGTGGACGGGATCGAGGTCCGGCTGGGCGCCGACGACTGGGAGGCGCGGCTGGGCCGGCTGCAGGGCGTGCTCGCCCAGGTGCGGTCGGGCGGCGAGGCGGTGGGCACGATCGATCTGAGATTCCGCGATCAGGTGGTCCTCAAGACCGTGACGAGGTGAGGAGGGCAATGGCCAGATCCCGAGTGCGGCAGGTCATCGCCGGGCTGGACGTGGGCACGACCAAGATCTGCTGCGTGATTGCCGACTGGTCGCCGGTGGGCAATCTCGACATCGTGGGCGTGGGGACGAGCCCGTCCCGCGGCCTGCGCAAGGGCGTGGTGGTCAACATCGACTCGACGGTGGAGTCGATCAAGCACGCGGTGGCCGAGGCCGAGGAGATGGCGGGCGTCGAGATCGGCTCGGTGATCGCGGGGGTCGCGGGCGGCCACATCCGGGGCATCAACAGCCGCGGGGTGGTGGCGGTCTCCGGCAAGCACCGCGAGGTGAGCCAGGCCGACATCGACCGCGCGCTCGACGCGGCCCGGGCGGTGAACCTGCCCCAGGACCGCGAGATCATCCACGTGCTGCCCCAGACCTTCCTGGTCGACGACCAGGACGGGGTGAAGGAGCCGCTCGGCATGTCGGGCGTGCGCCTCGAGGTCGAGGTGCACCTCGTCACCGGGGCCACCACCTCGGTGCGCAACGTGGTCCGGAGCGTCAACCGCGCCGGTCTGCAGGTGCAGGACCTCGTGCTGGAGCCGCTCGCCTCCGCGGAGGCGGTCATCTCCACCGAGGAGAAGGAGCTGGGCATCCTCCTCATCGACCTGGGCGGCGGCACCACCGACGTGGCCCTCTTCCGCGACGGGGCGGTGTGGCACACCAGCAGCCTGCCGCTCGGCGGCGACCACATCTCCAACGACATCGCGGTGGGGCTTCGCACGCCGACCGCGGACGCGGAGGAGCTCAAGAAGCGCCACGGCTGCGCGCTCACCGCGCTGGTGCGCGAGGACGAGGTCGTGGACGTGCCGAGCGTGGGCGGGCGCAAGGCGCGGCAGCTCTCGCGCCAGATCCTGTCCGAGATCATCCAGCCGCGGGTCGAGGAGATCTTCACCCTGGTCGCGCGCGACCTCGTCCGCGCCGGGCTCAACGACGTGGCCGCGGGCGGCGTCGTGGTGACCGGCGGCAGCTCGATCATGCACGGGGTGCCGGAGCTGGCCGAGCAGGTGTTCGACATGCCGGTGCGTCGCGGGGTGCCCGCCGGGCTCTCCGGGCTCGCCGACGTGGTGCAGAGCCCCATTCACGCGACCGCGGTGGGACTGGCCCTCTACGGGGCGCGCGGTCACGGCGGCGGAGTCGGAGTGAACGAGGTCGAGGACGGCACGCTGGTCGGGCGCACCGGCCGGCGGCTGCGGGACTGGTTTGCGGAGCTCTTCTAGGAGAGGCGGCGCCACAGGCTCGATCCCCACGGGGACAATCTAAGGAGGAGTCGATGGAGCACACTCAGGGGCGGCGGCCGGTGTTCGAGCTGGAGGAAGAGCGCGAGGCGGCGAAGATCAAGGTGATCGGCCTCGGCGGGGGCGGCTCCAATGCGGTCAACCGCATGATGGCGGCCTCGTTCACCGGCGTCGACTTCATCGTGGGGAACACCGACTTACAGGCCCTCCGCTCGTCGCCCGCGCCGGTGAAGCTCCAGCTCGGCACGCGGCTCACCGGCGGCCTGGGCGCCGGATCCGATCCCGAGGTCGGCAAGAACGCGGCGCTGGAGGACCGGGAGGAGATCAAGAAGGTGCTGGAAGGCGCCGACATGGTGTTCGTGACCGCGGGCCTGGGCGGCGGCACCGGCACCGGCTCCGCGCCGATCGTGGCCTCGGTGGCCAAGGAGCTCGGCATCCTCACGGTGGCGGTGGTCACCAAACCGTTCGCCTTCGAGGGCCGCAAGCGCGCGCTCCAGGCCGAGGCGGGCATGGCCGAGCTGCGCGCGGTGGTCGACACCCTGATCGCGATCCCCAACCAGCGCCTGCTCGCGGTGGTGGATCGCGGCACGCCGCTGCTGGAGGCCTTCAAGGTCGCGGACACCGTGCTGCTGCAGGCGGTGCAGGGCATCTCGGACCTGATCCTGGTCCCCGGCCTGATCAACCTCGACTTCGCCGACGTGCGCACCATCATGTCCGGCATGGGCATGGCCCTCATGGGCACCGGCACCGGCAAGGGCGAGCACCGCGCGCTCGACGCGGCCCAGAAGGCGGTCGCGAGCCCGTTGCTCGACGAGACCTCGATCGAGGGCGCGCGCGGCATCCTGATCAACTTCACCGGCGGTCTCGATCTGTCGATCCACGAAGTCGAAGAGGCGGCTCGTATCGTGCAGGAGGCCGCGCACGAGGAGGCCAACATCATCTTCGGCGCGGTGCTCGACGAGAGCCTGGCCGACGAGGTGCGGATCACCGTCATCGCCACCGGCTTCACCGAGCGCAAGGAGACCTCGCTGCCGGGTCCCAAGGTGGTGCCGATTCCCTCCGGCCCGCGGAGCACCACGCCGAACAAGGACTGGCGGCGGCGGATCGCGGACCTGCGCGCGGAAGGGGAGGAGCAGCCGGAGGAGGATCTGGACGTCCCGGCCTTCCTGCGGCGGCAGGCGGACTAGCCCTCGTCCTCGGCCCTTTCGACATCTCCCCTCACCCTGCCCTCTCCCCCTCGACGGGGGAGAGGGTGGGCCGGGTGGCCGCCGCGGGAAGAGGCGTGAGACAATGACCGGGTGACTTCCCGCGCCCCGCGCGAGCCCGACGCTCTCCCGCACTTCGTGACCTCCCGACTTCTCGAGCGGCACGGGCTGCCCCACCTGTTCACGACGCGGCACTTTCCCGGCATCGCGCGGCCCACCGAATCGCGCCCTCCGCTCGGGCCCGAGTCGCGCGCGCTCCTGGCCACCCGTGGGCTGGTTGGCGAGCCTTCCTTCGCGCGCCAGGTGCACGGGGCCGACGTCATCCGGGTGGAGCGCGGAGGCTTCGCCGGCCACGGAGACGCGCTGGCCACGAGCCGGGCCGGGCTGCCGCTCTGCATCTCGACCGCCGACTGCCTGCCCATCGTCCTCTATGACCCGCGCGCCGCGCGGCTGGCCGCGGTGCACGCGGGCTGGCGGGGCACCGTGCAGTCGGTCGGCCGCGCCGCGGTCTCGGCCCTGGCGGAGGCGGGCAGCGCGCCCCGCGACCTGATGGTGGCCATCGGCCCGTCCATCGGGCCGTGCTGCTACGAGGTGGACGCTCCCGTGGTCGAGCGCCTGGAGACGGCCTTTCCGGGGGCGTGGGAGCCCTGGGCGACGCCCAAGGGCCCCGGCAAGTGGATGCTCGACCTGTGGCGGGCCAACGTGGACCAGCTCACTGCCGCCGGCATCCCCCCGGAAGCTATCGATCTGCTGGGGCTCTGCACCGGCTGCCGGCCCGACCTCCTCTTCTCCTACCGTCGCGAGCGCGGCGCCGGGCGCCTCGTGACGGTCGCGGCGCTGCCCGGATAGGGCGGGCGTGCTAGAATCGCCCCCACTCATGCTGGACATGCGCGCCAACCTCGGGCGGGTCCAGGAGGCCGTCGCGCGGGCGTGCGCGCGGGCCGGTCGCTCCCCCGACCACGTCCTGCTCATCGCGGTCTCCAAGACCATGGAAGTCGAGCGGGTACGGCTGGCCATCGCCGCCGGCGTCGCCGCTCTCGGGGAGAACCGCGTCCAGGAGGCGAAGGAGAAGATCGAGGCGCTCGGGCGCCCGGTGCCCTGGCACCTGATCGGGTCGCTCCAGACCAACAAGGCGAGGGACGCGGCCCGCCTGTTCGACTGGATCCACTCGGTGGACCGGCTCGATCTGGCGCAGGAGCTGTCGCGGAGGGCGCACAGTGCGGAGCGGACGCTCAACGTGCTCCTCCAGGTGAACCTGGGGGACGAGCCGCAGAAGGGCGGCGTCGCCCCCGCCGAGCTGAAGCGGCTGCACGAGATGGTGGCGGGGCTGCCCGCGCTGAAGGTGCGCGGCCTCATGGCGATCCCGCCCGCGACGGAGCAGCCGGAGCAGGCGCGGCCGTATTTCCGGCGCCTGCGCGAGCTGCGTGACGAGCTGGCCCTCGAGCACTGCTCGATGGGCATGAGCGCCGACTTCGAGGTGGCCATCGAGGAAGGCGCGACCATGGTGCGGGTGGGGACCGCGATCTTCGGGGCGCGGGCCCCGCGCGGACAGGAGCGGACCGGGTGAGCATCAAGGACAAGCGGGTTGGCTTCCTCGGCGCGGGGAACATGGGCGAGGCCATCATCAAGGGCCTGCTCCAGACCGGGCTCGTGCCCGCCTCCGCGATCGCGGCGACGGACGTGCGCGCCGACCGGCTCCAGCAGCTCGCGTCCCAGTACGGCATCGGCGCGGCCTCCTCCAACCATGATCTGGTCGCGAAGTCGGACGTGGTCATCCTGGCCGTGAAGCCGCAGATCATGGGCGCGGTGCTGAAGGAGATCGCGGGCGCGGTGGATCGTACCCGGCTCCTGATCTCGGTGGCGGCGGGTGTGCCGGTGGCGCGGCTGCGCGAGGGGCTCGGCAAGGACGCGCGCCTGATCCGCGTGATGCCGAACACGCCCGCGCTGGTGCTCGAGGGCGTGACCGCGATCGCGCGCGCCGACGGCCTCGAGGCCGGGGACCTGGAGCTGGCGCAGGAGCTGTTCGGGGCGGTGGGGCGCGCGGTGGTGCTCGACGAGGACGCCCTCGACGCGGTGACCGGGCTCTCCGGCTCGGGCCCCGCCTACGTGGCCATCGTCATCGAGTCGCTCGCCGACGGCGGCGTGAAGATGGGGCTCGACCGCGCCACCGCCATGATCCTGGCCGCCCAGACCGTGCTCGGCTCGGCGCGGCTGATCCTCGATACAGGTATGCACCCCGGGCAACTGAAGGACATGGTGTCCTCGCCGGGCGGTACCACCATCGCCGGGATCGCGGCGCTGGAAGAGGGTGGGGTGCGGCGGACCTTCATCGGCGCGGTCGAGCGGGCGACCCTGCGCTCGCGCGAGCTGGGAGGCAAACGCTAGTGCCGGAGCTCATCGGCTTCTTCGGCTGGCTGCTGGGGCTCTACTCGTGGGTGATCATCGCGGCGGCCCTCATCACCTGGGTCAGCCCCGACCCCCGCAATCCCGTCGTGATGTTCCTGCGGCAGGTCACCGAGCCGGTGCTGGCGCCGGTGCGCCGGCTTCTTCCGCCGTGGAAGACCGGGGGGCTCGACTTCTCCCCCCTGATCGTCATCCTGGCCATCCAGTTCGTGGAGCGGGTGGTCCTCCCCGGCCTGCTCCGAGCGATGTACTGAGGAGAGTCCCGTGCGCATCACTCCCATGGATATCCGTCAGCAACAGTTCACCGTCCGGATGTTCCGCGGCTTCGACGTCCAGGAGGTGGACACCTTCCTCGAGGATCTCGCCGCCGACTACGAGGCGCTCCTGAAGGAGAACACGCTCCTGAAGGAGCACCTGCAGGCGGCCGAGGAGCGCGCGCGCGGGCTCGAGCAGCGCGAGCGCATGCTGCAGGAGACCCTGGTGACCACCCAGCGCATGGTCGAGGAGATGAAGGACAACGCCCGGCGCGAGGCCCAGCTCCTGATCAAGGAAGCGGAGATGCAGGGGGAGAAGACCATCGAGGCCGCCCGCACCGCCGAGGGCGCCATCCAGGCCCAGATCAGCCAGCTCAAGCGGACCCGGCGCCAGCTCGCGGAATCGCTGCGGGCCACCGTCGACATGTACCAGCGGCTGCTGGATCAGGATCTCGAGGCGGATGCCAACCAGGGCGACAACGGCTAGCGCGCCGCCGCTCCTGCACGTCCGGGTGCAGCCCCGCGCCCGGAGCAACGAGGTGGTGGGGTGGCAGGGCGACGCCCTCAGAGTGCGGGTGACCGCGCCGCCCGCGGACGGAGAGGCCAATCGCGCGGTGACCGACCTGCTGGCCGGGGCGCTCGGCGTCGCCGCCTCGCGGATCGTGTTGGTGCGCGGTGCCGCCTCCCGTGACAAGCTCTTCCGCATCGAGCGCCTCTCTCCATCCGACCTCCGCGCCCGCCTCTCTCCCTCTCCCCTCCGGGGAGAGGGCAGGGTGAGGGGCGCAGGGTATGATCACGCCCGTCTGCTGGGAGGATGGCCGCCTGGTCCTGATCGACCAGACCCGCCTGCCCACCGAGGAGGTCGAGCGCGCCTGCGGGAGCTGGCCCGAGGTCGCGGAGGCCATCCGCAGCCTGGTCGTCCGCGGCGCCCCCGCGATCGGCGTGGCCGCCGCGTTCGGGGTGGTGCTCGCCGCGCGGGCCAGCCGGGCGACGGACCGCTCGGCGCTGCTCACGGATCTGGAGGAGGCGATCAAGGGGCTGGCCGCAACGCGGCCCACCGCGGTCAACCTCTTCTGGGCTCTCGATCGGATGCGGCGCACTGCTGCGGCCGGCCCCGAGCTCTCGGTGGGCGCGCTGCGGGACCGGCTGCTCGTCGAGGCCCAGGCCATCCTGGCCGAGGACCTCGCGGCCAACCGGGCGATAGGCGCCCACGGCGCCGCGCTCGTGCCCGAGCACGCGCGCCTGCTCACCCACTGCAACGCGGGGGCGCTGGCCACCGCGGGCTACGGCACCGCGGTCGGGGTGATCCGCGCGGCGCACGAGCTCGGCCGGCTCGCGCTGGTGTGGGTGGACGAGACGCGGCCGGTCATGCAGGGCTCCCGCCTGACCGCGTGGGAGCTCGCCAAGGAGGGCATCCCGCACCGGCTCATCTCCGACGTGGCGGCGGGCTTCGTGATGAAGCGCGGCGAGGTCGACCTGGTCGTGACCGGCGCGGACCGCATCGCGGTCAACGGCGACACCGCCAACAAGATCGGGACCTACTCGGTGGCGGTGCTCGCGCGCCACCACCGCATCCCGTTCTACGTCGCCGCGCCGTGCTCGACCATCGACCCGTCGATCGCGACCGGCGACTCCATCGTGATCGAGGAGCGCGCCGCGGCCGAGGTGCGCGGGGTGGCCGGGCGCCAGACCGCGCCGACGGCCTCGCCGGTGTTCAACCCCGCCTTCGACGTCACGCCCGCCGAGCTGATCACCGCGATCATCACCGAGCGCGGCGTCGTCCGCCCGCCGTATCACTTCACGTAAGGTCATCTCGAACAACCGCGACATCTCGGCCGCCCGCGCGTATCACGAGCGCACCGCGCATTCCCCCGAGTCGGTGCGCCGGAGCGGGCACACGCTCGACTGGGAGACCAAGCCGCTCCTGTTCAAGATCTACCCCGCGCTCGAGGCGCGGCGGCTGCCCACCGGGCTGCCGGTGCCCGCGATGGACACCTTCGCCGCGCTTCGTCCGGTCGGGCCCATCATCCGGCCCGCCGCGCTCGACCTGGATCGCCTCGGCGCGATCCTCTTCTTCTCGGCCGGGGTCATGCGCGTCAAGACGTACCCGGGCGGCGCGCAGGTTCACTTCCGGGCGGCCCCGTCCACCGGTGCGCTCTACCAGACCGAGGCGTATGTGGTGGCGGGGGCCGTCGAGGGCCTCGCGGCCGGGATCTACCACTTCAACCCGGGCGACTTCAGCCTGAGACAATTGCGGGCCGGCGACTGGCGCGGCGCCCTCGCTCTGGCCGCGGCCGACGACGCGGTCGCGGCCCAGCCCGCCTCGGTGGTCCTCTCCGCGATCTACTGGCGCAATACCTGGAAGTACGAGGCGCGCGGCTACCGGCACCTCTTCTGGGACTCGGGCACCATGCTGGCCCAGCTCCTGGCCGTGGCGCGCGCGTTGGAGTTGCCGGCCCGCCTCGTCACCGGTTTCGTGGACGCGCAGGTCAACGGATTGCTGGGGCTCGACGCGGCCGGGGAGGGCGCGCTGGTGATCGCGCCGATCGGCGCCGCG
>WNFR01012764.1_pt1 | contig 12480 bp, 10 predicted proteins | sample 5400221 | NCBI WGS metagenome assembly WNFR01 (sample SAMN13153357, study PRJNA577476) | soil metagenome | isolation source: 40 cm soil under Madrone tree | place: USA:California | collected 2016-06-14 | reverse complement strand
CCTTTCGCATCGGAATAGACGCCCACCGATTGCAGCCGCGCTGGCAAAACATGCTCGACCGGGCAGACCAGCGCGCCGCCAGTGCCGACAAAGACGCGCTGCTGGGTAATGACATCCACCGGTCCACGTAACCGGTCGGGAGCGTTCTGATGGACCGCCAACTGGGCCGAGGAGAGTCCCGCTCCGGCCAATCCGAGGAGTGCGAGGAAACAGCTGAGCGCCAGCCGCCGTCCGATGCGCTGAAACGACGACATCACTCGGGAACCTCGGCCACTTGCGCCATCTTACGGCGGCTGAGCTGGGACGGGTCCCTGGCGATCGGCAGATTCACAAGGCGATCGCGTGAGGCGTCAGCTCGATGATCCGCCGCCCGGTAGTTGGACATTCCCTCGATGCCGAGTTCCATGGCCACCACCGTATGCGGATTGAGCAGATAGCCGCCGGTGTGGAATGCGCGCGGACCATCGCCGATGATCTCGCGATACCGGTCGCCCGCATAGCCGAGCGCGCAGCGGGTCTGATCGAGGTCGAGATTATCTAGGCTCGGCCGGTCGGTGGAATGCCAGCGCCAGCGCTGCCTACGTACCAGCTTCTCAGAATGCAAATGCAGCTTCAAAATGGTTCCTCAACGATTCTAGCAGTCTGCTGGAAAAGGTTTTTGAGAGGTAGCATTGAGCAACATTGATTCAAGGACGCAATCAGGCACGCATTTTCGGTTCAAAATTGGGCGTGCTTGGATTCTACTGTTGCTTGGCATCTCGCCCGCCCCGAGTTTTTCAGCAGACTGCTAGTGGAATTAAGCGCGGGCTGAAAGTCGTTTGCAAGCCTTCCATGCTGACCTGGTTACCTCATCGAGGGTGGAGTATGGAGGTGTGGGACATGTTCGCGCTTGGGTTTGGCTTAGGCGAACCTTGGAAACTTGCTTGCCCGCCACTTGACATCCAAAAGCGGCCGCTTGAGCTGCACTTGGATGTGGTCGCTGGCCGGGGTGCGCTGTTCCCCTGACGTCCTCCCTGTTTTCGCCTCCGGCGTATAGGTTAGGGCGTGTCGGCGGTCCATGCCACAGGCCTGTACCGCCTCGCCACGAATCTCACCATCCAGCACAAACGCCACCGCCAGAACACGTCGCACAACCCGACCGTCACGGGCCCGGGCAGCGATCTGACGCAAGCAGAGACTGTATGTACCAGGCGAGTAACCTCAAGAGGCTTGCCCATGGTGCACTCCGCACGAATCGGACTACACTTATCGAGCCAAATTCGTTGCTCCTTGGGTACCGTCAGAGTCAAACTTTCTGCGGGCTCGTATAAGACCGTAATGCCTCATATTCCACGGGAACACCGCAGAAAACCACCTCACGCTGATCGACCAGTTCATAATGGATACGGTTGCCGCGAGCGATGATGTGGTTATAGATCGGAGCAACATATAATTCCGCTGCGCTCGGAGCCGCACGTTCCGCCGCCATCGCCTCATGGAACAGGCCGGCGCGGCCGAAATGATAAAGTCCGGTGCAGCATAGATCTGAAATCGGCCGTTTCTCTGCGGTCTCCAGCACGAGCGGCTCATCTCCCGGCGATGGCCGGACATAAGACCAATTCGCCCCGCTCCCGTGGAACACTTCCAAATAGCCGTCGGAGTTAGGCCACCATGCGCCCCTTGGGAAGCGGAAACCCGGCCTGAACGTGTCGATATTGAAGATCGTCAGCGGGATGTCCGCCGAGACGCCACCGGCTTGCAGCCCGAGTTCAATGGTTTGGGCCTGGCCAGCGGTTGGTGCTTGCAGCATTACAGTCCGGAACTGGCGCATTCCGAGCTTTTCGCATTCTTGTTCGATGAAGTCAGCTGTCTGGTGGATCGGACGGGCGACAAACAGGAACTGCAGCTCATCGAAATAGGCCGAGAAACTGCCGACGGCATTCGCGAACACCGACCTGCCATTCAGGTCCAACATGTATTTCGGCGAGTCGTAGCCTGCATCGATAAAACGCTGTGACAGGCCGGCCATGGGGATGACGATCACGCTGGCACCTTTTCGAGCATGGTGAAAAGCCGCAATGCATTGGCGATAAAAGCAAACTGCCGATCGGGGCGATCCGCATGCAGCGGGAGCATGGAGATGAAGAGACTGACCATCGTGGCGAGCACGCTCCGTGAGAGTGCGGCCACACCATCCACGGTGAAGTCCGCCAAGGCGCCCTCAAGCCAAGCCTGGTGTGGCGCGGTTTCAAAACTTATGGAGAAGCGCCCATCGCCGGCCGTCGACATCGCGTAGCGGTTGGCAATGATCTGATCATAGCGGCCGATGATCGAGTGTGCGAATTTCGCCAGATCGTAGCGTGTATCGCCGAGGCAGGTCGGCTGGTCAGGTCTCAGGAAACCGCGCGGGTCGATCACCTTGATCCGTGAGGCGCGGGAATTGTAGAGAATGTTGCTGAAGCAAAAATCGCCGTGCATTATATTTTCCGCCCGGCCGGTGGGGACCGAGATGAGTTCGGCGGTGATGGCGCTTATACCGATCAACGACGGCAGCGGCCGGCCATCCAGATTGAGCTGAGCATCGATGTCGAACCCGGTCGCCTCGGCAAACTTGCTGAGCCGCTCGGCCGTCTTGTCGACGGCCAGCCGCATGAGGGCGGCGTCGCCCAAATTGGATCCCTTTACCGCAGCACATAGCGATAAGAAATCGTGACAGGAATCAAGAATACGAGCCCAAACCGAGCGCTGCAATGCGCCGAAGACGAACAACTCGGACAAGGTTGGCAGTTGCGCAGCCAAGCGCTCTCTGCGCGCATCTTGGCATGATCCAAACTGGTCTTGTAGACAGTGTGGTCGTCGATACGCAACGTATTGAAGGCTCGCGCGGTTGTAACAGTCCGTCGTGACTGGAAGTAGGTCTGGACATGGCCGAAATCGTGCCAATCCGAAACCGATACTGCCTTCAATGGTCGTCCTTCGGCATAGATGTTGAGACCGGCGATGAAATCGCCGCGGGCCTTAGTGATCGCGCGCACGAGTTGACCGGCACTGTACAGGGCGAAGTAGCCAGCGACGATCGGACGGCGCGGGTCACGCATTCCGCCCGCCGGCACCGTCTCGATACTGCGCACGAGTGTGCCTGATAGATCCACCTCGGCCCAGGAATAGCCGTCGGAGTCATCAACGACAGCGACTACGTCCTCTACGTCGAGGGGCAGGTCCGGAACCATCGTGTCGCCATGCAGAAGGCGGAGCTTCCGATTGCCACTGCCAATGAGGTTAAGCGCATAAACGACGGCACCGCCCAGATTGAGATCGAGCGGCAGATACAGCAAGGAAAATCCGAGTTCGTCGAGCCGCCGGAGATCCTCCTGCGAAGGCTCGAAGCCTTCAGGAAGCGTTAAGTAGATCGGTCGCCGCGCGCTAAATGAAGAGATCTGTTGTTCGTACAGACGGCCGGTTCCGACCGGGAGAAAGGATGGGGGAAGCCGGCCAAACTCGGCCGCGAGTTCCAGATCGACGTAAGCGCTAGACATGATCAGGCAAACCTCGTCCCGGCCGCTCACGGGTTTGGCGTCTTCCCGATAAGGGCCTGGATCTCAGGCAGGCTTAGCCTGATAAACTCATCGGGGCGGATAGCGCGATCATCGACGTAAAAGCCTTCGATGCCACACCAGGGCTTGCCGACATAAATTTCGTCATAGGGAATATCATGACGTTTCAGCCATTCGATGATGACCGGCAGTGTGAGCGCATTGATCTTTCCGATCGAGTTCTCATGAGTGCGCATGTTGCGTGCGGAATGGATAACGATAACGAACCCGTCCGCACGATAGCGTCGGAGTTGCGCCACAACCTCGTCATTTATCCCTTTATCGGGATAAGATGTCTGCGGGTCGTTACGCGTCAGTGTTCCATCCAAGTCGATGACAAGGCGTCGCATCGTTCCTTCAATCCTAATCCTCTTCCAGCGAGACCAGCACGCTCGCTACGGTTGACGGATTATTGATAGTTTATCATCGGAATGTGAATCCACAATAGCTACCCCGCGCCATCGGCTCTAACAATTCGCCCCTCTGTGTGCACCCGCGTAGTGGTCGATGCACTCCGTTCCTCCGGCCGGATTAGCCATATAATCCTCTCGACCTGGACTACCGAGGCGGACCGACTTCCGCGAATTATGTATCGCCTCCAAAAGATGCGTGCCGAGGTCGTACTTGCGGAAACGCCAACGATGTTTCAGGACTCAGGCTCGATGCAGCGTACTTCGCTTCGGAGCGGCATCCGTACTCGGCCGCGTGGTAGCTACATCATCCGCGCGCGCACCGATTTCTTCTGGAATGTCGGGCAGGAACTGTTCCGGGCGTTATTCTTTGCCGATCAAACCACGATCGACTTTGATTTGTTCGGCCGAGTCTGCGCGTTGCCAATGAACAACAACCCTTTCCAGTTCCATGACATGGCCTTCTCCGCGCCCTGGGCGATGATGCGCCGCCTGGCCAATCGCGACTGGGGCCTGCTCACGCCGCAGCCGGTACGAGGACCGCACCTCCAGCTCTTCGCCGGCCCCTTCCTTGATGAAAACCCGCTCATCGATGAGATCGTCAACCAAGTCGAACTCTATGCCTTGCGCACTTCTCTCGAAACCGCGAGCAAGGCAGGCGATGATATACCCGCGGACCTGTTACGCTTTTACGGACTCTACATGGCGATTCTGGAGAAGAATTTCTACATCCCCGGCCCGGATCATGAAGTCATCGACATTGGCGCGCATGTGCTCGGCCCGGCGATATGGAACAGCGCAGTGCTACGGCGGTTGAAGAGCGCGGCTCGCAAAAAGGTAGCGGCGGAGGGCCCTTTCGAGACGGTCCTGAAGGCCTTCCATGATTTCTCGGGGCGAGGGGAGATGCCCCCGAACTATGTCGTCGATCCCGACGAAGTGGCTTCCTTTCTTACCCGGCACTGCGAGCCCTCTAGGATCGCACGCACGCCGCTGCCGCGTGTCGCGCTCCCGCATACTCCAGAGAGCAAAGGCGCCGCAGACCTGCCTGCGCCGTTCGGCGCCATCGCCTCGCGCATCTGCTCGGCGATCAGCGATCCGTCGGGCCACCCAATCCTGCTCGCCAGAGCACTGCTTGACCAGGCGCGCGCGGAGCTGGACGCCACGCCGTCGGACGCCCAGATGCGCGACATATTCAAACTGCTGCTCGCCTCGGCGCGCAATTGGTATATAGAAGGCCTTGCCGAGGCATGGCAGTTCGCCGACACATATCCGCTGCACGCGGATATCGCGGAGTTGGTTGCCATGACCGAGTATCTGAATCGACAAGGGCGCGGGGTCTACCCGACCAGTTGCGTGTTCCTGGCCCGCGAGATTGCGCGCAAGGGAATCGAGCAGACACCGGAAGATATCACTCGCGCGCTGTTCCTGTTGAAAGAGATTCACAGGGTAGCGGCTGCCCAGTTGCCGCAGAGCGTAGCCGCGCACGTGTCAGAGCTGGAGGAAAGCTTCCGCCCGCGATGCTCGCGCTGCGGTGGCGCCAATTTTGGTCCCGGACCCAATGGCCGGTCCTCGGCAAATGGCGCGATGCCGAAATGCCTGGATTGCCAGAGCCTCGAGTACCACCGAATTTTCTGCTCGCTATTGCGTCAAGCGTGCCACGCCTGCCCGGGCGCGGTCGAAGCGCTTTATGTCGACAGTCGCTTCGTCTCCTGGACGAGGCTGCGGAGCGCCGATGCTTTCCCTCTGGTGATGGAGAGAATTGTTCCGGCGTTTGATTGGACCGGCGCGCTAGGGTCGGCCACATTCATCTTCCTTGCCGGCGACACCGACCTGCTGGCGCGGCTCGACGCGCTTGACCAGTTCGGGCAGGAGACCATCATCTATGCTCTACCCCCCGCCTTCGACGCATTGGCTGCCACGGTGTCAAGGCCGGATGCCATTGAGGCGCTGACTCTGCGTGATGTCGGAACAAACGCCACGAGCCGCGCGCGCAGGGCGTTGGCCTCGCAAAAGGCACCAGCTTGACGCCTCTTGCGCGACGGCTGCGCTGCGCCAACTATACAACAAGCTTCGGTTGATATCGTGCCGCCGCGAGATCTCTACGACAGCGGCCCCCCCAACCACCGCTTCGGCAACGATGCTCGCCGGGTCCCGGGCGCTCCAGTGCCGATGCTACTCCACCCCTACCCGTAGCAGCCTGGGCGGACGTGTTCGACTACATCGAACGCTTCTACAATGCTAAACGTAGGCACTCGACTATTAGATACAGGAGCCCTATGGAGTTCGAAAGGCAGGCAGGATTAGCTTAACCTCGTGTGAATCAAACTGGCAACAGGCCATTCAGTCGACGCGCTGGCGGGCTAAGGTAGATTAGTTTGACCCCGTAGACGCCGAGGCGTAGTCAGTTAGGCGGTAACTAATAGCGGCTACTTACTGGGATTCAAGCCCGAAAGCGGGCTGTGCCCTGCTCCAAGCAGAGTAAGCCTTCCTCGTTGAGGTACTGAACCCGATGTTGACCTTGGCCCCCGTAGATGCCGAAGTAACACTTGCGGCCGCTATGTACTGGGTGGACATTGCGACGAATGAGCCTGTCCTGGCCGTTACCGGGCACCTCGTCGGCGAAGGCCGTGAGATACGTGACGCGGTACTTCTGGTCGTCGAATTTGACTGCCCCATCATCAGGGATGAACTGACGGACACCGGCCTTTATCTCTCCGAGAAATTCGGTCCCTTCGCCTACGTCAAGACCAAAGAGGATCAGCCGGGCCGGTTCGCGGTAAGTTTTAGATCGCCCGCTGGCCGCATCCCGCGCCGGATTGGGCTGCGGCTTTGGGGCTGCGAGGGTCCGTTGCGGCTGTCCGATCTCGCGGTCACTGTCGTACACACTGGATCGTCCCCGCCCGTCCTGCCGGAGGACTTCGATACGTCTCCGCCCACACGCCTCGCTGCTGCCGTTCGGGCTTCCGCTCCCCTTCCGGGAAGGGGCGATGCCCTGCAGGCAGAGGCTCTGCCTTCAGGGGAGGTGTGGTGGCTCCAGCCACCTGAAGTTATCGGCAACCGCATTACGGTCGCCGGTGCCTGGAGCGGGGCAGCCGGCCAAGGCCTCGAGGCCGAGCTGCTTGTGGCGGTCGAGCTCAGCGGTGCGGTGATGAAGGACAGCGTCCTCGCGACGAACGGCTTGCTGCCGCCGAACAGACAGGCCCCATTTATCTCCGCCCCCGTAGGAACAGATGGTCGGGGATACTTCCGGGCCGCGTTCTCCGTGCCGGATGGGACTGTACTATCACGCGTGGGCCTTTGGACCCGCACCACGGGGGCGCGTCAGCACCTCACGAATGTCACCGTCGCGCGAGCGATCCTTTCGCCGATAGACGGTGAGGTGCTCGTGAACATCTCGGTCGACGTGGAGGCGCTCCCGGCGAGGGCGGCGTCCGACCACGTAGCGAAGCTCATCTACGGCCGTATGGATAGCGGCGAATACGGTGTGCCGCTGCAGATGCGTGTCTTTCGCGAGATGGGCGTCCCCGCCACTTTCTATCTTGAGTGCGGACAGTGCGCGCTGTGGGGTCCGGAAGCGATCGGCGATGTCGCGAAGCTGATCCTCGATGCTGGCTTCGACCTGCAGCTACATCTACATTCGGAAGTAGTAGCACGGGCTCATGGCTGGAAGTGGGGGGGGAAATCAGCACCACCATACCTCTCCAATCTGGATCGTGCCGAGACCTTCCGCGCTATGGGTTTCGCGGTGGAGCACTTCTATAGGATGGCTGGCCAGCTTCCGACAGCCTTTCGGGCAGGCGGCTATCTCTTTAATCAGCATACGCTCGAAGCTCTCGGCGATTTCGGGATCCTGGCCAGTTCCAACTACCGTGCCGACCAGCGTCCCAACGCTTTCGACTTCGAAGGCGCGGCGCCACTGCGTCCCTTCAGGTGGAGCAACGGCGTTCTGGAGTTCCCGGTGACCATTTCGCCGGAGCCCCTGTCGGCCCTGTCGCCGCATGAGTGCTGGCGGCGCATTCTCCACCATGTTCAGATCAACCGCACCTGGGTCGTGAACGTCGTCATCCATTCCTGGTCTTTCATGCACCGCGATCCGAACGGTCATCATGTCTGGCGCGGTACTGAATTGATGGACAATCTGATCAAGTTCGTTGAATTAGCGCCGGCAGGAGTAAGGTTTGTTAGCATTAAAGATATAACGGAAGCTGCCCGCACGGGAGCAATGGCAATTCCGCTCGAAAAGCAAATCTCCTCTCTGATCCCCAAGCCGACCTGACGCGCGGTTACGGCGCACCTGTTCGGCCGACTCAGACGCCAATGCGCTGAGGCTTCGCTGGTCCCCGCAGCACGCACTCCAGCAGTTTGCCCGCCTGTTCAATCCAGAATTCAGCGTCGAGATATCCTGCCAGCGGCCTCTTCCCTTTTATCACTCTGATAAACCTGGTGGATGGCCCGCTGCACCTCTGAACCGCCGTACAGAATAGCTAAACTTGGGAAAGTTCATCCTTCTTTTGAAGAACAAGCCATCCTACGCAACGGCGACTGGTTCCCATGTACTTGTCGACAATGCCAACAACCGTGAGATTGGAACCCTCAAATACTCTGCGAGCTGTTTCCACATCTAGCTTTGGTGCGCCGTAATACCTATTCATAAATTCGATCTGCTTGTCCCTACCGCCGACTGGCAGAAGCGGGTTTTCCGCATTGTATACTTCCTCAGCATCGTAGATTGTCCCGAGTATCATGTATCCTGATTGGGCCAGATGGTCTTTGGCGATCGGAACAAGCTTCTCCATCATCAGAGGTATAACGGCGCTGTCGAGGTCCATAACGATCAGATCGTATTTCCCCAGGGGCCAGTTGAAAGTAAATATATCCTGAGCCCAGACTTGTAATTTATTCCCGAATCTCTCCAAAAGCTTTTCCGCTCGCTCTTTCGACAGCTCCACTGCATCAATTTGAGCAGCTAAAAGCTCGAGCAAATGCACTGTCGTTGACTGTCCAACGAACCCTCCGGCCCCAACATCCAGCGCTCTGCACCCCGTCTCAATTGGTAAAGCCTTGATAATTGCGCGAAATCCCAAATTATTATGGTCGCTCACCTGAGGTACAAGCGGTAAATAAATACCTTCGCCACTGCTCGGAGTTTTTAGGGAACTCCTATCGATCGTATCACCCAAACTCGGTCCTTCTCTGACATCGGCTTCTACCTTCCCAATCTCCTTGTGAATGGGCTCACTTTTTTCCTCGACACCCTCGCCGCGACTGCGTGCTGCGAGCTGCTGCCGATCGAGGCAAAGACGATGACAGTCCGGCTGTGCGTCAGCTAACTTTGGCAGCGTGCTGCTCGGATTGCCTTCTCGTTCATCAGAGACGGCCATCAGACGAGCGGTCACTCGAAGCTCGTCAGGTTCATCGAGAACGCCACTGCCACTCTTGGATATTTTCGTAAGGATCCCCCAGCCTATGCCTTGCAGCGGTCCATCGCCATTTGAGATATCTATAACGCCGCGTAACTGGAAATCGCTACCTCGAAAGGCGCGGGCAAGGGTCACTACATCATGACAAAAATTCCCAAATCTACGTACGAACTCGCGCTCGGAGGGAATTTTTCGATGCGTTGCAGATTCGCTCCGCAACCGCTCATAATCCCAAATAATAGGTATAACAAGGGTGCCAAGTGGTTTGAGCCATTTAGCAAGCCCCACCAGGTCGCGTGACAGCGTCCGCACTGTGGCTTCCATCGGGACATCCGCCACGACCAGATCTGCGCTGATAGAGGGAGATTCGCCGAGGTCGCCGCACTCCAGCCTGCCTTGCATGATCTTCTGTACTTCGCGCGACGTATTCCCTTCCCCATCCCAAGATAGACAAACAACTCTGGCAGTCGCAGGGACAACGGCCTTAATCGCAGACTCCAGAGCAGTCCCCATCTTGGCGTCGTGGGGTGGCACTATGGAGCCCTGAAAGACAAACCCCTCCTCTAATACAAATACACCTGATTTGCGCCGTGGAGGCGCTACAGCGGATGGTTTGGTGACACGTAAGGAGCGATCGCTGCGATCAATCGCGATGTCGCAGACCGCTTTCCCGGCAGGTATACTTGCAATAACAGTCAGAGTCTGTTCTGGCCTGAAGCCTAAATTATATTTAAATTGCCCGAGACCCGCATGTATATCGGAGGCATAAAGATAGTTGATTGCGCGTAACCAAGGCTTATTGGTACTAAGCCATCGTACAATGCCATTCATAAGTAGATACATAATGCCATTCTGGACATGATCTTTATGACCTAGAATGTGATTAATCTGCGCAATCTCTCCAAAACAACGCAAAGTGCAATACGCAACAAGCTTCTTTTCAAGAAACACGCCAAAAAATTCTTCATTATGGCGTTCGCATAAGCCTTCCGTCGAAATTGGAATTAATGGATATTCTTTAAAATAATCAGGGATTGGTTTTCCCTGTCTGCACGGCGAAGATGTTCGAATTTCAAAGATGTCATCAAGCAAGGCTCTACTATCTGCATGGTGATGTTCGTAGCCTAATTTCTCTGCCTTCCGGATTATATTACGGGACTTACCCCCGATCATCTGCACATAGAGATCGACGGAACTCGGTAAACGAAGATTAGAAAGTGAATGTTTGAATCTTATTAAACTAATGCTTTCATCAGACACCTTAATAATCTGCTCGGAAATACCATGCTTGCTCGTCGGATCGTTTGCACCGTAACTTCTAAAATTATTAGCCCACCGCTGAACAGTGTGCGCACAATTTGGCCCGCACTGGTGATCAGGCGTGACTAGATTGTAAATTTGAAGATCCGCTCCAGATGCAGCGATATCTTTTAGGATTTGATCCGAGGAAGTCATACTGCCGTCACTATCACTTTGCCACCCCTTCAATTTAAGCGATCGCACATTGTGCAGCTGCTATTTAAAGGCATGACTTAGGCTTCGTACTTATTTTACACGATAGCTGCTCTTGGGACAGCCCGAATTGATTGCACGTTTCTCAGCGCTATAGCGCCCGTGAAGCCTTTAATCTTGATCGAAGCCAGTGTCTTGGGACCATGCGAACTCAGCCTGGTCGTGTCCGAAATATTCAGCAAACAGGGAAAGAATTCAATACGTGCTCATCCGAGCCTCATATTTTGGGACGTTCCTGAAAGTTCCGAGATCAATATCATGCGAGGCAATGCTGCCTCTCAAGGAGCTGACGTCGATGCGTGGCGGGGGTTCGTTGGAGATCGCCCGGATTTTTCCCACGGCGTGCTTGAAACCAACTCTGCCCTCCCCTGTCAAAGCGCTTGCGCATCAATAGCGTTGTGCCCCTTCGCCGTCACGAACATGGCGACGTCCAACTCGGTACTTGAGTTGACATTCCTCGTGACCTTTTGGTCAACTGATCGTGCCATGTATTCGCATATACGCAGTATGGGATTGTCGGGGTCGTCCTTCCCGAGGCGAGGCCTCATCCCGCGGAATATTGGACCCATCAATTCGGGAAACATGCGATAACGATCCCAAAGCCCGCGAAAGCACGCTGCCGGTGGCAATGCTAGCTCCGTCAAAGCATGCGCGAGTCTTGGCACACTCATTCCGGCGAAGGGAAGGCGCAAGGTGATCCCAACCTCCGCCGCCAATTCCATCAGGGCGTCCAAGCTGACTCCACCAAGTTCTTCTCGGCACAAGAATCCCGTGACACGCTGCAAGGATAGCATTGGACCAAGCATCCAAAGTGCGACCAGCTCCCCGACGCGGTCGAGCGGCTGCCGGGATCGCCGCAATACACCCGCGTTGCAGCCGATGTGAGAGGCCGTTGATGCGGAGCCGATTTGGCCCGTATCCGCGGCAACTCCGAAAGCAAAATGATCCGGCTCTCGGAGCAGTCCCGCGATAGATACATCAAGAGGATCGCGGATCAGCGTGGCACCGTAAGTCCGGCCGCTGATATCGCGATCAACCGGTCCGTTTTCTGCCACCACGGTTATGCCGAGCAAGGCTTCTAGCCGATCGCATAGCGGTCTTGTGGCGGTCCCGGGCACGATGATCCGTTTGTCCGCATATGGCCCCAAAGCCAATGACAACCATAGGGTTTCAATTCCGCCCGACCTTTGGCGAATGAATCCGTCAATCCACAACGCCGATTGCGGCACGACGCGGTCACCCGGTTCCGCCTCGAAACTCCAGACTGTGCGACTGCCCTCAAACGATGCCGGCGCGACGATCATCACTGGATCCTTCGTCGATCGTTGTCGCGGATAGATCGGTTTGTTCGTGGATAAAGGTCCGCAGGCTTTCCACATAACTCCGCTGCTGGACCGGTGTGTTGCGCTTGCGGAATGGCGCTGAGACCAGATAATAGGCTGGCCGTTGCCGACCCCTAACGATTTCCTGACGGACAGCAATATACCATTCCCACAATCGCTGCTGAACCAGTATCCGATGAGCGAGATAGAGTTCTCTCAGCACAAAGGATTTCAATACCAGCCT
>WNFR01005939.1_pt1 | contig 12485 bp, 12 predicted proteins | sample 5400221 | NCBI WGS metagenome assembly WNFR01 (sample SAMN13153357, study PRJNA577476) | soil metagenome | isolation source: 40 cm soil under Madrone tree | place: USA:California | collected 2016-06-14 | reverse complement strand
CCCGCTCGGTGATTGCCTTGATGGTGCCGCCTTTGCCGGCTCCATCGCGGCCCTCGAAAAGGATGATCGCACGCAGGCCCTTGTGTTTGACCCAATCCTGCAGCTTGCACAACTCCGCCTGCAGTTTGCGCAATTGCTTCGTGTATTTTTTGTTCTTCAGTTTCTTCGGCTTTTCGGAATGTGAGTTCTTGCTCATAAACTTTTTGCGCCTTATTTGGGATGACGACGCTTGACTTGCAATTGCGCCAGGGAACGGGCGAGAGAAGCATTGACGGATGCGACTTGTTCGTCGGAAAGCTTTTCACGAAGGCGGGCTTCGGCGCGCTGACGGGCTTCTTCGACTTTGGCCTCATCGATCTTTTCGGACGCAACGGCCAGGTCCGTCAGAACCGCCACATGGTCGCCGAGGATTTCGATCAGACCTTCTCCCACCGCAAGATAGTAGTCGCGCGAATCTTTGCGCACGCTGATTTCGCCCGGCACCATCTGCGTCATTAGGGCGACATGCTGCGGGTAAACACCCAACTGGCCTTCCACTCCCGGCAGCGTGACCATTTCCACCTCCTCGGAATAGATGGTTCCATCCGGCGTTACGATCTCGAGTTTTAGCGTATTGGCCATGGTTGATGATGCGTGATGCGCGAGAGGCATCAGCCATCTGGGTCATTTTGGCTTTTCCGTTTTGGCCTTTTCCGGCTGGGGCTTGTCGTCGGCAGAGGTCTGGATTTCTTCTATCCCGCCCCTCATGTAGAAATTGCCCTCCACCACGTCGTCGTGTTTGCCGTCGAGGATTTCTTTAAAGCCACGCACTGTGTCCGCGACTAGGACCTGCTTGCCTTCCGTGCCCGTAAAAACCTGCGCCACACTGAAAGGCTGGCTGAGGAACTTCTGAATCTTGCGCGCGCGATAGACCGTGGTCTTGTCCTCGGGGGAGAGTTCGTCCATGCCCAGGATGGCGATGAGATCCTGTAGATCCTTGTAACGCTGCAACACACGCTGCACGCCGCGCGCGGTATCATAATGTTCCTGGCCCACGATTTCGGGCGCCAGGGCGCGGGAGGTCGAGGCCAGCGGATCTACCGCCGGATAAATCCCCAATTCGGCGATCGACCGTTCCAGCACAATGGTCGCGTCCAGGTGAGCGAAAGTCGTGGCAGGCGCGGGATCCGTAAGGTCGTCCGCGGGCACGTACACCGCCTGAAAGGAAGTGATGGAGCCTTTCTTGGTGGAGGTGATCCGTTCCTGCAAAGCGCCCATTTCGCTCGCCAGAGTCGGCTGGTAGCCGACCGCGCTAGGCGTGCGGCCAAGCAAGGCGGACACTTCGGAACCGGCCTGCGAAAAACGGAAAATGTTATCTATGAAAAGCAGCACATCCTGGTTCTTCTCGTCCCGGAAGTATTCAGTAATCGCCAGGCCGGACAGAGCGACCCGAAGGCGAGCCCCGGGTGGTTCGTTCATCTGGCCATAGACCAGCGCAATTTTGGACGCGCCAAGGTTATCCTGCTTAATGACACCGGCCTCCGACATTTCATGGTAGAGATCGTTGCCTTCGCGGGTACGCTCCCCGACACCGGCAAAAACCGAAACACCGCCGTGGAGCTTGGCGATGTTGTTGATCAACTCCATAATGACGACAGTTTTGCCGACCCCCGCCCCACCGAACGCGCCGACCTTCCCGCCTTTGAGGAAGGGGCAGATCAGGTCAATTACCTTGATGCCGGTCGGCAGGACCTGTGGCGATGTGGATTGATCCTCGAGCGAAGGCGCCAGGCGGTGGATAGGATAATACTTCTCTGCCTTAACCGGTCCACGTTCGTCAACCGGGTTGCCGGCGACGTCGAACACCCGGCCCATAACGGCCTCGCCGACGGGCATGGAGATAGGTTGGCCCGTATCCGCAACCTCCAGGCCGCGTTCGAGGCCTTCGGTGCTCGACATGGCGACAGTCCGAACACACTGGTCCCCGAGTTGCTGCTGTACTTCGAGAATCAGTTTCACGGGCCGTTTCTCCACTTCAAATTCGACCGATAGCGCATTGTGGATCGCGGGGATTCCGTTCTGAAATTCCACATCCACTACCGCGCCGACTACCTGGACGATTTTTCCTTTGTTCATATTGGTTTTGGATTTTGGTTCCCAAATTGAAGGCGATTCACCCGGCACCCATCTGCCCGCCAACGATCTCCAACAGTTCCGTTGTGATTTTAGCTTGCCGCAGCTTGTTGTATTCGAGGGTCAAGGTTTTGATGAGCGTGTTGGCGTTATCGGTGGCATTCTTCATCGCCACCATTCTGGCGCTCTGCTCACTGGCCTTGGCTTGCAGCAAGACCTCGTAAATATAGATGTTGAGGTAATGCGACAGGAGATAACCCAAAAAGGCCTCCGGACTTGGCTCGAAAAGATGTTCGATCCCGCTGGCCGCCAGTTCCTCTTCAGAGGGTATGCCCGGAAGCTTTAGCCCTTTGATGGCCCCCACAGGAAGAAACTCAAAGCACACCGGCTCCTGAGTAAGCGTATTAACGAAACGCGTGGCGATAACCTGGACCTCGTCAACTTCCTTCTTTAAGAAAAGATCGCGGGCACACGCCGCAATCGCTTTGGCTTCCGCGTAACGGGGCGAGTCGCCGTAGGCGAATTCGGCGACGAGCTGCCGGCGTGTGCGGGCGATAAATTGCGCCGCCCGGCGTCCGGCCGTAATAAAAAGCGTCTGACCCGGATCGAACTGGGAAGCCAAACGGAAGAGGTTGCTGTTGAGCGCTCCGCACAAGCCTTTATCCCCGCCGATCAGGATAACCGCGCGCTTGTGGATCTCGCGCACTTCCAGCAGCGGATGGCTAAAATCCAGGGCGTGTGTAGTCGCCTTGCGTTGGAGGCGATACAAAAGGGCGGCAAAGGGCCGCCCGTTGAGCGCTGCCTGCTGGGCCTTTCGCATCTTCGAGGCCGCCACCATTTGCATCGCCTTCGTGATCTGGGCCGTGCCGCTGACCGACCTGATTCGTCGGCGTATATCTCGAATGCTGGCCATGATTAGAATGACGAATCACCGATGACGAATGACGAACGTGATGCGGGCTCGCAGCGGCTAATGGATCCCCGACGGAACTGCGGCTGGCGTTGAGATAAGGCGCTCATCTTCAGGATTTTCCTCTCGCAGCCGCTTCAGGTTGGGCCGCGTTCGCCGGCTGAGGTTTGTCAATGGGGAATGTTGGTTTGAACTCCTCGGCCGCGGCTTTCAGGGAAGCCGTCAGCTCGTCACTCAGCTTCTTTTCTTTTGCGATTTTCCCAAGCAGATCCATTTTCCGCGTGGTCAGGAAGCCCGTTAGTTTGGTCTGATACTCCTTGACGCGCTCCACCGGCACCTCGTCCACGTAACCATTTTGGACCACCCAAAGCACAGCCACCTGGACCTCAACCGGGACCGGGTTGTATTGCGGCTGCTTGAAGACCTCCATGATACGTTTGCCACGGTTGATTTGCGCCTGGGTCTTGGCATCCAGATCCGACCCAAACTGCGCGAACGCCGCCAGTTCCCGGAATTGCGCGAGCTCTCCCTTGAGCTTTCCGGCAACCTGCTTCATCGCCTTGATTTGGGCCGCCGAACCGACCCGCGACACTGAAATGCCGACGTTGATCGCCGGGCGCACGCCCTGATAGAACAAATCGGTCTCCAGGAAAATCTGGCCGTCCGTGATGGAGATCACGTTGGTTGGGATGTACGCGGACACGTCGCCGGCTTGCGTTTCAATGATGGGCAAGGCGGTGAGCGAACCGTTGCCATAATTCTCGCCAACGCGCGCTGCCCGTTCGAGCAGTCGGCTGTGCAAGTAAAACACGTCACCGGGATATGCCTCACGGCCCGACGGCCGTTTCAACACCAACGAGACTTCGCGATAGGCCACTGCGTGCTTGGACAAATCGTCGAAGACAATCAACGCGTCCATCCCGTTATCCATGAACCATTCGCCCATCGCTGCTCCCGCGAAGGGCGCCATGTATTGGTTTGCGGCTGAATCGCTAGCCGGGGAAGCCAGAACGATGGTGTAGGGCATCGCACCGGCCTCTTCCAGGACCGCGATGACTCGCGCCACGCTGGATTGCTTCTGGCCGACGGCCACGTAGATGCAGTAGAGCGGGCGGTAATCTTTGTCGCCCGCGGCCGCTTTGTTCAGTCGGGCCTGGTTGATGATGGTGTCGATGCAGATGGTCGTCTTGCCCGTCGAACGGTCACCGATGATCAGTTCGCGCTGGCCGCGCCCAATCGGGATCATCGCGTCGATGGGCATAATGCCGGTCTGCACTGCTTGCGTCACCGGCTGGCGCCGGATGATGCCAGGCGCGATTTTCTCGACCGGATAGGCGACGTCACTCTGGATCGGCCCCTTGCCGTCAATGGGTTGGCCCAGCATGCTTACCACCCGTCCCAGCAGTCCTTTTCCGACTGGAACTTGAAGCAGCTTGCCGGTGGCCCGAACCTCATCGCCCTCGTTGATCTGGGTATAATCCCCCAGAATGATCGCACCCACTTCGGTCTGTTCAAGGTTCAGCGCCAAGCCGGTGACGCCGTGGCCGAAGTCCAGCATCTCGTTGAGCTTCGCGCGGGTGAGGCCCTCGATCTTGGCGACGCCGTCGCCGATCTCGCGTACGATGCCCACATTCTGCTTGGCGGTCGCTGTCTTGACGCCCGTGATTTGAGCTTCAATTTCTTGTAGTAAGGTAGCCATAAAATTCCAAAAACTTTGAGTTCTTTGCGGTCTTTCGCGGCGGATCAGAAACTTTCCTCCAGAGCTGCCAGCCGCGCCCGCACACTGCCGTCATACACATCGCTGCCCACCTGAATACGCATTCCGCCGATCAGCGTCGGGTTGTCCTCAAACGAAGCGCTTAGCCCCGGCCCGTAGATGCGGGCCAAATCTGTCTGCAATCTGGCCTGCAGGTCAGCAGGTAGTCGCTGTGCGCTTTCGACCTTGGCCGTGTGCCTGGCGGATTCGAGTTTCACCAATCGCCGAAAAACCGAGAGTGTGGCGAGGTAACCCCGTGGCCTGCTGGAGACGACTTGCTGCACCACCTGCCGGGCCCGGCCCTCATCGAGCAAACCGTTGACCAGGCAGAGGCGGAACAATTTCATGCCGTCGCGTCTCGCTTGTCTGGTAGTCGTCATGCCACAGCCTTGGCTGTTTCGTCGGCCAGGCGCCGTTGGTCCTCAGGCGTCAAAACCTTGCCGGTGACGGTTGCAGTAGTTTGCACGACCAGCCGGCCAACCTCCCGCTTGAGCTCCGTCAACATCCGGGCGTGGTCCTGTGCGGCGGCCTCCCGGGCCTTGAGAACAATTTGTTCAGCGGCGGAAATCGCCTTCTGAGTCTCCTGTTCCTTGACCCGAGCGGCTGCAGCGCGGGCTTCGTCGATTAGCCTGGTCGCTTGCCCGTTGGCTTTGGCCAGCACCTCAAGACGGTCCGTCTCGGTCCGGGCCAGCTCGGCCTTTACCTTTTCAGCGTTGGTCAGGCTCTCGGCTATCTTCTCCCGGCGTTGGTTAAGCATCGCCAACACCGGCCGATAGAGGAACCGGTAGAGGAGAAAGGAGACGATGGAGAAGCTGATCACCTGGGCGAAAAAGTGCGGCGCATCCAGGCCGAAGGTCTCAGCCGTGCTCTTGGCGGTTTCAGACAGGTCACTGCCGATGCTTCCAAAAAATAGAGACTGAGTCATAGAGTTTGCGCTGGGGCTCTGGGCGCGGAGCCGATCGGCTCCGCGCCCGCTATTCACGGCTTATTCACGGTTTTAGGGACCAGCTCCCGACTTCACCAGGAACAGCGCGTAAAACACGATCGCCTCGGACAGCGCCATTCCCAGCACCGCCAGCGTGATGACCTTGCCGAACGCGCCCGGATTGCGCCCCACCGCTTCTGACGCTTTCATCCCGACCAACCCCACGCCGATGGCCGAACCGAGCCCGGCCAGCCCGACGTGGATGCTGCCGCTGATCTCTCCCAACATGGGCGTTAACATACGTTTTCCTTTCTTGATGCTTTATGTGGTTGCTCAACAACTCCCGCGATTGAACACGGTCGAACTGTTGAAATCTGTTTCCCGAATGCGCGCATCTCCTAGCCCCCAGCTCCTTCCTTCTGCTCTTCTTCGGGCGTGCAAATCAACGCGGTGAACACCGTCGTCAGAAGCATGAACACAAACGCTTGGACCAGTCCGATGAGGACTTCCAACAGATAAAACGGAACCGGAAGCAGCGCGCTAAAGACGGCCTTCGCCCAGGCGGGATGCTGAATTGTGTCCGACAATGCTTCCAGCAAGTTCTCTCCCGCGAAAACGTTGCCGTAGAGCCGAAAGCTCAAGGAGATCGGGCGGAAGGCAATGGATAGCACCTCCAGAAAGCCGACGCAGAAGAACACCACAATCATTGCGTATTTGAGAAAGCCGGTGTTCTCGCCCCGCGGTCCGAACAGATGCAGCGCGAAACCCCATACGCCATTGGTCCGCAGCGCCCAAATCAACCACAGCACCATGAAAATTGCGGCCATCGCAAAAGTCATGTTTAGGTCAGCGTTGCCGCCGCGGAGCAGGGGCCGCGTGACATCAAATCCCTCCTGGCCCCGCACACCCCAGCCGAGCGTGCCCACTCCGGGAATCAGCCCGAACCAGTTCGTGAACAGGATGAAGATGAAGATGGTCGCAAAAAACCAAAAGGTCCTCCTGGCTAAGTCGGCTCCAATAATCCCTTCGATAAACCCGTACAGGCCCTCCACCATCCATTCCCAAAAGTTCTGGGCGCCTCCCGGACGCTCTGTCATGTTCCGCGTCGCCCCCCGCGCCAGCACGATCAAGCCCAGCGCCACCACCCAAGTGACGATCATCGAGTTGCTGATTGGAAGCCCGAACGGCCGGGCGATGTCGGTCGCCTGTTGCGGCAGGCCGTGCTTCGCTTTTTCGGCGGCAACCCCAGGCTCCAAGCCCGGTTGGCTCGTGGCTGGCGGGGGTTTGACTGCTGCGGTCTGTGACCCCAGGGAGGCGGCCAAAACGGCGCCGGGGTGGAGGCTGACGTAAAGCGCCGCGCAAACGGGTACAGCAAGCTCGCTTCGGCTTTTGCGCAGGGCTCCCGCAAATGGTGCGGTCGCCCCCTCCAAGTCAACTTCACTGCCACCAGCGAGGCGTAAGCCGATAGATACCGTCCGCAACAGGATCAAGATAGTGTTAAACGCCAGGCCGCCCGGCAGAAGCCACACTAAAATTGTTCGGAACATCAGCATTTCCTTCGAAGACCATGAATCAATACAAAAACCCGGACCATAAGCTCTGCAGCAGGTTCTGAAATGCCTCTTTCGAGCGATGCGTGACTCTAATCAACGGGCTAAGCGTCACGGCCCTTGGAAAGTCTCTGGCTGACCGAAGCGCCACCCCGTGCTGCGTATTCCGCCAGACGGACGTCATTAACAATGCAGAAACAGCGATCATCGGCGGCGCTGGCATCGCGCATCAGCTTTGGAGCCTCTCGCCGCGGAAGTTCCACATACAGTATGGTGAGGTCGCCGTCCCGCGCATGTCCTTTGACCTCAGCCAGGCGGTAGCCCGCCGTGCGCAACGCTTGGATCAACTCGACTCCTTTTCGCGTGACCAGCGTTACTACTTGGTGTCCAAACGCCAGTCGCTGCTCGATCGTTATCCCGAGGTAAGTCCCGCTCGCGAAGCCCAGCCCATAAGCCAAAGCGTACACGGGATGATCCATGTTTAGCAGGACCTTGGCGATCGCTAAGATGTACACGATCGCCTGGATGAAACCCAGGACAGCTGCGAACGCCCGCCGGCCCTGGACTATAGCGACGGTGCGAATGGTGTCCAGGGTCACGTCGGTTATTCGCGCCAGCACGATGAGGCAAAACGTGATGAATACAGTAATGTTCATTGAGGAGCCGGCTATCTGGGGATCGCTCGAATCCAGTTCGCGGCTGACAAATCAAGCATCCAACCATTTAAGCCATAACGTTCTGCTCCCGACTGCTCCCCGCCTCATGGGTTTTTCTTCGAATATATGTCGACGATGTCCGCGAGGAGCTTCAGCGCGTCTGACTTTTTCCGCTGGAACGAGTTTCGCCCTATGATCGAGCCGAAACCTCCGCCTGCGTGTATCGCCCGAATCTCTTCCAGCACAGTTTCGGTGGCGTCCGCGGGTCCTCCGGAGAAGATCGCGATTCGCCGTCCTCCGAAGCAGCACTGCACGACATGCCGGACCCGCTCCGCCAGTGTGCCTATGGGAATTCTTTCTTTCTCGTAAATCTTGCGCGCGACGTCTTGCTCAATGTGGGCGGTTGGCAGCTTGACCTTGATGATATGTGCGCCGAGTTGCGCGGCGATGTGTGCCGCATAGCCGCACACGTCTATTCCGGTTTCGCCGTCCTTGCTCAGGCTCGATCCCCGGGGATAGGACCAAATCACAACAGCGAGACCCGCCTTCTTCGCTTCCTCAGCATAAGACCGAATCTGGCCATACATTTCCAGACGATGAGTGGAGCCAGGGTAAATGGTGAATCCGATCCCGACGCAGCCAAGCCTCAGGGCATCCTGCACGCTCCCAGTCAGGGCCTGGAATGGATCTTTTTCATCATTGAGAGCGTCATGATCGTTGACCTTGAGAATCAACGGTAATTGACCCGCAAAATCACGCGCTCCTGCTTCCAAAAATCCGAGGGGCGCAGCGTAAGCGTTGCAGCCGGCTTCAATGGCCAACTCGAAATGGTAGCGCGGGTCGTAGGCAGGTGGGTTTGGAGCGAAGCTTCGTGCCGGACCATGCTCGAATCCCTGGTCCACCGGCAGGATCACCAGCTTGCCGGTGCCGCCGAGCCGACCGTGATTCAACAGCCGCGCGAGATTGGTCAGAGTGCCTGGATTGTCGCTGCCATACCAGCCGAGGATCTCCTGAACGCGATCTTTGTTGGTGGAAGGGGACACTGTCCTCGTGAGGGTGGTGGCGGCGCGATTTTCTGCCGGCCGTCTTTCGATTGTTGCTTGCATAATTATTCCTTTTTTTGCTAACTATTTTATTTTCGATCCGGAGGAGGAGTTGGGTTGAACGGTACCTGCCGCTAAAAGCCGATGCTCCTTGGCGATTGTTGGTTCTGATTGCGTGCTGGCCGTGCTATCTGACTTGATATCGGTTCCAGAGAGGCTTTTAAGGAATGCGACGAGGTCGTGCTCCCGTTCGTGACTCAACTCCAATCCGAGTTGAAGGGTGGCGCACGATTGGGATCCATTTTGGGAAAGCCGTTTTTCGAAGTAGAGATTCTTGCCCAGCGTCACAAGCGCCGCCGAATCGTTCCCCGCCCCCGGCATCCTGTCCGGCAAGGGTGCGAGGATTTGCAGTGCCTTGGCAGGATCCATGCCTGATTCTTGGGCAAAAGCACTGTTTAATCCCGCGAGCAGGACGCAGGTCTTAACGATCGCGAATGCGGTGGTCGAGACTGGCTTCTGTTTCATATCAATTCACGGCACACACTACTACGCTGGCCCGCTTGCCTCCATCGGACCTATGGTATGTCTTTGAGCACCCAGAAGGAGTGAGTGGCGTGCGGGTCTGCCGGGCGAGATTCGGATCTCTCTTTCGGGCGAGGCTTCGGTGGAATTCAGACTCGGGTTGGAAGGGGAGCGCGGCGGAATTCTATTACATCCACCGCGCTCCTGGCGCAAGTGAGTCATCCCGAGTCCTTGGAGCTGGGCGACGGATAAGATAATTTATGCGGCAGTCATTACAACCTTACTACGTTAAGGCAGGCACGCGCTTTCCAGCTATCCGCCCTGCGCGGGATCTTTAGCTGCACACAAAGGAAGAGGTTCAAACCTGCCGTCGGGACGAAGAGATAAAGCTGCTCTCCGAGCAACGGCGGATATGCGAAGATTGGTTCAACCTCCCGCCACGATCTTAACCAACTCCAGGTGATCCCCAGCATGTAATTGCCGGGTGGCAAACTCTGATGGTGCCAGGGCTTCTCCGTTGTGTTCTACCACAACACTTCGCGGGAGAAGTTTCTGTTTCAGCAAAAAGTCACGTACTGAGCAGGGGAGTTGAACCTGGAATTCTTTGCCGTTGGCGATAACGATCGGCGCGTTCATAAGGTTCTATTTGGTTTCAATTCGCCGCCGTTAAAACTGATCCCAATCCTTCCACACAGGCTCGTACCCGAGACGCCGGACCAGGTCCGCAATTTCCTTCGGCGAACGAGAATCAGCGATTTTAAACTGCTCCGTCGCGACAACGTCTGCCCCCACCGAGCGCCGCGATTCTACCAACTCAACAATGCGGCCGCGTTCGGTCTGATGGAGATTCTCTTTGCCCGCTCCAGTGTAGCCGCCCGGCTCGGTATGGCTGCCAGCACTCATCAGCGTGATTCCCAGCGGAATCAAGCCATCGCGCAATTTCGCCGGCTCGCGCGTCGAAAGTACCAGGCCAACATCGGGAAAAAGGAGACGGAACGCACAAACCAATTGCACCAGGTCTCGGTCGCACATCTCGCTAAGGGGTTGAAAATCCCCTGCGCAAGGGCGAAGTCGCGGCAGTGATATCGTCAAAGCCGCCTTCCAACAGTTGCGCAGCAGGTAGTCGGCGTGCGCCGCGACGCAGATCGCATCGCTGCGCCAGTCGCTTAAGCCAAAAAGCGCTCCGATGCCAAGGCGTCGGAAGCCCGCTGCGTACGCTCGCTCAGGTGTTTCCAGGCGCCATTCGAAGTTTCGCTTTGGTCCGGCGGCGTGCATTTCTGCATATACCTGGCGGTCGTAAGTCTCCTGGTAAACGACCAGCCCATCCGCCCCGGCTTCCACCATCGAACGGTAAGCCTCCTGCGTCATCGGACCCACTTCCAGAGAGATACTGGGGACCATCCCGCGCAATGCTTGAACACAATCCGTCAAGTAGTCCGTTGAAACAAACTTCGGATGCTCTCCAGAAACAAGCAGCAGGTGGCGAAATCCCAGATCCAGGAGCGTCTGCGCCTCGCGCCTGACTTCGTCCACAGTCAGCGTCACACGCAAAATGGGATTGTCCCGCGAAAAGCCGCAATAGCTACACTTATTGATGCACTCGTTCGAGAGATACAAGGGGGCAAACAAACGCATGACCCTGCCGAATCGTTGCCGGGTGATTTGATACGAGCGAAGGCACAATGGCTTCAGGAGATTCGCTGCCGCGGGCGATATCAAATGAGCGAAATCTTCGAGCGAATGTTCCCGCCTCGCCATGCTCTCTCGGACGGCTGCCAGGGACGAGTTGAGAGAAACGTCGATCAGTCCTGCGATTGGCAGGGATTCCAGCTTGCGCACAAAACTCATAACGCCCAGTAGCCCTTATAAGCATTAAGTACGCTGGCCATCTTAGATACCGGCGAGTCCAGAAAGGCGGTTAAAGGGCTGGTCGGGCTCGCCATGTCCAATGGCAAGCCGAGGCCGGATTCAAAGGCGGCTCGCCCGGCTTCAACCGCCATCTTAAACGCGATTGCCATGCGCTCGGGATCTGCGGCGACCGCAATCGCCGTATTCACAAGGACCGCATCAGCGCCCATTTCCATTGCTTCGGCCGCGTGACTCGGAGCCCCCAAACCGGCATCAACCACGACTGGAACATTGGCCTGTTCAATAATGATGCGAATCTGATCTCGCGTCTGAATGCCGCGATTGGAGCCAATTGGCGAGCCGAGAGGCATCACCGTCGCCACGCCAATATCCTGAAGCCGCTTAGCCAGCACAGGGTCAGCATTAATATAGGGAAGTACCGTGAAACCCTCATTGACAAGCATCTCCGCCGCTCTGAGCGTTTCAATGGGATCAGGCAATAAATAGCGGGGGTCGGGATGGATCTCGAGCTTTATCCACTTGGGGAGGCCCGCAGCCGCCGCCAGCCGAGCCAAACGTAATGCCTCTTCGGCGTTCATCGCACCGCTCGTGTTGGGCAGCACCAAATACTTCTCCGGATCGACAAATTCGAGGATGTTCGCGAAAGGATCTTTTCTTCCGCTCAGATCCGCGCGCCTCAGCGCTACTGTCACCAACTCGGCGCCACTCGCTGCCAGTGCTCCGCACATCGTCTCGGGCGACGAAAATTTCCCCGTCCCCAAAATGAGGCGCGAGCGAAAGAGTCGCCCGCCGATGACCAGTGGTTTATTCGATAAGTGCATAGTGGTCTCCGCATTAGATCTTTGAGTAAACTTCACCCCCAGTCTTCGCAAACTCGCTCGCTTTGGCCCGCATTCCGTTGACAACCACTCCCTCCGCGCCGCTGCCGTTTTCGGCGGCGTATTTGCGCACCTCCTCCGTAATTTTCATCGAGCAGAAATGCGGCCCGCACATACTGCAAAAATGTGCTAGCTTGGCGCTTTCCTGCGGAAGGGTTTCATCGTGGAACTCTCGCGCGGTCACCGGGTCGAGACTCAAGTTGAATTGATCCTCCCACCGAAACTCAAACCGCGCCTTGCTCAGCGCATCGTCACGCACACGGG
>WNFR01024177.1_pt1 | contig 12486 bp, 10 predicted proteins | sample 5400221 | NCBI WGS metagenome assembly WNFR01 (sample SAMN13153357, study PRJNA577476) | soil metagenome | isolation source: 40 cm soil under Madrone tree | place: USA:California | collected 2016-06-14 | reverse complement strand
CTCATACTCTCGACCGCGTCCTTCCTCTTATGAATCTGGCCAACACTCCGCGCGGCCCCACCGCTCGCAATTCTTGCGGCGTGGCTCCCGCCACCCGCCGCGCGGCGCCCGCGAGGTGGCTGGTGGACGCGTAGCCGAGGATGTTCACCACCGCCCGTACCGTGTACCCGGGATTGCCCAGCAGATCGGCGGCGCAGGCCGTGCGCGCGAGGTCGATGACCCGCTTCAGGTTGGGAGCGCCACCCGCGGCGAACTCGCGTGATAGGTGCTCCCGCGTCACCCGCAGCGCCGCCGCCACCTGACCTGTCTGCGTCGGAAAGCCGACCCGGCGGAGCACCTCGTCCCAGGCGGCCAGCTGCAGCCGATCGGTCAAGCGGAGCAGCTTGGGCGCATCGGCCAGCGCTTCGCGCCGCGCCACCTGCGCGGTACGGGCCGCGATCCATTCCCCCGCAACCGCGTTGTCCACCCCCTCGACCAGGACGCCGGTGAACCCCGCGGCGTCGCAGGCGGCGAGCAGCGGGCCGTCGTCGGACCGCAGGGCCGACAGCACGAACATCGGGATGCGGGGGAACCGTGCCGGCAGCGCCAGCGCGGCGGTGGGCGCCGTCTTCACATCGAGCACCACCGCGTCCACGAGGCGCTGGTATAGCAGCCGCTCGACGGCGGCGAGGTTGCGGCACAGCCGCACGCTCCCCGCACCGCGCGGGTAGCCGCGCTTGACCGCACGCCGCGGCTCGGCCCGAGGGTTGAATACGGGCACGACGGCGGTCATGCGGGCTGCTCCGGGGCGGCGCGGTCCACCACGTGGGCGAGCGCCTGCACCATCGCGGTCGCCTGCTCCAGCACCGCGCGCGCGTTGTCGTAGGAGATCGTGCGGCGGGCCTCGTCGGGGGGATACCACGCGCAGTCGGTGATGCCCTCCTCCGTCTGCGGCACGCACTCGCCGCGCCTCGACTCGAACAGGAAGAAGTGGCAGAACTTGTGGATGGTCTTGCCGCGAAAGCGGAAGTACCAGTCGATCACCCGAATCGGGCCGTGCAGCACCAGGTCCTTGAGCCCGGTCTCCTCGACCACCTCGCGGCGCGCGGCGTCGGCCGGGGGCTCGCCGGGTTCGAGGTGGCCCTTGGGGAACCCCCAGTTGCGATAGGAGTCGCGGATCAAGAGGAAGCGCGGCTCGCCGTCCGGTCCGCGCCGGAAGACGACCCCGCCGGCCGAGGTCTCCCTTTGGGCCCGCCGCTGGCGCCGTGGCATCGCGCCTCTAGAAGACGCTGAACGAGAAGTACTTCCGCGGGTTCGCTTGAATGTCGGACAGGAGCTGCCTCAACTGGATCATCGTGAGTGTGGTCTCGCGGTACAAGGTCGAGTCCGACACCAGCAGGCCGAGCGTCCCGCTGCGGTTCGCGATGCGCGACATGACGCTGTCGGCCGAGACCAGGACGCGCACCAGGCTTTCCTGATTCTTGTGGGCGGCGTCGAGCAGGTCGCGGAAGTCCTGTGACGCCGTCCGCAGGTTGACGCTGGTCGTCGCCGAGTTGCTCAGGATGGTCGCGAGCTGACCCTGATTCGTCGCCGAATCCACGCGCCCCAGGGTGGCCTGCAGGTTGGTCGCCGCTTTGGCGAGGACGTCCGAGCCCTGGCGCAGGTTCGATCCCACCGATCCGATCACCTCGGCCTGCTCGTTCGTGACCTTCACCAGCTTGTCCGCCACCTGGCCGAAGTCTTTGATCGACCGCCGCAGCTCCAGCACGGCCTCGGAGTCGAACGCGGTCTGGATCCGGTTGGACACGGTCGCGATGTCGGTCGCGATGCGGCTCGCCTGCGCGGTGAGCTGGCCGATGTCGGGGAGCGTGGCGCCGGGCAGCTTTCCCCCGCCCGCCGCCTGCGCTTCGGCGATCGCCTGCTTGATGTTGGGATCGTTCGGCAGCTGATCGAGCGAAACGAGGGAGGCCGCCCACTCGCCGAACAGGGACGCCGACGCGGCGATCACGGCCGGCCTGGGCGGCGGCTGCGCGCCGGCGTAGATCTTCAGATCCGCCTCCACCCAGTTGCCGGACGCGAGGCGGATCCCCTCCACCCGGCCGACCCGCACGCCCCGCAACACCACCGGGTCGCCCACACCGAGTCCCCCCACCGTGCGGAACCGGGCCGTGTACACCGCCTCCGTGCGGCCGAGATGCGCGCCCGAGAGCCACAACGCACCGGCCACCACCACCGCGAACGCCGCGATCACGACCATCCCGACGACGAACTCGTTCTCGCGCTTCACGTCGGGCGTCCCTCGATGAACTGCCGGACCACGGGATCCTCCGTCTGCTGGATCTGCTCGACCGTCCCCACCTGCCGGATCCTGCCCTCGTACAACATGGCGATGCGATCGCCCACGGTATAGGCGCTCCGCATGTCGTGCGTCACCACGATGCCCGTCACGCCGAGGTGTTCCCGGGTCCGCACCATCAGCTGGTCGATCACCGCCGAGGTCACGGGGTCCAGGCCGGTGGTCGGTTCGTCGTACAGGAGGTAGCGCGGTCGCAGGGCGATGGCGCGCGCGATGCCCACCCGCTTGCGCATTCCGCCCGACAGCTCGGCCGGGTACTTCTCCTCCGCACCCGTCAGGTCCACGACCGCCAGCGCCTCGCGCACGCGCTCCGCGATGTCGTCGTCCGAGAGGCCGCGCCGCCTCAGCCCCAGCGCGACGTTGTCGAACACGCTCATCGAATCGAACAGCGCGGCGAACTGGAACACGAATCCGATCTCGCGTCGCAGGGCCATCAGGGCGGCCCGCTCCAGCGTCGACACCGCGCGACCGTCAACGATGACGTCCCCGGCATCGGGCTGCAACAACCCCACCACGTGCTTCAGGGCCACGCTCTTGCCCGTGCCCGAGTAGCCGATGATGACCACGGTCTCCTGGTCCGGCACCGTGAGGGTGAGGCCGGCGAGCACCGGCTTCGCGCCGAAGCTCTTGTGGAGGCCCTGGAACTGGATCACCGCAGCAGCACCAGTGCCCAGAACGCGTCCAGCACGAGCAACAGGACGGCCGAATAGACCACCGCGCGAGTGGCGCTCAGGCCCACGCCCTCCGCGCCGCCGCGCGTGCCCAGCCCGACGACGCACCCCACGAGCGTGATCGTGAACCCGAACGTGGCGCTCTTGAACAGGCCGAACCAGGTGTCCTTGAACCGGTAGAACAGCTTCAGGCCCTTGATGAACTCCGGGGTCGTGAGGTCGAGCAGCATCAGGCTCGCGATCCAGCCGGTGAGGATGCCCGTCAAAATCGCGAGCGCCACGATAATGGGAAACATGGCGGTGCCGGCGAGCACGCGGGGGAGGACGAGAAAGCTCTGGGGGTCGTAGGCGAGCGTCTCGAGCGCGTCCACCTGCTCGGTGACTCTCATGGTCCCCAGCTCGGCGGCCATGCTCGCGCCGACGCGCCCCGCCAGGGCGAGCCCGACGAGGACGGGCCCGAGCTCGAGCATCATCGTCTTGCCGACCAGCGTGCCGACGAAGTAGAGCGGAACCGTGTTTCTGAACGTGTAGGACGCCTGCAGGGCGAGCACCACGCCGGTGAACGCGGCGATGAACAGGGCGACGGGGAGGGAGTCCACACCCACCCGCCGCAGCTGGACCAACGTGAGCCGCCCCCAGACGGCGACGTCGGGAACGGCGCGCGCCAGGTCCCCCATGAAATGGCCGAGGCGGCCGACGGTCTTGACGGCGTCGACGGTCCTTCGGCCCAGGCGTTCAATCACGGGGTTAAGCTAACGTTGCACGTTGCGCGTTGCACGTTTCACGACGGCTCCCATAACGAAGCAGGCCGGCGGTTCGCGCCGGCCCTCGAGCAACGTGGAACGTGGAACGCTTTAGGCGGCGAAGCTCGCGAGCGCCTTCCCCACCTCGCCGTCCCGCAGCCGCTTGAGCGCGCGGTCCCGCAGCTGGCGCACACGCTCGCGCGTCACGCCGAGCATGCCGCCGATTTCCTCGAGCGTGTGCTCGCGGCCGCCGTCCAACCCGAAGTAGAGGCGCAACACCTTGGCGTCACGTCGCTGCAACGTGTTCAGCGCCTGCTCGATCTCGTCCGACAGGAAGCGGTCCATCGCCTGGTCTTCGGTATCGGGCAGATCTTCGGCGATGAAGCGCTCGATCAGCGAGCGGTCGCCATCGGGATCGAGCGGCGCATCGAGCCGCACGTCGCCCGTGTTGAGCGCGGCGAGCGACTGCACCACCTCGAGCGACAGCTTGGTCGCGTCGGAGATCTCCTCCGGCGTCGGCTCGCGCCGCAGCGTCTGCCGCAGGAACTCGGCCGTGCGGACGATACGCGACAGGTCAGCGGTGCGGTTCAACGGCACGCGCACGGTGCGCCCCTGGCGCGCGAGCGCGGCGAGGATCGCCTGGCGGATCCACCACACGGCGTAAGAGATGAACTTCACGCCCTGGTCCGGGTCGAACTTCCGGGCCGCCGTGAGCAGCCCGACGTTCCCCTCGCCGATCAGGTCGGTAAGGGGCAGGCCACGGTTCTGGTACTTCTTGGCGACCGAGATCACGAAGCGCAGGTTGCGCTTCACCAGCTCCTGCATCGCCTCCTGGTCGCCCGCGCGCACCTTCCGGGCGAGCGCGATCTCCTCCTTCTGAGTAAGGAGGGGCGTCTTGGACACCTCGTGGAGGTACTGGTCGAGGATGTCGCGCTCGTGCTCATGGGTCCCGAGGCCGGAGAGCAGACCCCGACGGCGCCCGCGCTTCTTAACGGGCTTCGCCTTCGCCTGGGGGGCCGGCGCCACGGCGGCGGCCGCGACTGGGCGAGCCGCCGCGCGGGGCTTCGCCCGGGCGGGGGAGGTGGTCTTCTTCCGTCGGATGTGCTTGGGCATGTTTATAGTCCCGGATCACCGTGTGATACCGGACACAGGTCGAAAAGTTCGCGTGAGGGCACAAAAACGCTTGACACCGCCATAACGTCCCGATAAGATGCCGTGTTCCCGCCGGACCGCGTTTTGCGGGGCCCAATATAACGGGGGCGTAGCTCAGTTGGGAGAGCGCGTGAATGGCATTCACGAGGTCAGGGGTTCGATCCCCCTCGCCTCCACTGAACGGGCGGCAAGGGCGGTACGGGGGCGGTAGGGGCGGTAGGGGCGGTACAAAGAACCCCACTGAGCGGTTAGATTGGCGACCTACGCGGGAATAGCTCAGTTGGTAGAGCACAACCTTGCCAAGGTTGGGGTCGCGGGTTCGAGTCCCGTTTCCCGCTCTGGCACAGCGACGCGGGGTGGAGCAGTCTGGTAGCTCGCCGGGCTCATAACCCGGAGGTCGTGGGTTCAAATCCCACCCCCGCTACTTGAACGTGGAACGCGGAACGTGGAATGCGGAACAGGCGTCACACATTCCCCTGTTCCGCGTTACCACTTCCGCGTTCCGCGTTCTACACGGGCGGTTAGCTCAGCTGGTTAGAGCGCCACGTTGACATCGTGGAGGTCACTAGTTCGAGTCCAGCTGGTTAGAGCGCCACGTTGACATCGTGGAGGTCACTAGTTCGAGTCTAGTACCGCCCACTCGCGCCCATAGCTCAACTGGATAGAGCGCTTGACTACGGATCAAGAGGCTGGGGGTTCGAGTCCTCCTGGGCGCATCACTCACGGGCCGACCTTGATCTTCGGCGGAGCCGACGGCGCCGCGATCAGCGCGCTGTCCCTCACCCCTGCGGCGCTCGAGTCTACTGCGGGTCGGTACGCGACCGGCGTGGCGCGTTGTCCAGGTGCGACCTTCTGGACACCGCCCACCACCACGCGGTCGCCCGCCCGGAGGCCCTGCTCGATCAGCCACGACCCCTGGTCCCAGGACGTCGCTACCACATGCCGCGCCGCCACCTTGTTGCTGTCCTCCACCACGTAGACGAACGCTCCGTCGAGGCCCTGCTGGACCGCCCGCTGCGGCACGAGGATCGCGTTCGGCCGCTTGAGGCCCACGAACCGTAGCCGCACGAACTGGCCCGGCAACAACACGTGCTGCGGATTGCGGAACTCCGCGCGGAGCGAGAGGGTCCCGGTCAGCGGCTGCAAGGCGAGGTCGATGAAATTGAGCTGGCCGGTGCCGGGAAAGATGCTGCCGTCGGCAAGTGTCACTTGCACGGCGAGCACGCGGGCCGGCACGAGCAGCCGGCGCGTCGCGATGTCCCGCCGCCAGCGCAACACCTCCTGGTCGGACGGGCTGAAGTTCACGTAGACGGGATCGACCTGCTCGACCGTCGTGAGCAAGTCGCTCGGCCCCGTCACCCGCGCGCCCAGGTCCAGCATCGCCCGGCCGGCACGCCCGGCAATCTCCGCTCGGACGAAGGTATCATCGTAGTCCTTCTTCGCACGATCCACCGCCGCCTGCGCCGCCTGGACGGCGGCGCGCGCCTGGTCGGAGGCTGTCTCGGCGTCATCTACGTCCTTCTGGGCGACGGCGCGCGAGCCGAGTAGCGCCTTGAGGCGGGCCGAGTTGCGGTCGGCGTTCGCCAACCGGGCGGCGGCGTCCGCGAGCTGCGCCCGCGCGCTCCGGTAGGCCGCGTCGTACGTCGTGGAATCGATCTGAAAGAGCAGGGCGCCTTTCGGGACGTCCGTGCCTTCGGCGTAGGGCCGCGCGACGATGACCCCGGCGACCTGGGCACGCACCTCGACGCGACGCGACGCGGCGGCCTGCCCGACGAACTCGAAGCGCGCCGAGACCGTCTCCGGGGCGACGGTGAGTACCGAGACCTCTGGAGGCGGAGGGGCGGCGGTGGCGGCCCGCCGACACGCCCAGCTACCCTGCAGGAGGGCTGCGGCGCCGATTGCGCAGACCGCAGTTCGGTGGGAGTGTCTCGTGCGCACCACGGCATCGGGTAGCATGGACCTTGTCCCGTGGAAATACGGGCGCGACGCGGAGGCCGCAAGCCCCCGCCGGGCTTTCCTTCGGGTAGGTCGGCTTCTAGGTTTCGCTGAAGGCTAGACGCACAGACGCACCAGACGCACAGGGGCGAACAGCGATAGAAACGGCAGGTTACAGGAAGGCGTGCGCTTACCAGCGCACTGTCGCCTGTTCACTACTGCTGCGTCTGCGTCTGTCACCACTCACTGCACTCTAGCTTTACAGCGGGGCGTAGCGCAGCCCGGTTAGCGCGCCTGGTTCGGGACCAGGAGGTCGGAGGTTCAAATCCTCTCGCCCCGACTGAGTAACCAAATGCTCGATAGCCACTAGGGTATCGAGCATTTCCTATCGAGAACAATGCCCCAATTGACTCCTACTCCGAGGCACAACCCGGCCCCGACAAACACGCGATCACCGCGATTCCTACGACGACCACGCCGAGCCCGACGAATCCCCCGAGCGTCTTGGCAGCACTGAACCTCGGGGTCGCAACCTCCGTGACGTCCGAGACCGCGACGCGGGAGAGCAGTGTGTTGTGGATCCCCGTCAGGGTGTCGCCCGCAGCGATTTGGGGGTCGTCGATCTCTATCTGCGAGCCGTTGGTCCGGGTCAGGCGCACGACCCTGGGGTGCTCGGTGGTGATGAACTGCAGCGGGCTGACTCCCTCCTCAACGTGCCAGCTCGTACACGCGGCGAGATAGCAGAGCAGGAGCGTACCAGCGATTGGTCCGCGAAGCATGGTACCTGGGGCCGTTAGCCATCCAGCGTCCACAGTTGTAACACTCTCCAGCATGTGTGTGGCTCCCGTACCACACATCTCTAGAGCAACAGACGTTTTTGTCCGACAACCGCAACCTGAGCAACGGTACGGTTGTTGCGCTGACGCCACGATGCGCCAGTAGCGGGTCCGCTGAGCGAGGTGAGGTCCAATGTGAGCCTCACGACCAGCCGCCAGCCGCCCAGACAGGTACTGGGCTTCTCTGGAGGTGGGTCGTGAAGCGCATAGCTCTGTTGTCCGCCGCCGTACTGATGTTCTGGACTGCCTGTTCGGACCAGCCCCAGGGACCGCGAGCGCCGCTAACGCCGCCAACGGCGGCCCTGACGCAAAATCTCGTCACTGCAACGGTGTGCGTCGCCTACGCCAAGGAGCTTGAGAGCGCCAAGGGACAGGCCGCGGCCAGTCCGGACAACGCCGGCTTGCAGCAGCGCGTGGATGCGCTCGGCGCGGTCATCGCCGACGCTTGTCGCTGAGGGGGGGCGTTATGACGAAGACGCCCTTCCTGGCGCTGTTCGGAGCATGGTGCGGTCTCGTTGTGGGGCCGGCGAACCTGGCGGCTCAACAGGCCCTGGTGTACTGCCCGGTTGGCGTCGACGTGGCGGGTTGCGACTTGATCGTCGAGGCGCTGACGGGCCCGGTGAGCGCCTTCCCGGGGGGGGTCGCGCGCGCGTACAACGGGACGTCCGGCACCGTCGATCTCGCGAGCGCGGACCTCGCGCCGTACGCCGTCTTTATCGTCCCGTCCCTCGCGGATAACGGCGATACCAAGCCATACGACCTGTTGCGGACCACGGCGGTTGCCGAGCGGCTGCGCACGGTGCTGCGCGGGCGCATTGCAGTCTGGTCCGGCACGCCGGACCAGGGCACCACCAATCGCACGGAGAAGACCACCCTCATCCGCAACCTCGCGCTTTGGGGGGCAGCGAACCACGCGACATCGGGTTTGAGAGGCCTCGTCGTTCTACAAGACCACTCGGACACCGTGGCGCAGCGCTACGCGTGGCTCAGGGGAGTCTCGAGGCTGAGCGTCGCCGCCGACTCGGATTTACAGATCTATAACGCGGTGCAGGCGTTGACGGCGATCGCCGCGGAGATTCTCAGGAACGGGGATCAGCAGCTGGCGTACGCCAACATGGCGTCATTCGGGCTGGAGCCGCCGGCGGACAGCGCGGGCGCGACGGCGGATGCCAGGGGAGGCACGGGGGGAGGGCAGGTGGTGCTCGTCTCCTCTATCGGAAACGGGAACACGGCCGCCACCGTGAAGACAGACAAGGAGGATTACGCCCCGGGCGAGGTCGTCACCATGACCGGCTCGGGCTGGCAGCCAGGGGAAGCCGTCACACTCGACCTGCACGAAGATCTCGACCGCGACGAGGACACCGACCAGACGCTCACGACGATCGCCGATTCGTCCGGAAACATCCTCTCTCGGGAGTTTGCGCCCGACGAGCATGACCTCGGCGTGCGGTTCTATCTCACCGCGACGGGCCAGACCTCCCGGTTGGTAGCGCAAACGACGTTCCTGGACAGTCCAAAGGTCGGCTCGGTCACCGTGGGCGCGCAGTCGCCCGACCCGGTCACTTCCGGCTCGAGCGCTGCCTTCACGATCACCGTGTTCCGCGGCAGCGGTGGAGGCTCCAATGGGAACTTCAGTGCCACTCTGAGCATCACGACGGCATTGCCGGCCGGAGCGAGCGCTTCCTTCAGCGCGAATCCGGTCACGTTGACGTCGGCCGAAAATTCCAAGACATCGACGCTTACGATCTCTACGACCTCGGGCACCACGCCCGCAGGAACGACGTCGTTCACCGTCAAGGCCGCTACGTCCGCCTCGGACTTCGCCACTGGATCCGGCACGCTCACCGTCGGGAAGAGGAATCCGACCGTGACGTTCACGGGGGCGCCGGCGAGTGCCGCCTACCTGAGCACGTTCACTGTGGCGAGCACGACTAACAGTTCGGCGAGCCCGCTCTATACGTCCAGCGGCGGTTGCTCCAACGTCGGTACGAGCTACACCATGACCAGCGGGACGACGACCTGTGCGGCCACCGTCACCTGGGCACCCGATGCCGACTACAACGGCGCCACGCTCAGCCAATCCACGACCGCGACGAAAATCGACCCGACGGTGACGTTCACGGGTGCGCCGGCGAGCGCCGCCTACCAGAGCACGTTCACCGCGGCGAGCACCACCAACAGCTCGGCCGGCCCGGTTTACACCGCAGCCGGCGGCTGCTCCAACGTCGGTACGAGCTACACCATGACCAGCGGGACGGCAACCTGCACGTCCACCGTCACCTGGACCGCGGACGCCAACTACACGGGAGCGACCCGGAGCCAGACGACTACGGCCGAGAAGATCGGCGCGACAGTGACGTTCACCAGCGCCCCGGCCAGCGCCGCCTACCAGAGCACGTTCACCGTGGCGAGCACCACCAACAGCTCGGCCAGCCCGGTTTACACCGCAGCCGGTGGTTGCTCCAACGTCGGTGCCAGCTACACCATGACTAGCGGGACGGCAACCTGCACGTCCACCGTCACCTGGGCCGCGGACGCCAACTACACTGGAGCGACCCGGAGCCAGACGACTACGGCGGAGAAGATCAGCCCGACGGTGACGTTCACCGGAGCCCCGGCGAGTGCCGCCTACCAGGGCACGTTCACCGTGGCGAGCACCACCAACAGTTCGGCTAGTCCGGCGTACTCGTCGAGCGGGGTGTGCTCCATCGCCGGTCCCACCTACACGATGACCAGCGGCACGGGGACCTGCACGTCGACGGTCACCTGGGCCGCGGACGCCAGCTACACCGGGGCGACCCGCAGCCAGATCACCACGGCGGAGAAGATCAGCCCGACCGTGACGTTCACCGGGGCCCCAGCAAGCGCCGCCTACCTGAGCACGTTCACCGTGGCGAGCACGACGAACAGCTCGGCCAGCCCGGCGTACGCGTCGAGTGGGGTGTGCTCCAACGCCGGCCCGACCTTCACGATCACCAGCGGGACCGGCAGCTGCACGGCGACCGTCACCTGGGCGGCGGACGATAACTACACGGGCGCGACGCGGACCCAGACCACCACGGCCGAGAAGATCACTCCGACAGTGACGTTTACGGGAGCGCCCGCGAGCGCCGCCTACCAGAGCACCTTCACCGTGGCGAGCAGCACCAATAGCTCGGCCGGCCCGGTCTACACCTCGGGCGGCGTCTGCTCGAACCTGGGCACTGCCTACACGATGACCAGCGGGACCGGCAGCTGCACGTCGATCGTCACCTGGGCGGCAGACGCCAACTACAACGCGGCGACGCTCAGCCAATCCACGACCGCGACGAAGATCACTCCGACGGTGACGTTTACGGGAGCGCCCGCGAGCGCCGCGTACCAGAGCACCTTCACCGTGGCGAGCAGCACCAATAGCTCGGCCAGCCCGGTCTACACCTCGGGCGGCGTCTGCTCGAACCTCAGCACTGCCTTCACGATGACCAGCGGGACGGGGAGCTGTACTTCCACCGTCACCTGGGCGGCAGACGCCAACTACACCGGGGCGACGCGGAGCCAGACCACCACGGCGGAGAAGATCACGCCGACCGTGACGTTCACCGGGGCGCCGGCGAGCGCCGCCTACCTGAGCACGTTCACCGACCAGCGGGACGGGGAGCTGTACTTCCACCGTCACCTGGGCGGCAGACGCCAACTACACCGGGGCGACGCGGACCCAGACCAGCACGGCCGAGAAGATCAGCCCGACGGTGACGTTCACCGGGGCTCCGACGACCGCCGCCTACCAGAGCACGTTCACCCTGGCGAGCAGCACCAATAGCTCGGCCAGCCCGGTCTACGGCTCGGGCGGTGTCTGCTCGAACGTCGCCACGACCTACACCATGACGAGCGGGACGGGGAGCTGCACGTCGACCGTCACCTGGGCCGCGGACGATAACTACACGGGCGCGACCCGGAGCCAGACCACTACGGCCGAGAAGATCACTCCGACCGTGACGTTCACCGGCGCCCCGGCGAGCGCCGCCTACCTGAGCACGTTCACCGTGGCGAGCACGACGAACAGCTCGGCCAGTCCGGCCTACACGTCGAGCGGGGTGTGCTCCAACGCCGGCCCGACCTACGCGATGACCAGCGGGACGGGGAGTTGCACCTCGACCGTCGCCTGGGCCGCGGACGCTAACTACACGGGGGCGACCCGGAGCCAGAACACCACGGCGGAGAAGATCAATCCGACCGTGACGTTCACCGGAGCCCCGGCGAGCGCCGCCTACCTGGGCACCTTCGCCGTGGCGAGCACCACCAACAGCTCGGCCAGCCCGGCGTATGCGTCGAGTGGGGTGTGCTCCAGCGCCGGCCCGACCTACACGATGACCAGCGGGACCGGGAGCTGTACCTCCACCGTCATCTGGGCCGCGGACGCTAACTACACGGGGGCGACGCTCAGCCAATCCACGACGGCGACGAAGATCAGCCCGACGGTGACGTTCACAGGAGCCCCGGCGAGCGCTGCCTACCACAGCGTCTTCACGGTGGCGAGCACGACGAACAGCTCCGCGAGCCCGGTCTACACCTCGGGCGGCGTCTGCTCGAACCTGAGCACTGCATACGCCATGACCAGCGGGACGGGCACGTGTACCTCGACGGTCACCTGGGCCGCGGACGATAACTACACCGGAGCAACCCGGAGCCAGACGACCGCGGCGGAGAAGATCAGCCCGACGGTGGCGTTCACCGGGGCGCCGGCGAGCGCCGCCTACCAGATCACGTTCACCGTGGCGAGCAGCACCAACGGCTCGGCCAGCCCGGTCTACACGTCGGGCGGCGTCTGCTCGAAC
>WNFR01005937.1_pt1 | contig 12486 bp, 10 predicted proteins | sample 5400221 | NCBI WGS metagenome assembly WNFR01 (sample SAMN13153357, study PRJNA577476) | soil metagenome | isolation source: 40 cm soil under Madrone tree | place: USA:California | collected 2016-06-14 | reverse complement strand
AGCTCAGCCGCACGGATTTGCAGTCGCGCGTGCTTTCGGACCCAAAGTACCGCGTGTCAGAGACAGACGCCGCCTATGTCATCCTGCAAAGAGGCCGCACGTATTTCGAAAATCAAAACGAGATGAAGGAGGTGCGCGATCGCTATACACTGGTTTACTCCGGCTGCGTCGAAGGCCATACGGCCGCGGAAGTTTATGCCGTGCCGGCCAATCCCAGCGCGGCGGTAAATCCGTGCGGCGATCTGCGGCCATAGAATGATTAAGAAACGATTCACTATCACCAGTTTGCTGGCGCTGTCTGTCCTCTCGCTGGGCATTTCGGTGCACATCTCAGCACAGCGTGGGGCTGCGCCGCGCGCGCATGTCGTTATTCTGAGCACGACCGACATACACGGGCGCGTGTTTCCGGTCGACTACTACACGAACAAATACGACAACGTCGGGATCGCAAAAGTTGCGACCCTGATAAAGGAAGCGCGTAAGAGTGATCCTGATCTGCTGCTGGTGGATTCCGGCGACACGATCCAGGGGACACCGCTCGAATACTTTCATAACAAGCGAAACAACGCTCCGCCCGATCCGATGATGCTGGCGATGAATGCCCTGCACTACGATTCGATGACTGTCGGCAATCACGAATACAACTTTGGATTGAAAGTGCTGGAGAAAGCTCGGAGCGAAGCAAAGTTTCCCTGGCTGTCGGCTAATACCTACAACACAGGCACCTCGACTACTCACTACCAACCGTACATCATTAAGGAAGTCGAAGGCGTGCGGATCGGCGTGTTGGGATTGACGACTCCGGGAATTCCCAACTGGGAAAACGTCCCGAACTACGCGGGGCTTGAATTTAAAGAAACCGTCAGCGAAGCAAAGAAGTGGGTCGCGATTCTGCGCGGCAAGGAAAAAGTTGATTTGGTAGTGATCGCGATGCACATGGGGATCGAGGAAGACCTGCGCACCGGACAAATCAACCCCTCGCAGGTGCCGAACGAAAACGCGGCAATCGCGATTGCGCGTCAGGTGCCGGGCGTCGACGTGATCTTGATGGGTCACACGCATCGGGAGGTGCCCGCGCTGATAGTTAACGGTGTGCTCATGACGCAAGCCAATCGCTGGGCCAGCCATGTAGCGCGAGTGGATCTCTATTTGGAAAAGAGCGAAGCTGCCCGCTGGCGTGTCGTAGCTAAGTCCGCCCGCACAATTCCAGTCACGGAAAAGACGGCAGTCGATCCGGAAATCGCCCAGCTCGGTCAACCCTACGATAAAGAGACTCAGAATTGGTTGGGCCGTACTATCGGCCAATCACCCGAAGAGATCACCTCGCAGGATTGCCGCTTTCGCGACACGGGAATCATCGACCTGATTCAACGAGTGCAGCTCGAAGCCGGCAAAGCCGACGTGTCGATGGCAGCGTGCTTCAATCCACAAGCCCGTATCCCGAAGGGTCCGGTTACGGTGCGCGACATCGCCGGTCTTTATGAATACGAGAATACTCTGGTGACGATAGAGCTAACCGGAAGGCAATTGAAAGATGCGCTCGAACACTCGGCGCGTTATTTTCGTGAGTATCAGGCGGGAAAGAGCCTGGCTGACCTGGTAGACCAAAGAATCCCTGGCTACAACTTTGATATGGCTGAAGGAGTCAGCTATGACCTCGACGTCAGCAAGCCTTTCGGGCAACGGATTCTAAATCTGAAGTTCAAAGGCCAGCCGCTCAATCCCAGTCAAAAACTTCGGGTCGTGACCAACAACTATCGCGTCAATGGCGGTGGTGGCTTCACCATGTATAAGGGCGCACCTGTGGTCTATCGATCAAGCGAAGAAGTGCGCGAACTGATCATTGACTGGGTCGAGCGGAACAAGACAGTTCCTACTAAGGCGAATAACAATTGGCGGATTGTGGGGGCCCAGCAGGGAGCCGAGGGACGAGGTCAGTACCGGGAGCCGTAGCGACCGGGTTTCGATACGCGACGGTCGAGACGGCTAGGACGATGACCCGGTCGCTACCGCTCCCGGTACTGACCTCACTCTTCCTCGAGCCCTGCGCTTACGCGAAAAGTATGGCCGTCGGGATGACGCAGGTGAAACTCCCGGACGTTCCAGGGTTCATCTGTGGGTGGCATAGTCACGATCAGGCCATGCTCCAAAGCGAGTCGATACGCCGCGTCAACCTCGGCCGGCGACGCCAACCACCAACTCATCCAAACGCCGCCCGTGTCATCGTCGCCAACGTGTTTGGGCATCGGCCCGCCGCGAGATCCCTGTCCGTGTTGGCAGAGAAAGATCTCGCTCGTTCCGTTGCACACACCGCCAAAGGTTGGCGGGTCGCCCCAGTCCCATCCTTTCTGCCAACCAAGCTTTTCAAACCAGGCAAAACTCTCGAGGATGTCAGAGACATTCAGAATGGGAGTCAGACGTTCGATGTTCATGGTTATCAGGACCTCCGACGAGAATTAATATCAAAAGGCGGTATCACACGATGCTGCTAATTGTCTTGTTTCTGGATTGAGAATACAGAGCGTTCCCTTCGCGTGGTTTCGCGCGATTTCGTGGGTCGAGTTTTTGTTCGTCGATTACGATCCACGAAATACACTAAAAACAACTTAACGCCCTCCCTTACGGTCGGGCTACCGCCCCGTTTGCTCTCGATTCACCAACATCTTGCCAAACCTCTGCGACGTGATATTTCCACCCGTCAGGATCCCCACAACTTTCTTTCCCTGAAGTTGATCTCGCAGCTTGATCGCAGCGGCCAGCGAAGCGGCGCCGGCGCCCTCTGCTACCTGCTTCGCATCTCGCGCCAGCAGCCGAATGGCTCCGTTGATCTCTTCATCGCTCACCAGCACGAAATCATAGAGCAACTCCCAAAGAATCTTGTTTGTCATTTCAAAAGGCACGCGCGTGGCCAGGCCTTCGTGCTCTGTCTGCATGGTCGGGTAAGGTTCCAGGGTCCGGTTCTTCCACGCGTGCCACATTGCCGGAGCGCCTTCGGATTGCGTGGCGATGACTCGAACGCCAGGGTTTAGATATTTCGCCACGATGGCATTGCCCGAAGCGCAACTGCCGCCGCCCGCGGGCGCAATGATTACATCGACGTCCGGCAGATCTTCGAATATTTCGAGACCGATTGTGCCGACGCCTGCGATCAGCTTCGGCTCGTTCGCCGAATGGACATAACGGTAGCCTTCGGCTCGGGCAACCCGCTCCGCTTCGATCCGCGCTTCGTCGAAATCGCGTCCATGCAAGCGGACTTCGGCGCCGAGTTCGCGCATCGCCTGCAGCTTCGATTCGTTTACCTGCTCGGCCGGCGCATAGATGATCACCCTCGCGCCAAAGAGCCGGCCGGCATAAGCAATGGACTGTCCATGATTGCCCGTGCTGGCCGACACCAACCCCGCGCGTCTTTCGGCATCGCTCGCGGTTCCCACCAGGTTAACGCCGCCGCGCACTTTGAACGCGCCGACTGGCTGTAGATTTTCCAGCTTCGCGTAGTAGTCACAGTCGAGCAGCGCGGAAAGTTTGTCGATGCGCACAAGTGGGGTTTTTGGCAGGTACGGCGCAATGAATTCGCGGCCGGCTAAGATATCCTTGAAAGTTGGCGGAAGCATGGAATTGATAACCCAGACAGTTGGCGCGCACTAGGACACTGCTTTGCACTTGCTTGTCTTATTAGCACCGTCGCTTTAGCGCGGTGAATCCCACGCAGCGAATCCCGGAAACCGTTTGAAACGGTTTTCCTTCGAACGCTCAATCGCTAGTAACCGGGCTAAAGCCGGCGGTGCTAATGAGAAAGGCTGCCAGGATCCGTGCCTTGATTTGCGACCGCTCTCGCAAGTGCGCTCAGAAGTTTCTCATGAATGCCGCCAAACGCGCCGTTGGACATGATGGCCACCACATCGCCGGAATGCAGTTCAGTAGCGAGATTGCGCACAATCTCATCCACCTCGGTGATGGCGAAGGCGAGTTTATTTTGCGCGGCGATGTTCTCGATCAATTTCGCGATATCGAGCACGCCGCCCATTTCCGCCGCCCGCTGCGTGTCAAATACTCGCGAGATGATTACATAATCAGCGGGCAAAAACGCCGCCACATAGTCATCCTGAAAAGTTGCATGACACGAAGTGCGTGACCGTGGCTCGAAGACCGCGACAATGCGCCGGTCCGGGTACTTGAGCCGCAAAGCGGCAAGCGTTTCGCGCACCGCCGTGGGATGATGCGCAAAGTCATCGATGACGGTAACGCCGTTAACTTCGCCGCGAATCTCGCACCGGCGGCGGACGCTCTGGAAAGTCGCGAGCGCTCCTGCGATGACTTCGCGCTCGACGCCCCACGCGTCTGCGGCAATAATCGCCGCCAGGCAGTTGCGCACGTTGAAATCTCCGATCAGCGGCGTCTTAAACCAGCCCCACTCCTTCCCCTCACGCCAGACACGAAAGCGCATCACTCCTTCTGAGTAATCAATGTCGCGTGCTTGCCAGCTCGCCTCTTCACTCAGGCCAAACGTTTCCACTCCGGTGAAAAGTTTGCTCCCCATCGACGCGACTACTTCGCGTACATGCGGGCTGTCCCAGCCGGCGATCAACTTTCCCTGACCGGGCACAAGATTCATCAGGCGGCGAAACGCCAATTTCACCGCATCCAGATCGTGATAGATATCTGCGTGATCGAATTCGATATTGTTGACTATGGCCAACTCAGGCAAGTAATGCATGAACTTTGGTCCTTTATCGAAATAAGCCGTATCGTATTCGTCGCCCTCGATAATAAAGTAATCGCTATCTGTGACATGAAAACTGGCGCCGAAGTTTTGCACCACTCCACCGACCATGAATGAAGGATCGAGTCCGCCCTGATCCATCACCCAGGCGGCGATACTTGTAGTAGTTGTCTTGCCGTGGGTCCCGGCAACCACCAGCGAACGACGGCCGCGTATGAATTCTTCTTTAAGCACTTCCGGGAGCGAGCGGTAAGCCAGTCTGCTGTTAAGCGTGTGCTCGACTTCCGGATTTCCGCGCGGAATCGCGTTCCCGACCACAACGCAATCAGGCGCCGGTTCCAGGTGGGCCGCGTCGTAACCCTGCATCAGGCCGATGCCGAGTCCTGCCAGCATGTTGGACATGGGCGGGTAGACATGCTCGTCGGAACCCGTTACCCAATGACCGCGCGCTTGCAGCATTCCGGCCAGCGAAGCCATCGCAGTGCCGCAAATTCCAATTAGGTGATAATGCATTTCCGTTCTGTGTATTTGAGTTTCAACGAGTGGACTGTAACAGTTAGTTTGCCAGTGGCTTCAAAACATGGAAGATTGGATTTCCGAATAAATCCGCATCCAATAATGACGGCAACTATTTAGCAATTCAACTCTTTGAGTCCACTAGCTTATCATAGCCGTGCAGCGAAGAGCTTTTATCGCGGAGCCGACCAATTTGCTACCATCCAATAATTCTTCTATTAATCAAGCGGGCTGACCATGACTGCAAACATTAAGAAGATTGTGCAAGCCGCACTGCGACGACTGGATCTTAAGCTGGTCAGGGCTGGCATCGATAACCAGAAAATCGGAATGGAAGTCGCTGTAAAAGGTCTCGCCGATAGAGGGTTCACTCCGGAGATGGTGCTCGATGTCGGCGCCGCGACGGGCCAATGGACCCGGCTTGCTCTGAAACACTGGCCACAATCGCATTATTTTCTCATCGAACCTCTGGAAGAAAGAAAAGAATCATTGGAAGGCCTGTGTCGCGAGCACCCAAATGTGTCTTTTCTTTTGGGAGCCGCCGGGCCAACCTCCGGCGAATTGGAGATCGGCATTCTTGCCGATCAACTGGATGGTAGCAGTTTTCTCTACGGCGACATTCGTCGTACGGTTCGAGTTGCGCAAATTGATGAATTACTTGAGACCGGCCAAATCCAACAGCCTCAATTCATGAAACTCGACGTGCAGGGATATGAACTGGATGTGCTGCGAGGCGCGCGTCAGACGATGGAGCATTGCCCGTTGATACTTCTTGAATTACAACTTTTTCGGTTCATGCCCAGCATGCCTCTGATGCATGAATCAATAGCCTGGATGGTCGACAAGGGCTTTCGCCCCTATGAGATTGTTGACATTCTGAGACGGCCTTACGATCACGCGACGGGACAATGCGACATTCTGTTTGCGCGGAATGAACATTGGTTGGCGGCCAATAATACCTGGGTTTGAGCGCTGGATTCCTGATAGAATCCCAGTTCCTTACTTTGGTTTTGGGAGGGCCTGACGCCAAAGTTTCGTCCGGAGGTGTCTGTGGTCCGATCGGGACGATTGAAAATGATAAAGGCTACAGGTGTTTCCTAAATCCAACTCTGTTAAATGGCTTTTTTGGTCTCGGCAATTCTTCTAACTGGCAGGCGAGATTGTAGATCTGATCAACTTCCAGCAGGATTCGTTCGATCACGTCATGACGCAAGAGTTCGAAGCGTGGATTACTTATTCCTTGTTACTTCTTGAGCGGTAATCAGCTCGTCCTTTAGGGTTGTTTCCTGGAATTGTGATTGGATTGCGCCCTTGCGACACTCAGTCCACTGTCGAATTGGTTTCGCCAGCCCTTACCTGCCTGAGATTCGAAACATAAGTCTGTCGATTCTTTAACAACTCAAGCAGTCGCCCCCAAAGGTTTTCGATTTGGAGCACGTCGGCGTCTCCTTCCATGGACGAAAGTGGCGCGCGTAATAGTTTGAACGGTTTTCGTAATAAATATTTGATCGTCGCCAGGGTTTGCCAACTCCATGTTTGGCGCGCGTTTCGGATAAAACCAGCGGGTCCGGTTTTGCTGGCCATCTCGTATGCATCGATGCCAGCAGTTGCGGCTCCAAATCCACGGCTGACTCGTCGCAGATAATCCCACTGCAAGCGCGACTCCGGCAAGAAATGCTGCATCCTTAACCGCGGTTCGTACCAGAGACGCCAGCCCGCCAATCGCAAAGCGTAGCAGAGCTCGGCGTCGCCGCCTGAGCTAAGCGCAGGGCCCCTCCGATCGGACAGTAGAAAGCTGAACCGATTTTCGGCCAACATTTGCCAGGCTCGCTTGCGCAAACAAAGACCCGCTCCCCATAAGTACCCTCGACTATCGGTGATATCTCCGGCTTTATCGCCCTGTTGCCCTACAGCGTAATAGTTTTCAAACCGATGGAACCAGGCAGGGAGAGGACTCTCCGCAACGGCTTCAATTTGTCCGCCAAAAGCCCCTACCTCATCGTGTTCGGAAACCAGATTAGAAACAGTCTCAACCCAATTGGAGCTCACGCGGTTGTCATCGTCAACAAAGCAAATGAGTTCGTATTTGGCTTCGACGATGCCGCGAAGGCGTGCGGAAGTCAAACCAAGTCGCGGTTCGGTGACGACTCGAAACTGAATCGGACAGTCTGGCGGCCAATTCGCGCGCGCAACCGTACACGTTTGATCAGTTGAAGCGTTATCGACAACTATGACTTCGCACGGAGGGAGTGACCCGGTGAATTGTTGTGCTGCTAATCGCCGGAGAGTTTCGGGCAAGAGCCGCGCACCGTTATGACAGCAGACAACAATGCTCACTCCTTCGCTCATTGAAACTCGTTTTTCCTGCCTGAAAGATATCGAACAGTCGCCGCCCAAACCACTATTCTTTGACCGCTTCCAGATAAAGACTCTCGAATGCGCGATCCGCGAAATCGATGTTATTCATGCGCGAATGCAGCGAAATATCAAAGCGCTGCCTGATTATCGAGTTAAAGCCGGCGCGCTTGAGCATCAGCGTCAATAATTCCTCATCGTAAGACCACAGATGTAGTCCATATTCGCGCATCATGTAGTTGACGCGGTCGACCGGCGTATCAATCTCCTGAGAAAAGGATGGGTGCGCCAGAAACTCCTGGTCGCCGGCATAGGAACGTAAGAATAGTTCCGCGTCCGGAGTGGAAACGCGCAGGACTCCACCCACTTTTAATACGCGATAGCACTCCCTTAAGAGCCGCGCCGCATCTTCCTTCGTCACATGTTCGATCAGGTGCTCGGAGAAGACTGCCGAGCAACTGGAATCCGGGAACGGCAGTCCATCGGCCAGGTTCCAGACCACTTGTACTTCCGGGCCGCGGGCGCGATCGACGTTGACCCAGCCCTTCATGGGCCGGTATCCACAGCCCAAATTCACGCACAGATCGTCCTTTGGCAGGTTAGCGAGGAATTTCATGGTGCGGCGGCGCGCCAACCGATCGTGATAAGGAGTCGCCAAGCGGTTTGCAGTTTCCCTTCCAAGCAGGCCAACCACCGCTCGTTTCAATTTCTGGAGAGGACTGCTATGTGTTCGTTCCATCCAACCCTGCTAAACATTTTGTGTCGATCACGATCGCGGCGGGAAGTCTTCGGACTAACCCTGCATGGTCTCTGGCCGCGCCGCGATATTGGCTTACGGTACCAGCCTATTTATCAGGGAAAGACCGCCTATACCACTCCATCATCTCTTCGATGCCTTCGCGCAGAGAGACTTTAGGTTGGTAGCCGTCAGTGATGTCGCGCAAGCGGTCGGCGCTGGCGCATTTGCGGAAGCGCCCTTCCGGCTTGCTAGTATCGAAAGTGATTTTAGGCGCAACTCTGGCCACATCGCAGATCAAATCTACAAGATCGGCAATCGAGACGTCGTCGTCGTACCCAATGTTGACCGGCAAGTCGACCTTGTCCTTCTCTATTACCTTAAGGATCACCGTTGCCGCGTCGCTAGCGTGCAGAAAATTGCGCCGCTGGTTGCCGCTGCCCCAGACGACAAGCGGATCCTCGCCATCTAACACCCGCTTGACCAATGCCGGGATGACGTGTGCCTTGTCGTCCGAGCCCCAGCGGTAATTCGCACCATAGGGGTTGAATGGGCGCACGATCGTGAGCTTCATCCCGTAGTCGCGGGCATAGTAGGAGCCCGCCAATTCCTGGATACGCTTTGCCCAACCATAGCCGGCGTTGACGCTTTCAGGCATTCCGGTGAAAACATCCAACTCGGGTGTGGGAATCGGTGCCTCGTCCGGATAGACACAAGAGGAACTTACGATCAGAAATCGCTCAACATTATTCTTCCGAGCAGCTTCCAGCGCAGTCAGCGTACAGAGCAGGTTATACACCAGCATCTCGCCGTTATGTGCGCGGCTGTATTCCATCCCGAAGGCCTTGGCCGCCAGGTTTATCACGACGTCTCTACCGCTCATCAGTTGGTCGCAAGTCTCCGGATCACGCAGATCGGCCTCAATAAATTCCAATTGGTCCAGAATCGGGGCGAGATTGTCGAGAGTGCTATTCTCCAGGTTATCAACCACGGTGACAGTCGCGCCGGCTTCAACTAATTGCGGGGTTATGTACGATCCCAGGAATCCAGACCCGCCGCCAACGAGCACTTTCTTATCCTGCCAAAATTTATTTGGTCCCATTGATCTTACTCTTTTGACTTTATTATCTAAGTATATTAGCAGTGAATGAAAATAACGTTACCATAGTGACCTGGAGCTATCAAAGCGACGAGTTGGTTATACTGGAAGAGACTAAATCCTCGCCTCAATTATGTGGCAAGAGGAGCGATCAGAGCATTGGACTTCAATCATATTTGGCTGACCGAGATTCGACGGCTGCCCTGACGGATTGATCAGCGCGCGCACCCGGGTCTTTTTGGTTTACTCCAGTTGCCAGACCCTCTCGGCGAGTAGCGACTCCTGGCGATCGGCCAAGCCCCAGTTCTTATCATTCTCGTAAGGTAGATCCTCGTCCCAGGTTGCCATTTCGCCGTGATGCTCCCGCACGCCTTCGGTGCATGAGGTCGGATGGGCAAGATGAAGCACGATGCCCGCTCTTTCACTTCTCCCCCCATGCGCAATCAACTGGGCCACGCCGCGTTTGTCCACCCCGATGCGATGGCGCACCAGCGACTCATCATATCCCTGCGCCCGCTCCCACATCTGTCGGCTCGCGAAACCAAACTCACCCGTGCCCAGCGGATGATAAGGAATCACGCGGCGATAACCGAGACAATCTAGTTTTCCGATTTGAGTTTTCCGGCCTTCGCGCCAGGCGATATCGAAGCGCTGGGCCGAAAAGACCACGTCGGCGGACAATTCTGTTCCAAGAACTGTGTTCACGAGGTCTGGTCCAAAAGCAGCGTCGGCGTTTGTCGTGACAATCCAGTCCGAGTTCGCTCGCCGAATCCCGACGTTCTTGGCATGGAATTCCAGCAAAGCAACTTTGGGATTCTCACAAATAGCTTGATGGATTTCAGGTGACACCACATAAGCCCGCAAATGTTTGAATTGCTTTACCAGATCGATACTTAACAGTTCGCGATCAGGCGGAGGATTCCACTCGACAAAGATAACCTCATCGACCAGATACTTCATGTTCCAGGCGATCGTGGCTCGCAAGCGAAACGCAAAATCAGACATGTAATCGTCGTTCCGCCCCACGACTACGGCAGTTATGGAAGGGCGGGAGCCATTCCGTTGAAACCCGAGCCGCAGAAAGTCAGCGATTCCTTCGGCGGCAAATGTGGTGCGGGCTCGCAACTCGTTTAGCCGATAGAGAGATCCCCGGATTCCTTTAATGTCTCTTAGTTTCTTTTGACTTGCCATGTGTATTTCTCACGATCAGCCGCGGTTTGGAATTTCAAAGCTTCGCCGTGCCAGCCATTGCTTTTCTGTCCGACACCTTAAACATATCTCTCAGGAAAACTTCGAGTCCTTGCGTGGGCGCCCAATCCAATTCTTTCCGCGCCCGGCTGGGATCGACTTGAATGACCAGAGGTTCCGCCGTCCGCAACAACTCCGGATCAACTATTACCGCGGGGGTTCCCGTCGAGTGGAAGTAGCCGCGCCACGCCGCCGGATTTTCACCCTGAAGATCCCAGTCCAGTTCGAAACCGCTGATTGTAAACGCGCAATCAACCAACTCCCAAACGGCATGGGTTTTTCCAGTTGCCAGCAGGTAGTCCCTGTAATTCGCCCCGATGTCCGCTTGTCGTGCTCCAGTCAGATCAGCGCGCACCGCTATCTGTCGAAGGATTCGGCACATTCCGTCCACATAATCGGGAGCAAATCCCCAGTCGCGCTCGACCTTGAGATTACCCATTACTAAAGGCGGCGCGTCGGATAATTCGACGGGCCTGCAATTCATCAATCCGAGCACGTGTTTTACAACTTTGCGGGAGAGAAAAGACGCAGGTCGACGATGAGATTCATGATTCGAGAGTATTCCGCTGGCGATGCGCAAGCCGTAAACCTCGCGGTATGAATGACACAGCAAGTGGGCTGCAGCTTTGGCGCTCGCGTAGGGGCTTTGCGGATTGAGCGCCGATTCCTCGTGGTATACCTTTACGCCATCAGGCGACATCCCGAACATGTCGGTCGAAGAGGCCTGATAAAACCGCGTGCCCGGACTATTCTTTCTTATACACTCGAGCAGGTGAACGACCGACTCGGCATTGGTTTGCCAGGTATAGAGAGGATCAGAAAAAGATTTTGAAACGCTGCTTTGTCCCGCGAGATTGTAAAACTCATCGGGCTGAATCGCAGAGATTAGATCGAACATCGGCTGCGGACTGAGGAGGTCGATCTGATGGACGCGTAATCGCGACTGCAAATCTCCGGGCAAGTGTTCGAAGTTTGGAATGGGGCCGGGCCGGATTGTAGCGTGGACCAACCAGCCGTCTCTTATCAGACCTTCGGTCAGGAAATAACCGTCCTGCCCGCCGGCGCCGGCTACAACTGCAATTTTGATCTGGTCTTCAAGTCCCATTTGATTGCCAGCATTCGCACTTGGCAGGTCCGCGAAAGTATCGTTCAGCTCATCGTTCGGCAGGGCTGCCTGTTGCCGATCGTGACAGGCTCTTTTTAAGAGCGCGCAGGGGTCGATGCAGCAACGGTTTCCTAATCAGCCATTCGTAAGAGAGCCATGACACATGTCGGAAGAGAATAGGATAAAAGATTTTTCGGTACTCACGCGGCGGCAGGTGCCGCTTGAGCAATCGGCGCAGCGTGGGCATGTTCATTGACGAACGACGATCGGTCAGGAACCAATGCAGCCAACGCAGCGAAAAATCCTGCTTGACTTCGGGCCGGGGCTTGTTGGGTACGTTCCAAACCACAGCCTCTGCGGCAATGAAATACTTGTAGCCTGCGCGCATCGCCCGGTAATGAAAATCATGATCGGCCCAGTAATGCGGAAAGTTCCGGACGTCTATCTGGCTTATTTCTCGAAAGCACTGTACCGGAATCACTACGCCCTGTCCTCCGGGCGGGTGCTCGATCGGCACGTCTCCCTGCGCGGGCACTTCATTTGATTTCCAGCCGTTGAATTCCGGGTGCCACGGAGGCGGCCCGCCTCGCCATTCCGGGGCGCTGGAATCCGTCAATTTGATCCGCGCGCAGGCGATGCTCTTGGGCCCGTGGCGTTCAACGGTCGCGACCAGATGCCCGATGGTTTCCGGTTCGACGCGCACGTCG
>WNFR01007660.1_pt1 | contig 12487 bp, 20 predicted proteins | sample 5400221 | NCBI WGS metagenome assembly WNFR01 (sample SAMN13153357, study PRJNA577476) | soil metagenome | isolation source: 40 cm soil under Madrone tree | place: USA:California | collected 2016-06-14 | reverse complement strand
GTCAAGGCAAGACGGCAAGTCTCAGCCCGAGAAAAGGCAATCGAGAGCGTCAAGAGGCTCATCAACGAGGAGAGAACTTCTGTTCCCGCTTCCGGTTCTATTCCGGAAGCAAGGAGCTAACTCATTGGCCAGTTAGATAGGTCAATAATCTGGCGATATGTCTATTTATGGTCTTCCTACCACAGAGCGGTAATGCGAGGCGATGGACAACATTTCACGACTTGATCAAGTCCTGCGAACCTTGCTTCACGAACCTTGCTTCATAATTTGCTCAAAGGCGCCAAAGGGTAAGCCCAGTCACCGAGTCCTGCCCCTTCCGGAACATTGTGCTTTTCTAATTGTTCGACACGTAGGCTGATTTCAGACCTGTCTGCTCCTAATTACCTACACCGCCACTTTACTTCTTCAGTACGGCAGGGGTCACATCCCTTATCGTTGCTCACGGGGATGGGTCTCAATATCTGCTTCTGTTGCCCCACTCACTTCTTCAACCCCACCACTCTGCTAATGGTTTCTATGCTCGATGTGCGGCTGACATTATGTGTTACACAAATTTCCCTGTAGGCAACGCATAACCCCCCAGGCCTACTAAATATACTGTGAGTGTTACCAATCAAGCTCTCAAGGATCTCCCGAAACGTTGCCAGGTGGTGCGCACCGGTAAGCTATGGTGGGAATGCAGCCTTGTGGTGCATCTTGCCACTCGATGGAATTCACTCATCCTTGATGTGCACCAAGAACTCAGACATCCCTTTAGGGTTTGCCGCAAACATCTCCTCCAGCCCTGCTCGTGTCAAATATCTATGATCCTCCCAGTGGAACCCTGGAATGACAACTTCTGTGACGAGGCATCCAGTGCGTTCTAAGTGTGGTCCCTTCAAGTCCTCATCCATCAGTCGTGACATTTTCCACACGCCGGTGCCGACGAGTAGCTGACGTTGTTCGCCTGCTGATACATCTGGCCCCATCACAACACGCTTGATGGTGGGTAAAACCCCCTTTTCCGGGGATGGTGTAATGAGGGTGTATTCTGCACGACCGGTGTGGTGTACGTGCATTGTCTTCAAAAGCAGATGAGACACTCAGTTCCAAGTCCAAGGGATAGACGACGTACGATTGACTTATTCATATGAATTTTCCCGCTTGGTTGATCGGCAGTCAGGAGATAGTATATGGACGTTGCGAGTGAGCGCAGCGCTCCGTCTGCATAAGGACTCGAGATCTTCACAACCTGCCGATTCGTCTCTGCAAAGAACCCTGTAAATGCATTATTATATGCACCACCTTGAACTGACGAAAGTATCAAACACATACCTCCCTCTGGGTGAGGGATGAGCCCTAGGTCCTTGATGAGGTCAGTGCTTAGTGAGGGAGAATAGTCCATGTTCGAGGAAGGAAATGACAAACAAGCTGAGGGCAGGAAACCAGCTCTTCAGGCCTATATAAAGGCTTGAAACTTGAACCGCAGATCAGATAAAATCCGTGTCCGTGTCCTGTGCCGGTGGTAACTTGTTACCCTTTGGTAGTGTGTTAGTACATGTTAGCTTTGTATAGCTTGTTTATCTGGGAATACAACGACATTGTCATTGAGCCTACGAGAGTGGTTATTAACAAAGTTTGATTCATGGGCCGTATCAACGCCTGTACAGTGCGCAAGACGGGCCGGATATCCTTGGCGAGTTAACATGACAGGCACGACATGACGAAATGACACAACTCGTCCCAAAGTTTCCAACACCAACTGTGGATGGCTCCCAAGCGTGCTGGTACTCACTCCCCGTCCCCTTCTTTGAGATCAACTGCGAGTCCAATCCCACACCCTCCAAGACGTGCCAAAACCGAGCAGGGAATCCTCACATCTTACCGCGTACATATTCTCCAAGCCAAGCTCACACACAAAGACGTATCCGAGCTTCATGACCTCGCAGAAAAGGCAAATGCCGACGTCGTCAGCTCCCCGGACGAGGCGCATGTTGTTATTACCGCCATTGGCATGCGCAAGCGCCTGGAGAGGCATCTCGACTGGAACCTCGCAGTCAGTGGCCATCTGCCCTTGCCCTCGTCCGCACACCCTGACCTCGCGATGACGGCCACAGAAAAAAAAGGCGCTGGTAACGCCCGACTGGCTGCGCCGCTCTGTAGAGCAAGAGCGCCTCCTGCCATGCGCGGACTACGCTGCTCTGACAGATCTGAAAGAGGCGGCCGAGGAGCACTGTCCGCGTAGTAAGTCCCGATCCGCAGAACCCATAGTGGCCACATCTTCCAAGTCCGGGTCTTCATCCCAGTCCATCGATTCTCCTCGTCCGCCTTCACGAGCAGCACACATGAGCCCTGCTCCCCCGACGTATCTACTCCCTCCACCAAAGCCTCCCTCACCAGTCGAGCTTGATCATGCCTCTCTTTTCTGCTGTTCTCGGGCATCACCTCTCGTATGCCCGAACCAATCGTTGTGCAATGAGTTCGATGTATTGAGACGTAGTCGGGTGCTTGAAGGTAACGAACGGAGCGCACTCAGTTACGCACGTGCCATTGCGGTGAGCCAGTGAATTCATCCCACCTCACTTCACCTACACTCAACCTGCATATTCGACAGTCTATCAAAGGTGCCCGGTTACGTGTCCGATGGCTGGCGTTCTTCCACTTACTGTCTATTTAGCATTTCCGCGAGTGATAACTGAAAGTGAACGCAAAGAGGTACAGAAGCTGCCTTACATTGGAACCAAGATTTTTAAAATGGTAGGTTAAGTGCCTTAAGATCTGTATGCTTCTGCTTACTCTGGGTAGATTGACGAGTACATTTTCACTGGGCACATAGCCGAAGTTGGTATGCCGCCCCTTTGGTCTTCAACATTCGGTAGGGTTGAGACGTGTTTCAGAGGAAATAAAGCTATCAGAACGTTTTGATGCTTTAACGCTCTTTGCAACTGTCTATGGCATTGGGCCCACCACTTCACGCAAACTGTACGACCTCGGTCTGCGCACCTTGAGTGATCTAGAAGCTTACTACGAAGTCGACGCTTCTACGCCGGTACAACACAGCGGCAGTGCTGACATGGACGTCCGGATTGCGCTTGGCTTGCGCGATGAACTCCAGCAGACGTGCGAATCACGTGTTTCCTGCTGAAACTAAGTACTGATCTCTCGTAGCATCATGCGCGACGAGGTCGAAGCCATCCACGCGACAATTATGGACCACCTCCACGATGTTGAGCCTGGCTGCGTCAGCACCATTGTCGGCGGGTATGTGCTTCGTACCTCATGGGTTGGACGCCTTGACATAGTGCGCCAGGTACCGTCGCGGAAAGCCCACCAGTAATGACGTCGATATCGTGTTTACGCATCCTAAAAACATGTCCGCCAAAGGCCTCTGCGGCAGACTCGTCGAACGCTTGCGATCTGCGGGTTTAATAAAATTCGTCATGCGTACGTATCGCCCTGCCACTGGCAGGCTGTCTCGTGCACAATGAATATTGACGCACGCAGACCTCTCTTCATTCCACGAGTACGATGCTTTACGTACTGCCCAATGGGATTCACTCGAGAAGGCACTCACGGTGTACCGATCACCCAACGGCTTGCACAGAAGGGTCGACCTCATTTGTGCGATCCCTGAAACGTACTGGACTGCTGTTATAGGGTGGACGGGTGGTACGATGTTTGAAAGGGACTTGAGGTTGGCCGCGAAATCGATGTGCGTTCTTTCTTTTACTGCCTGAAAGCGCGCTGATCTCGGTTCCTCTGCCAGAGGACTGAAGTTTGATAGTTCCGGGATGTATGTCCATTTGATACCCTGACGTTTCTAGGTGCTGATGTGGAGACCCTTAGCACGCGACGGCACGATTCCAAACTCTTTTATCCGCACTCCGAAAAGGAGGTGTTTGACATCATCGGCCTACCGTGGGTGGACCCAACTTTACGCAATACGGATGCCTGAGTAGCTAACGGAAACGTGTGCGTTCCATCCCTGGTTTTGTAAGCGGTTTATCGTACTTGCTGTGCGCTGTGTTTATTTGGTGTGCTTTATTTAAGTTTGTCATAGTTTCTTGTACTGTTATTGCAATTGCGCATCTTTATGTGAACGCTTGGACGCCCGTGATTGCTCGACCGAGGATAAGTGTGTGAATATCCTAGGCGTAGACTAAGAAATGTAAGAATTACCCGGAAGGTGTTCACTCACAAAGGTACCTTCGTATGTATTAGTGATCTGCAAGTTTGCGACATGTCGTCCGATGTGGTACCTGTATGACAATGTGAGCATTACGAGAAGGCGGCCAGCGAATGTTCCATGCGCTCACTCATCCGACGCCGCGTTCCCGCCCAGTATATCCCACAGGACACGCGCATGATGGAGGGCCTTTCCACAGTTATTTCGCTTGACGATGCTGACCATCTCCGACACGGCACGTCCTTCGTCCTTCAGCCGACCAACGCGCAAGCTCGCCTGCAAGCCCAAGGTTACCTCCGTATGCGCATCGGCAAGCTTCTTCTGAACGAGCTGGAACGACGCGAGCGGTCTCTTGAATTGATGCCGCTCAAGCGCGTACTCTCTAGCCTGCGATAGACACGCCTCGAGCGCACCGATCACGCCCCAGGAAATACCGTAGCGCGCGCTGTTCAAGCAGGAGAAAGGTGCGGCTAGGCCAAGTGAGCCGGGCATCAGCGCGTCGTGGGGAATCTTGACCTTATCCATGAATATGGATCCCGTCGTCGAGACACGCAGCGCAAGCTTGTTCTTTATTCTAGGCGCAGAAAGTCCTTGCATGCCCTGTGTGACACGACTGTCAAGGCGACATACGGAATTATTTGAGAAATGCCGTTGCCCTACCTTTTCAAGAATGAACCCGCGCACTTTACCATCCCATTTGCATCGTGCCCAAACGATATGTATATCGCTGTAATGTAAAATACTCGGGCAGGAGGTCTTAAGCGATATCGCGACAAACTTACGCGATAGGCGAGTTGGTAATCCACGTCTTGCTCCCGTGAAGAATGAACCCGCCTTCCGTTTCCTCCGCAGTAGTCTCCATACTAGCAGGGTCAGAGCCATGATTGGGCTCAGTGAGTCCCTTGAGACAGGTAAATTGAATGCCTCAGATGGAAAAATTAGAGATCAACGGACAAAGCTCCCAATAAGCTCGCCCCTTGCTAACGACGGGGTCAGTGTTGGCTCTGGGTGTTTGACGTTGGTAATGCTGACCGAGTGCAGGTAGGTACTTCTCTTTCTGCGCCTGCGTGCCAAATGTGTGAATGGGGTGCATCACGAGCGAAGACTGCACCGAGGCCGTTGAACGATAGCCTGAGTCGATGCTACTCGTGGCGGTCAGGGGAGCATATGAAAAACAAGAGCAAGGAACTCATACCGCTCGATTTCGCGCGCAATGAGCCCGTAGGCAACGTTACTCGCGCCTGCACACCCGTATCCCTGAATGGTCGGCCCTAACAGACCGACGGCACCCATTGCCGAAAGGGTGGACTTGTCAAAATCTGTAACGACAACGTAGTATGCTTTTTCCCCATTGCACGCGCCAACAACGCACCCTCGGTCCTATGGGCCTCGACAACACGGGGCGCGAGATAGTCCTACTGGCGTGCTTGTAAGCTTCTGCAAAGCCAAGGAGAAAGATTGCACATGCTCGACAAAAGTCCCGTGCAGTGTCTCTAAGATGGACTTGGTCAGGTTACACTATAGAAGTAAAACGACACATACCGAATAGCCCTTTCATCCTCAGAAAGTTGACTCTCAATGTCCAGTGGATCCTGATGTGAAGAATGACACTCCGAACGTGGCAACCACTTACGCAGACGAGCCCACCTCCCAATGAAATACGGGCTTGTCACCAGTATGATGGTAGCGTCTCGCTGGACCACTCGATAAATTCGAGATACATTTGCTCGTCATATAAATACGAGTCCTCGATATTATGCGAGCTGGATAGGACGACATGGTCGTTGTTGGTTCACCAAGTCTTCACGGTCACGCGGACCTGGAACTAACTGTAGGAACTGCACATGACCGGATCATCAAAGTCCGTCCCACTGTACTCGCCCATCGCGATGCAGACTCACGCGAAGCTGCTGCTACCCATGTAATTCTGATGATTCTGATACACAATGGTCGTGCCATGCGCATAAAGAGGTTCTACTCGGCACTTACACCTTACCCCTTATTGCAATAAGGTTTGTGAGTTCCACACAGTCAGTGACGTTGTGGCTGAGCAGTTCTGCCTAGCCGACGCCTTGTGAGAAATACCCTAGTGCTTGTGCTTTTTGCCCCGCAACTTGAAGCGGAAAGGTTGAATTAATGCCAGTTAGGTGAGTCCCGCTGGTCTAATATTATACAGCCTGGTGGCAATAAGTAGGAGCGACAATCGCAATCGATGCATCCGTAGACTCCCGGTTATAGTCTTCTGGTGAAGCATGTCAAAAAGCTCGAAAACATGAAGTTTAAATATTTAACTTCCCTTCGCACCTCGGTATTCCGATACCCCAATCCGTGTGCCTTCGCGGGTCGTACAGAGGGCAAAAGGTCTGGCACTTGCGTATGCGGCTTCTTTACCTTCTGTCACTTAGCTGTACCAGATTTTCACTTGGTTGGGTCACAGCACACTACAGCACACCACGAAATACGTCAATCACCGTCACCCGAACTAGTAGGCACGCCCACAGCGCAAGGTCTGAAGGATACACGCCCACGGCGCATTTCAAAAAGGATACAGTGTACTTCCGACAGCCTCCATTTCACACTCTCACACTTCTGCGCTATCTCAGACCCCCAAAAAACTTCACGCTCTCCCCCTCTTCTTGGAGCTTCCTGCACTCTTTAGCCCATTGCATTTCCAACTTTCGGCGCATTGAATCGTACGAACCCATCTGTGCGGATGCATTCTGTATCTATATTATGATAAACCCTACCTATTAATGCCCCCGGTGGCGGTCAGATAGGAATACGATCGCGCCGTTCGAAAAGGAAGTGCGAAGACCAGTCTAGTAGGAAGACGAGCCTTATCTGATCGCGTTATGCGACTAGTGGGGGATGGTGAGGACACCTAAAGTAAAGCTCGACGCCTGTAATCCTTGCAGTTGACTATGCCAAGGCATCCAGAACAATTCTGTTCTCATTGAATGACCCCCGGCGGTGTCATTCGTATGTCCCCGCGGGGACGCGGGGGCTTACCAAGTTGAGGGGTAGTAGCGACCCTCGATCGATGTTCCTGGACAGACAGCTAAGATAACGGTACGAGACACGCCCTGGGGAAGTAACTTGCATGCTACTGTCAAGGCAGGTTTTCCAAACACTCGAAGATTCCCCGTCCCGCGGACTAGGCTCCGGAGCGTTCGGGGCGTCCATAATACGGGGTGCAGGTCCATTGTCGCGTTTACTCGCTATTAGGGGTAACTCCTTGTTCCGTCGTGGACGAGGAACTCTGCTGAGTTTTGGACGCCGATAACTGTAAGCCCTAGAACGTAACTTGGACGGCTCGTTGATTGGAGAAGGAAAGGCTACTAGGCTACTAGTTATGGTGTCCGATCGATTGACTCGATTAGCCCTCATAGGGAGAGATATCTTTCTATAGAGTGGGATCTGAATCCAATAAAAGGTTGGGGTGAAGTGATGAGTATTTCCACGCCACAATCGATCAATGATCGCGGTCATAGCGCTGAGAGAAGACCTTACCACACACCTCCGGCAATCGCAGAACGACAGAACGACAGGCGGTGTTTGGCCATGATGCGGTCATGTTCAGTGTCCAACATATTGTACAATACCTTCAGCGAACATAGCACGCGAGAAGTTGGCTGGACAAGCAACAATTGGGCTACTTCCGCAGAGGCGTTGCACGCGGTGGCGCAAACAAGTTGGCCTGGGCCACAAGGCAGCGTACGACCGCTGCTGATCGGCGAGACTGATTCCCAGTAGTTTCGCCGAGCGTAGTCAGATACAGATGGGGGTCTTTCCACCCTGGCTCCCGGGCAGCGGGCCGCGGACTACTTGTCGACGCCACCACTGATAAAGAAGGGGTCGAATAAAGTGTTAGGAGAGAGAATTCGGCTCATGCTCTGAGTCCCTGATTCGAAGCCTGTCGTGAGGCGGAGAAGGGCGTTGATAATAGGGACCACAAAGGTTTATCGGCCCAATGAAAAACACCCTCGCCCCCATGGACATGTAGAAGATGTACCTTCTTGTTGCTGGGGCTTGTACTTCGTTGACTCCATTTGTTGGAGCCAGGTGAGAAGGTGCACGGTGCACGATTGTCTCCGTGCACACTACTTGATATGGCGTACCGCACATGTATTGTATGATGCCGGGTGTGACCAAGGCGACCCATACTCTTGGCTGAGATCGAGCACTGCTGAAACCCGAATAACCCGGGTATACGCGTGCATCGAGATGAACTTAGGTTTGAACGCGGTCGAAAAGGTAAAAAGTGTATCAATCGATAAGATCCTACCTATGACAAGAATGTGTTTGCAGAGAACGTTGATATGTACAAGGACCGCCATATTGCCGCATAGATGGAGATGAATCGCAAGGAACAGCAGCTCTCAGAGTCGCGAATATAACGATAACGACAAGGGAGACAGGGAGTTGAGCCGAAGAAGAGCCGGAGCGTGGGGAAAGGGCGCGGGAACAAGCGAGGTCGGATGAGCGAAATAGGCAGTCGAGGGCGGGGGTAATAAAACAATGGAAGAGGGTACAATCGAGCGCAATGTCGGAAGTGACTGTAGAGACTGCCCTCGATTCTGTAGAGCGTCTACCGGGCCAGTTATCCCCAAAAGAGGGAAAGGTTAGCAACCACTAGCGGGGGAATGCTTCCGTTTCGAGCACCCCAGCCGACAAGCGACATATTTCCGCAACTTGAGTCTTTTTCTGTCTGTCCCCACCATCACCAGACCTCTTCCCGTTCCTTGTTCACCTGCCGCCGCCGCTTCACGTTGCCATTTTCTCCCTTCTTAGACATAGACCCTTACTTATAAATTCCACATAATGTTACTCTCTCCGGAACGTCGCCTCCTCTCCCTTACCATGTCTCAAATCATCTCTAGTGATTCCCTCACCTCACCCATCTCCGATTCCTCTTGGGATCAACCTCTCTTTTCTCCCACTTCCAACATCGAGACCTTCACTCTTAACTATCCTCACTACTCTCACCCTCCCTCTCCACCCTATTCCGTTGGCTCAAATGGTAGTACCTCTCCCCAACCGCCAAACCGCGCTCTCGGAATGCGCATGAGCCCAGACTTCACCTCCGAAAAAGAAGATCAACTCTGTCTCCCTACCCACCAGGTCTTCGAGCTCCCCCTTGCACCCCACACCCCACCGTCCCCCGTCTCCCCAACCTCATCGGACTATCCTAGCCTTGTCTTGAGTCCTGGAGCGCCGGCGATCAAGCGTCCATCAAGTCCAGTTAATTCGTCGAATCCAACCGCAAAAAAGCCCCGTGCTTCCGGCGAGCGTGTCAACACCAAGGACTTCATACCTCCGGATGTGACGGGGCTGAGCAAACGCGAGGCACGCCTCGTCAAAAATAGAGCAGCCGCCTTTCTCAGCCGCCAGAGAAAACGCGAAGAGTTTGAGAACATGGAAGTGTGGGTTTTCAACGCGTTTTCTTTGCTATGTTCGATAAATGAATGAACCATGCACAGTCGCGTTGCCGAGCTTGAACAGGACAATGCCCGCTTACAAGCACTTGCACACAAGTCTGTCTCACAACATGGGAACTCGCGCGAGCTGATATCAGAGATTGAGCAACTTCGCGCTCAACTGGTAGCAGCTGAGCAACGGGAACGCGAACTGAGCTCACAGCTTTCTAAGCGCCCGTTGAATGTGAAAACGGAACTTTCCGATCCTCGTCTTCCGACTTCTCCCCCGCGGCACCCGGCATTCCCCATTCAACCAAAGTCATCAACATCAGATAAGACAAGTGCCAGTCTCAGTCTTCTTGTGAGTAGACGACTTGTTGACCGAAGCAGAGCGGCCTCTCATTATCCCCCTCACACAGGTCCTGCTATGTGCCCTTCCTTCCATCTTCTCCGTCCCCACTTCCCAGTCCACGGTACCTATGTCAGGCACCTTCCCTCTATCATCAAATACAGTTATCAACTCTGCTGTAGCCTCCAAGATGGACTTCCGCTCCTTCCTTCCGCGTGACTGTGACTGGCGTACTCCAGGTGCCATGGACCTTGACGCAGACCATCGCATGTCCCACTTCCCCCGACGAAAAATTGAGTTCGTTGATACAGATGCCCAAGCCCTGGGCCTCGGTGGGCTCGACATCACCTTCGATGCCGAGCCATCCCCTAATGGCAAGATACGCGTGCGTATCCACCACCCTGTCTCTGTATCACCATCTCCTACATCCTCAAGTTCAACTCCCTTCTCTCCTTCTCCACCTGCGTTCAATTTTGACGATATTCCTACCTGGAGCGTCGCCTCGTCTCCAGTATCATCGGCCTCATCCTCGGCCCCTCTGCTCCCTGCTGCTCAAATTGACGCAGATCCTTTTATCGGCATCGGCATGTCAAACCCGGATCTCGGCTTTAGCTTCGACCCAGCTATGTTGTTTAATGGCGTCCCCATGCAGAGTGAGGTGGACACTTCGCGAGGTAGACGACGAGTGCGGATAGCTCTCAAGAGCCTACCAACTAATGACGGCGCTGTTGGCGAATGGGAAGTCGAGCTTTGTTGATCTGGCTTACCCCCACTTACACATATTTATACATTCACACCACAAAAGTGTGCAGGGCGCACCATATTTTCTAACGTGTTACATACCCGCCCCGCATCGTTGACGTTCTATACAATTTCATTAATTACGGTAAATAAATACCATACGCGCATCACACTTCACTTCATTTTCTTTTGTTTGTATTCCTATTTCCTTTTACTTGTCCATAGATCTGGGGCTCTTGGTTGGATACGTGTCGCTTAGGCCGTAGAAGTTTTCGCTCTCGCTCCCCACTCCGCTACTCGCTACTAACCTTTCGTGGCGTACGACATACACATACATAGTGTGTCGTCGTCTTGTTTTCTGTCGCTTTTTACGCCTTTACACATAGCATTGTATCATTATATCTATTGCTCGATTGCTTTGACTCGCAATAGAGTAATATTTTCATTGTATGATCAATCGATGTGCATTTGCAGATTGTGTGGTTTCATTATTGTCCTGTGCTGTATGCGGATGTACCCAGACCTAGTCTCATCACAATCTCATTGAACAGGTGCGATCCGTGGTCAGCTCGGCGGTCGCAGACGATGGCAACGAAGAGTACTTTTGCCGGTTTACCAGAGGTGACAACGCTATGGAGTCCTTTTTCAAAAGCATTTGCCGATGTCAGTGGAGACACTTTTGTGAACTTGATCTACGTTCCTCCGAGAAACAGGCCATGGTCGGGCTATTTCTGCCAACCGGGGTAAATGGAGAGAAGGCAGCTGCCCTGAAGAGAGGATACGTAAATAAAAAAAAGGGGGAAGGCCGTTATGGGGTTTGCAACTTTAACAAGGTTGGTCCGATTACCGTAAACTTAAAATCTAATCCATGGTGGTGTACTCGTAGTACGGGAGCTTTTGAGGCTGAAAGAAAATGACCGAAGTAGTTGCGCAATGCAAACTCGGGAAGGACCAATATGTTGCCATCAAGGAACAAGGTCTCGGGCCCTCCTCGTGTAACCAATGCCTTTGAGAAGCGAATCAAAGTCATGCTTCTGATCCCGGCGTGGGAGAAACGTATTTTTCCGTCGATGATAGCGAAAGATGCACGATCTCCCGCCGGGTAGCCATGGCTCCTGGGGCGAATAAGTGCGTCGTCTCTCTGGCGCGGGCGGCGTTTGGGGCGAAGCCGGGACCCGTGGCATTGGCACTATTACTTACTGCACTCACTGTGGTTGATGGGAAACACGAAGCGTGATGGACGCCCATGGAGCACCGCCGAGCCGGGAGCAAAACGAAAACCCATCTCCACCATTGACCAAGAGTGCAGGACGCGACGAGACGAGACAGATCAGTTCCAATCTGGACATATCCAGCTACCTTCCGCATGTGGAAGAGGAATCAACCTTTACGTGAAGCGGTGGCCATCGTGACAAGTCAACAAATCAACTTCAAGCAGCATACTGTGAAATGGTCATCTACAGTAACTGGACCCCCCATTCCTTGGCCCAATAACCGCCACGCCAAATTAGCACCATACATACCAACGGACAATACCGGTCATTTTCCAATACCGTGCGGTGGGCGAATGGAGGAGATCACGGAGGTCGCCTCAATAGTAGTCAGTCTGAAGATCTTTCATGTTGCGCGGCGACAATGTTTTCCGTGACCCCCGGCTTCCTTATCTAGCGCACTGTAAAGAAGGTGCGGTTGGCGACAAACCTAGGTTGTAATGGGCATGAGACGTGCACCTGGTCCCAACTTCCGATATTGAAGTTCTTTCGACGACGACCCTAGTCTCCCCATCGTAATGCGGAGCTAGTTCTCAGAACTACC
>WNFR01031316.1_pt1 | contig 12488 bp, 8 predicted proteins | sample 5400221 | NCBI WGS metagenome assembly WNFR01 (sample SAMN13153357, study PRJNA577476) | soil metagenome | isolation source: 40 cm soil under Madrone tree | place: USA:California | collected 2016-06-14 | reverse complement strand
AGGATGCCGACCGCCGCGAAAGTGCCGCCCATGATGTCGATCACCGAGGAGCCGGCGCGCAGCGGCCGGTCGGGCAGCCCGGTCATGTAGGCGAGGCCGCCCATCATCTGCGTCACCTCGTCGAGCGCCAGGCGATGCTCGTACGGGCCCTTGAGGAAGCCTTTTAGCGAGCAGTAGATCAGCTGCGGGTTTTCTTGCCTGAGAATTTCGTATGAAAAGCCCAGCTTGCCGAGGGCGCCCGGCCGGAAGTTTTCGGTCAGTACGTCGGCCTTGCGCAGCAACCGATGCACCAGTTGCTTGCCTTCCTCCTGCTGCAGGTCGACGGCAAGGCTTTTCTTGTTGCGGTTGAACACCGGAAAGAAGCCGGCGCCGGCGGCCTCCAGCCGGCGGGTGTTGTCGCCGGCGAGCGGCTCGACTTTGATGACTTCGGCGCCGAGATCGGCCAGCACCAGGCCGCAGGAAGGGCCCATCACCATGTGCGCGAATTCGACTACGCGCACCCCTTCAAGCGGCAGCACGGAATCCTTTGGGCAGGCCGGCGAGCGGGGTATGCCCGTAGACGGGCTCTTCGGGAATCGCCTGGACGAGAAGGCTTCGCGCCTTCAGCAGCGCATCGAAATCGACGCCGGTCGAAACGCCCATGCTCTCGAACATGAACACCAGGTCCTCGGTGATGACGTTGCCGCTGGCGCCCGGCGCGAAGGGACAGCCGCCGAGGCCGCCCATCGAGCTGTCGAAGTGGCGCACGCCTTCCTCGTAGGCGGCGAGCGCGTTGGCGAGGCCCAGGCCGCGCGTATCGTGGAAATGCGCGCCTTCCAGCTTGTCGCCGATTTCTTTCTTGACGAGAGAGAACAGTCTCCTGACCTGCGCCGGATTCGCGTACCCCACGGTATCCGCGAGCGCCACCGAATCGCAGAACTCCGCCAGCGCGACGGCGAGGCGAACGACCTCCTTTTCAGGCACCTCGCCCTGCAGCGTGCAGCCGAACGCCGTGGAAATTGCGCCCTCGATCGGCGCACCGCCGAGCGCGGCGCACTTCCTGAGCTCCGCGAGCATCTGGTCCGGAGTCATGCGCACGTTGGACTCGCTGTGCGCGCGGCTGGCCGACACCGGAAACGTGACCTTGTGCGCTCCCGCCTCGACGGCGCGCTGATATCCCTTCAGGTTGGGCGCCAGCGCAACCACCGTCAGGCCAGGAATATTCAATGAATGCTTCACTACTTCTGCCGTGTCTGCCATGGCCGGAATCAGCTTGGCCGGCACGAAGGAGCCGACCTCGATCTCCTTCAATCCCGCGGCCGCCAGCGCGGAGATCCAGGCTTTCTTCGCCGCGGTAGGCATCATGTGCTTGGCGTTCTGCAGCCCGTCGCGCGGGCCGACTTCGCAAATGTGAACCTCGGGCATGGCTGGATTCCTCAGGCTGCCGTGACCGGCAGTTTCAGCTCGACGATCTTCTTCGACCATTCGGCGGGGCCCGTGCTATGCACCGAGATCCCGTTCGAATCGACCGCTACGGTGACCGGCATGTCGTGCACTTCGAACTCGTAGATCGCCTCCATGCCGAGGTCGCCGAAGGCGAGCACGCGCGCCTTGCGGATCGCCTTGGCAACAAGGTAAGCGGCGCCGCCGACCGCGATGAGGTACGCCGCCTTGTGCTTGCGGATCGCTTCGACCGCGGCCGGGCCGCGCTCTCCCTTGCCGATCATGCCGATCAGGCCGGTCTGCGACAGCATCATCTCGGTGAACTTGTCCATGCGCGTGGCCGTGGTCGGACCGGCTGGCCCGACGACCTCGCCGCGTACCGGATCGACTGGACCCACGTAGTAGATGACCCGGTTGCGGAAGTCCACCGGTAGTGCCTTTCCCAGTTCGAGGAATTCCTTGATCCGCTTATGCGCGGCATCGCGTCCAGTGAGCAGCTTTCCGGAGAGCAGCAGCCTCTCGCCCGGTTTCCACGCAGCAACCGCAGCCTTTGTAAGCTGATCGAGGTTCACTCGCCTGGATTTCGCGTCGGGAGTCCAGGCGATCGCCGGCCAATCGGAGAGCTGCGGTGCCTCGAACTCGGCGGGGCCGGAGCCATCCAGCACGAAATGAGCATGGCGAGTCGCAGCGCAGTTCGGAATCATCGCGACCGGCTGATTGGCCGCGTGGGTCGGATAAGTGTTGATCTTCACGTCGAGCACGGTGGAGAGTCCGCCCAGCCCCTGCGCGCCGATGCCGAGCGCGTTGACCTTGTCGTAGAGCTCGATGCGCAGCTCTTCGACCTGGTTCCGCGGGCCGCGCGCCTTGAGCTCGGCCATGTCGATCGGCTCCATCAGCGCCTCTTTCGCCATCACCATCGCCTTCTCGGCGGTGCCGCCGATGCCGATGCCGAGCATGCCGGGCGGGCACCAGCCGGCACCCATCGTCGGCACCGTCTGCAGCACCCAGTCGGCGATCGAGTCAGACGGGTTGAGCATCGCGAACTTCGACTTCGCTTCCGAGCCGCCGCCCTTGGCGGCCACATCGACTTCCAACTTGTCACCCGGAACCACTTGCATGTGGATCACCGCGGGTGTGTTGTCCTTGGTGTTGGTTCTTGAAAAACCCTCGAGAATCGAGGCGCGCAGCTTGTTGTCGGGATCCAGGTAGGCGCGGCGCACGCCTTCATTGATCATGTCCTCCAGGCTCATGTTCGCGTCCCAGTGCACATTCATTCCAATCTTGAGGAACACGTTGACGATGCCGGTGTCCTGGCAGACCGGCCGGTGGCCCTCGGCGCACATGCGTGAATTGGTCAGGATCTGGGCGATGGCGTCCTTGGCCGCCGGGGACTGCTCGCGCTGGTAGGCGCGGCCGAGCGCGCGGATGTAGTCCGCAGGGTGGTAGTACGAGATGAACTGCAGCGCGTCGGCCACGCTCTGGACTAGGTCGATCTGACGGATCGTGATCATGGGACAAAGCGCTTTACAAGGAATTGATTTGGTGATTTTATCTGCACGCCCGCCGCATGGGCGTAAGAGCCGCGTAAGTCGCGAAGCGTAGTTTACGGGAAATCCCCGGAGGAGCCGTTATGGAAGCCATGGCAGAGAAGAAGACGCGTCGCCAGACGAAACCGTCGCCGAGCGACGATGTCTCGGAAGCCCAGATCGCGGTGCACTGGCAGGAGCAGAACTACTTCCCGGTGCCGAAGGACTTCACCGCTCAAGCCAACCTCACCGACAAGGGCGTCTTCAAGCGTTTCGCCCTCGAGAAGTTTCCCGGCTACTACAAGGAGTTCGCCGAACTGCTCGACTGGTACAAGAAGTGGGACCAGATTTTCGATGGCAGCCACCCCCCTTTCTGGCGTTGGTTCGTCGGCGGAAAAATCAACGCCTCCTATAACTGCGTCGACCGGCATCTGGCGAAGCATCGGAACAAGACCGCGATCCATTTCGTGCCCGAGCCGCAGAACGAGGCGATCCAGCATGTCACCTACCAGGAGCTGTACGTCCGGGTCAACGAGTTCGCCGCCCTGCTGCGCGACTTCTGCGGCCTGAAGGCTGGCGACCGCGTCACGCTGCACATGCCGATGGTGGCGGAGCTGCCGATCACCATGCTCGCCTGCGCGCGGCTCGGGGTCATCCACTCGCAGGTATTCAGCGGCTTCAGCGGCAAGGCCTGCGCCGACCGCGTGTCCGATTCCGAAAGCCGCGTGCTGATCACGATGGACGCCTACTACCGCGGCGGGAAGCTCCTCGAGCACAAGGAGAAGGCCGACATCGCAGTGGCCGAGGCGGCGAAGGACGGCCACGAGTTGGAGAAAGTGCTTGTCTGGCAGCGCTATGCGGGCAAGTACTCGAGCCAGGCGAAGCTCGTGGAAGGACGCGATTTCGTTATCAATGATCTCCTGCCGAAGTACCGTGGCAAGCGCATCGACCCCGTGCAGATGCCCGCCGACGCGTCACTTTTCCTTATGTACACCAGCGGCACGACCGGCAAGCCGAAGGGCGCGCAGCATTCCATTGGCGGATATCTCTCCTACGTGACGTGGACCTCGAAGTACGTGCAGGACATCCATCCCGAGGACGTGTATTGGTGCATGGCGGACATCGGCTGGATCACGGGCCACTCCTACATCGTGTACGGCCCGCTCGCGCTCGCCGCTTCTTCGGTCGTGTACGAGGGTGTGCCCACGCACCCTGATCCGGGCCGCCCCTGGCGCATCGCCGAGGAGCTCGGCGTAAACATTTTCCACACCTCGCCCACCGCGATCCGCGCGCTGCGCAAGGACGGTCCTGACGAGCCCGGAAAGTACAACTACCGCTTCAAGCACATGACGACCGTCGGCGAGCCCATCGAACCCGAAGTCTGGAAGTGGTACTTCAACGTCGTCGGCAAAAAGCAAGCGGTGATCGTGGACACCTGGTGGCAGACAGAAACCGGCGGCTTCCTCTGCAGCACGATGCCGGGAATCCACAAGATGAAGCCGGGCAGCGCGGGTCCCGGCATCCCGGGAATCCACCCGGTGATCTACGACGATGAAGGGAAGGAGCTGAAAGCCGGTTCGGGCAGGGCGGGCAACATCTGCATCCGCAATCCCTGGCCCGGCATCATGCAGACCATTTGGAAAGACTCGGACCGTTTCGTGCGGGTGTACTACGCGCGCTACTGCAAGGACCCTAAAAGCAAGAACTGGCGCGACTGGCCTTACATGGCGGGCGATGGCGCAGCGCAGACGAAAGACGGCTATTACCGGATCCTCGGGCGCATTGACGACGTGATCAACGTCGCCGGGCATCGCCTCGGCACAAAGGAAATCGAATCGGCAGCACTTCTCGTTCCCGAGGTGGTCGAGGCGGCGGTCGTACCGGTGGCCGACCCGATCAAGGGCAAAGTGCCGGATCTGTACGTGGCGCTGAGGCCGGGCCTCAAGCCCTCGGATGAACTCGCCAAGAAAGTCTCGGCGTCGGTGGTCTCCGAGATCGGCGCGATCGCGAGACCACGCCAGGTGATCATTGTTCCCGACATGCCCAAGACGCGCTCGGGCAAGATCATGCGCCGGGTGCTGGCGGCGATCTCGAACCGCCAGGACACGGGCGATGTGTCAACGCTCGCCAATCCGGAAGTTGTCGACAAGATCAGGGCAAGGCGCTTGGAGCCGAGCGCTACGCGTTCCTCGGCGATCTGGTCGGCTATGGGGCCGACCCGGTCGCCGTGCTGGACCTGGTCGAGGAGCACGCGGCGCAGGGCGCGGTCGTGGTGCTCGGCAACCACGACGCTGCAGCAATCGGTCAGCCCGTCCGCGGCCTCAACGCCACCGCGCAAAAGGCGATCGCTTGGACGCAAGCGCAGCTCGGCAGCCGGCAGCGCGCCTTCCTGGACGGCCTGCCTCTCACCGTCAGGGACGACAACATCCTGTTCGTTCATGCCAGCGCCGCGGCGCCGGAGCGCTGGACCTATGTCACCGGGCCGCGGCAAGCGGAGCACAGCATGAGGGCGGCGAACGCCGCATTCGTTTTTTGCGGTCACGTGCACGAGCAGAAGCTGTTCTACCGCGGCGCCACCGGCTATCCGCTGCCGTTCCGCCCGGTGCCCGGGACGCCCATTCCTACAGGCAAGCACCGGCAATGGCTCGCGATCGTCGGTTCGGCGGGCCAGCCGCGCGATCGCAACACTGCTGCCTGCTATGCCCTCGCCGACCTCGCACGCGTGCGGCTCACGTTTTTCCGCGTTCCCTACGATTACGTTTCAGCCGCGCAGAAAATCCGCTCGGCGGGGCTTCCCGAACGGCTCGCCCGGCGGCTCGAGCGAGGCGCCTGAGTGCTCTCGCCGCAGCCGGGCACCGAGATCGACGGCTTTCGCCTGGGCGAAAGGATGCACGTCGGCACGATGGCCTGGATCTATCGCCTGAGGGGGCGCGACGGGCCGCTGCCGCTGATCATGAAGATGCCGCGCGTCGGACCGACCGAGCGGCCCGCGAACATCATCAGCTTCGAGGTCGAGCGCATGGTGCTCGGAGCGCTCGCGCAGAGCCCGCATCACCCGACCCTGGTCGCCTACGGCGACGTGGAGACCACGCCGTACCTGGTGATGGAGCATGTCGAAGGCAGAAGGCTCCAGGAGTGGATCGAGCGAGCGCCGCTCGCGGCGGAGGAAACCGCGCGTCTGGGCCATGCCTTCGCCATGGCGCTGCACGAGGTCCACCGCCAGGACGTCATTCACCTCGATCTGAAATCCACCAATGTCCTGTATCGCGCGAGCGGCGCGGCGACGCTGATCGACTTCGGGCTTTCCACTCACCGCCATTACCCGGACTTGCTCGCCGAGGAGCTGCGCTTTCCGGTCGGCAACTGGTCCTATATGTCGCCCGAACAGGTGCTGGGGGTGCGCTGCGATCCGCGCAGCGATCTCTTCGCCCTAGGCGCGCTGCTCTACGAGCTGGCCACGGGAAAGCGGCCTTTCGGCATGCCTAAATCGGCTGCCCAGCTGCGCCGCCGGCTGTATCGAGACCCGGTGCCGCCTCGCGCCATCGCGCCCGAGACGCCCGAATGGCTGCAAGAGGTCATCCTGCACTGCCTCGAAGTCGACGGCCGTGAACGCTACGCCTCGGCGGCGCAGGTCGCGTTCGATCTCGCGAACCCTTCGCAAGTGACGATCACGGGGCGCGGCGAGCGGCGGCGCCGGGCGGGGCTAGTGACCTTGGCCCGTCGCTGGCTGCGCGCCAGGAACTTCGAGCCGGCGCCGTGCCCGCCGCCGTCCACCACGATCACCTCGGCGCCGATCGCCATCGTGGCCATCGCCTCGATCCACACCGACGAAGCGCTGTTTGAAGCATTGCGCGACGCCGTGCGCCGCATTTGCGCCGTGGACGTCCGCTGCCGCGTCGCCTGCATTACCGTGGTGTCGCCCGCGGCCAGCCTGAGCGACGATACCGAAACCGGCCGCCACATCAAGCATCTCGTGAATCTGCGGCGTTGGGCGAAACCGCTCGAGCTGCCCGAGGAGCGGCTGACCTACCACGTGCTAGAGTCGGAAAAGCCGGCCGCGGCGCTGATCGACTATGCGAGCATGAACGACGTTGACCAGATATTGATCGGCGCGCCGCGCAGCGCCGCCCACCGTTGGTTCGCCGGCGTGTCCGCGCAGGTAGTGAGCGAGGCGCCGTGCAGCGTGACGGTAGTGCGGCCCCGGCGGGACAGCTAAGGAGGCAGACCCGATGAGCGATGAAACGAGGGGACAGCGCTTCATCGCGCTGTGCATGCTCGGCATGCTGCTGTTCAATTATCCGATCCTCGCGTTGTTCAACGTGCCGGGCAGCCTGTTCGGCGTGCCGATCCTGTATGCCTACCTCTTCCTCGCGTGGGCTGCGCTGATCGGGTTGATGGCGCTAGTCGCCGCCAGGGACCGCTAGCACGGCGCTCGCCGTCATGCTCCACGGCCCGGTCATCATCTTCACCTCGTTCGCCTACCTCGGCCTGCTGTTCGCGATCGCCTATGTCGCTGACCAGCGCGCCGATGCCGGCCGCCCGATCCTCGCCAGAGGTTACATCTACAGCCTGTCGCTCGCGGTGTATGCGACGGCCTGGACGTTTTACGGCAGCGTCGGGCGCGCGGCGAGCGACGGGGTCGGTTTCCTCCCGATCTACATCGGCCCGACGCTGATGATCGCGCTGTGGTGGATCGTGATGCGCAAGATCCTGCGCATTTCCAAGCAGAACCGCATCACCTCGCTCGCCGATTTCATCGCTTCGCGCTACGGCAAGAGCGCGCTGCTCGGCGGCATCGTTACGGTGATCGCCGTGATCGGCATCCTTCCCTACATCTCGCTGCAGCTCAAGGCGGTCTCCACCAGCTATTCCATCCTCGTGCAGTATCCGGAGATCGTCCTGCCGGCGCAGCTCGGCGCAGTTCCCGTGCGCCAGGACACCGCACTGTGGGTAGCCTTGATCCTGGCCGCGTTCACCATCGCTTTCGGCACACGCCACCTGGACGCGGCCGAGCACCATCAGGGCATGGTGGCGGCGATCGCGTTCGAGTCGCTGGTCAAGCTGCTAGCCTTCCTGGCGGTCGGCATCTTCGTGACTTTCGGCATCTATAACGGCTTCGGGGATCTGTTCTCCCGCGCAGCCGCAGTGCCGAAGCTGAACGCCATGCTGACTCCGCTCGAAGGCGTGGCCGGAGGCTACGCGAACTGGGTCTGGCTCACCATCCTGTCCATGATGGCGATCATGTTTCTGCCGCGCCAGTTCCAGGTCACGGTGATCGAGAATCTCGACGAGAAGCACCTCAACAAGGCGATCTGGCTGTTCCCGCTGTATATGCTTGCGATCAATGTGTTCGTTCTGCCGATCGCCTTCGGCGGCCTGCTGCATTTTCCCGGCGCGCGCGTCGACGCCGACACGTTCGTACTTACGCTGCCCATGGCGGAGAAGCAGGAGTGGCTCGCGCTGCTGGTCTTCATCGGCGGGCTGTCGGCGGCGACCGGCATGGTGATCGTCGAAACGATCGCGCTTTCGACGATGGTGTGCAACGACCTGGTGATGCCGGTGCTGCTCAGGCTGCGCAGGCTGCGCCTCAACGAGCGCAGGGACCTGACCAGGCTGCTGCTCGGGATCCGGCGCGGCGCGATCGTGCTGATCCTGCTGCTGGGCTACCTTTACTTCAAGCTGGCCGGCGAGGCTTACGCGCTGGTCTCCATCGGCCTGATCTCCTTCGCCGCCGTAGCGCAGTTCGCACCGGTTGCGCTGGGCGGGATCTTCTGGAAAGGCGGCACCCGCCGGGGCGCGCTGTGCGGCCTGGTCGCCGGCTTCGCGGTGTGGTTCTACACGCTGCTGCTGCCCGCGCTCGCGCGTTCTGGCTGGCTGCCGATCGGGCTGCTCGAGCACGGTCCCTTCGGCATCGGGCTGCTGAAACCGCTGCAGCTGTTCGGCCTCGCGGGCCTGGACCAGATCACCCACGCAATGATCTGGAGCACGGTCGCCAACACCGGCGCTTACGTCGGGGTCTCGCTGTCGGCCGCGCCGAGCGTGGACGAGCACCGCCAGGCGAGCCTGTTTGTCGACGTTTTCCGCCACACCGGCGAGGCCGGCGGCGCGCGCTTCTGGCGCGGGACGGCGTCGGTTCCGGACCTGTACAACCTGCTGGCGCGCTTCCTCGGCGTAAGCGCCGCGGACGAAGCGTTCCGCGAGTACGCCGCGGCCAAGGGTTTGCGGTGGCCTGATGACCCGATGGTCGCCGACGCGGAGCTGGTGCATCACGTGGAGGTCCAGCTGGCAGGGGCCATCGGCGCGGCCTCGGCCCGCGTCATGGTGGCCTCGGTCGTCAAGGAGGAAGCCCTGACGATGGAAGAGGTCCGCGAGATCCTCGACGAGGCATCGCAGGTGGTGGTGTACAGCCACCGGCTGAAGCAGAAATCGCGCGAGCTGACGACTTCGTCTCCACGGTCACCCACGAGCTGCGCACGCCGCTCACGTCGATCCGCGCCTTTACCCAGATCCTGCTGGAGGATCCGGAGATCGAGCTCGAGCAGCGCAAGAAGTTCCTCGGCATCATCACCAAGGAAACGGAGCGGCTGACACGGCTCATCAACCAGGTGCTCGACCTGTCCAAGATCGAATCGGGCAAGGCCGGGTGGCAGCCGTCACGCTTCGACATGAAGGAGGTGATCGCCGACGCGGTCACCGGCATGAGCCAGGTGTTCGAGGAACGCAACATCCGGGTCGACATGCGCGTTCCCGCCAAGCCGGTCGCGGTCTCCGCCGACGTCGACCGCATCATCCAGGTGCTGCTCAATCTTCTTTCGAATGCGGCCAAGTTCTGCGACCCGCGGCAGGGACAGGTCGAGATCGCGCTCTCCGAGCACGACGGCATGCTGCGCGTCGACGTGCGCGACAACGGCCCGGGCATCGAGCCGGCCGATCAGGGCGTGGTGTTCGACAAGTTCCGCCAGGTCGGCGACACGCTGACCGCCAAGCCGCACGGCAGCGGGCTCGGACTGCACATCAGCCGCCAGATCGTCGAGCATTTCGGCGGCCGCATGTGGGTCGAGAGCAGCCTGGGACGCGGCGCCTGCTTTTCATTCACCTTGCCGGCGGGAGCGCGCCGTTGAGCAAAAAAATCCTGGTCGCCGATGACGAGCCGAACATCGTCGTCGCGCTGGAGTACCTTCTGCGCCGCAGCGGCTACGAAGTGCAGGTGGCGCGCAGCGGCGACGAGGCCCTGAAAATGATCGAGTCTGCGCCCCCGGACCTGGTGCTGCTCGACGTCATGATGCCACTGCGCAGCGGCTACGAGGTCTGCAGGCTGCTGCGCGAGCGCCCCGAGTGGTGCCACATCAAGATCGTCATGCTCTCGGCGAAAGGGCGCGACGCGGAGGTGACCAAGGGCATGGCGCTGGGCGCCGACCTGTACGTGACCAAGCCTTTCTCCACCAGCGATCTGGTGGGGAAGATCAAGCAGCTGCTGGCGTGAATGATGCGGCGCAACAAGTTCGCTGCGTAAGGCCCGCGTAAGCCGAGCCTAGGATATTTTCACGGGTATGATCCGGCAGGTCGGCGATAGACCGGGCTCTGAATAGGGTTCAAACGGGAGGAGAGATGGCTGACCACGCCAAGGCCAAGAAAGGCTTCTTCGAGGAGGAATCGGTAAAGAGCTTCAAGACGGAGGAAAGGCGAGTCATCTTCGCCTCCTCGCTCGGCACGGTCTTCGAGTGGTACGACTTCTACCTTTACGCAACCTTGGCGCCGTTCTTTGCGGCGTTGTTCTTTCCGCCGGGTAACGAGACGGCAGCGCTGCTGTCGGCATTCGCGACCTACGCCGCCGGTTTCCTCGTGCGCCCCTTCGGCGCCATCGTGTTCGGCAGGATAGGCGACCTGGTCGGACGCAAGTACACCTTCCTGGTCACCATCGTGTTCATGGGTGGTGCGACGTTCCTGGTCGGCCTGCTGCCGACCTTTCAGACCATCGGCTGGGCGGCGCCGGTCCTGCTGGTGACGCTGCGGCTGGTGCAGGGCCTTGCGCTCGGCGGCGAGTACGGCGGGGCCGCGACCTACGTCGCGGAACATGCGCCGAATGACCGCCGCGGCTACGACACGGCCTGGATCCAGACCACGGCGACGCTCGGCTTCTTTCTTGCGCTGCTCGTGATCGGCGTCTGCCGCGTGTACATGGATGCCAAAGTGTTCGCCGACTGGGGGTGGCGGATTCCTTTCTGGCTGTCGCTGATCCTGCTCGTGTTCTCGATCTACATCCGGCTCAAGCTGCACGAGTCGCCGATCTTCCAGCAGATGAAGGCGGAGGGAAAGGGCTCCAAGTCCCCCTTGACCGACAGCTTCCTCAGATACCCGAACAACAAGTACGTGCTGCTGGCGCTGCTGGGCGCGACCGCGGGCCAGGGCGTAGTCTGGTACACGGGGCAGTTCTATGCCCTGTTCTTCCTGATCATCACGCTGAAGCTGGACTATGTGTCGGCTTACGCGCTGATCGGCTTGTCGCTGCTGATCGGCACGCCGTTCTTCATCTTCTTCGGCTGGCTCTCCGACAGGATCGGGCGGCTGAAGATCATCCTGGCGGGCTGCCTGATCGCCGCGGTGACGTACTTCCCGCTGTTCGCGGGGCTCACGCACTACGTCAACCCGGCGCTGGAGGAATTTTCGCAGAAGAATCCGATCACCGTGGCTGCCAACCCGGCCGAGTGCCAGTTCCACATCTTCGTCGGGCCGTGGAGCAAGTTCTCGGACTGCGATCGGGTGAAAGACTTCCTCACGAAGCAGGGGTTGTCGTTCAAGTCGGTGCCGGCGGAGGGCAAGACGGTGACCACCACCATCGGGACGACCAAGATCGAGGGCTGGGACCAGAAGAAGCTCACCGCGGCGCTGAAGCAGGCGGGGGCTCCCGCCGGCGCCGACAAGAGCAAGGTGAACTGGGTCATGGCCGAGCTGATCCTCGTGATCATGGTGCTCTACGTAACGATGGTCTACGGCCCGATCGCGGCGTTCCTGGTAGAACTGTTCCCGACGGAGATCCGCTACACCTCGATGTCGTTGCCGTATCACATCGGCAACGGCTGGTTCGGCGGCATGCTGCCGCTCACCGCCACGGCCATGGTGGCAGCGACCGGAGACATCTATTACGGCCTGTGGTATCCGATCGTCGTCTCGATCATGACGGTGGTCATCGGCTGGATTTTCCTCAGCGAGACGCGCACCCGGGATATCCGGACCTATCAGCATCAATCGACCTAGGAAGGGGGAGAGCCATGGCAGCAGTACCGAAGGACTTCCGGCGCGTCATCATCGCCGCCGCGGTGGGAAACGTCATCGAGTGGTATGACTTCTATATCTTCGGGAGCCTGGCCGCGATCTTGGCGGTCAAGTTCTTCGACAAGACACACCCGGTCGCGGCGCTGCTGAGCACGATTGCGCTGTTCACCGCCGGATTCCTGATCCGTCCGCTGGGCGCATTCCTCTTCGGATGGCTGGGCGATCGGGTGGGCCGCAAGTACACGTTCCTCATCACGCTGACCGGAA
>WNFR01027803.1_pt1 | contig 12488 bp, 11 predicted proteins | sample 5400221 | NCBI WGS metagenome assembly WNFR01 (sample SAMN13153357, study PRJNA577476) | soil metagenome | isolation source: 40 cm soil under Madrone tree | place: USA:California | collected 2016-06-14 | reverse complement strand
CAAATAATTTAGGCAGACTGGAACCGATGGCCGCGTAATTTGCGATGCGAGTGCTCCCGCGTACTTGCCGGGGTCCGCAGCGACGATAAGGGTCATGAAGCTGTAGCACGCGCCATTGGCCGGAGCGATGACGACAATCGTTCCACCCTGCGGAGGTAACGCTACGTAAGCCGCGTTGATCTGGGCGCCGATCTCTCCGTTACCTCAACTTGTTACTCCCACCCCGACATAATGCAAATTGCCACCGCTCGCAACCGTTGGAACAGTTTGCGATCACGTAGCAACCGGAGCGGCAAGGGCCCACAGCAACACAAGTTTTCTTAGTCTCATATTTTCGGATACGCAACGACTGGCCACTCTGGAGCGATGTCTCACCACTTCAACGGGCGGGATCACGGCACTCCAGAAGGAGCTAGGGGTTAAATTTTTGAAGACAAACGAAGGTCGAGAGGAGCGACGGCGTTGCGAAACGAGGCCGGAAGTGTCCGTCGCCGCGGTTGGGGTCTCCATACGGAGATCTTCACCGCGTCAGTATCTGCAAGTTCGCAGTGCAGTTTCGGAGCTGGGCGCTTAAAAATCAGCGTCGAGAGGTGGGCCTGCGTCGACGGGGCGGAGACTTGGCCAGGGTTGAACCAGAGCTAATCTAAGGGAGCGTGCGGCAAAGCACCATCAATAATTTCCCTTAACGCTGACGGTATCTTGCCGTAGTTAGCAGTCCGGTTCTACGCGCCCGCAGACCAATGCGGGAAGTACCTGGGCGTTTTTGCTGGGCGCAGGAGAGTCCGCTAACTCGCCTGGGGCGAGTAAGGCGGTTTCCGAGTGGTTTCCGAAACGGGAGCGGGGATTGGCGACCGCTTTCTACGATAGCGGGTCATCGATTGGCGGAGCGGTGGCGCCGTTCCTGATTCTGCCGATCTATTTTCAGTGGGGCTGGCGCGTGGCGTTCATGATTCCGGGGCTGCTGGGATTCTTGTGGCTGATTGTTTGGCGGCGTATGTATCGCCGGCCGGAAGAGCACCCGCTCATCGGTGATGAGGAACGCCGGATAATTCTGGCCGAGACGCGGGAACTCGCGAGCACGCGAAAGACACGGCTCGGGGAGCTTTTGAAGCTTCCGCAGACTTGGGGAACGATCATTTCGAAGATGTTCACCGATCACGCATCTTCCGATGACGTGAACCAACCGGTCGATTCTGCAATCCGAGGCGCTGTATGAGGAATTCACGCGGCGGCTACTGCTCGAAACGGCTAACGCTTCCGCGCGGCCGCAGTGGAAGGCGGAGTCGTTCTTCCGGCGCTACGCTGGGGATTGACTTGCTCACCCCGCGCGTTAATGGTCCAAGCGGACTTTTTCCGAGCAGGGGACAGCATCTTGCGCCGTCGCCGAAGAATTTTCTTAGATTTTGTTCAATCTTGGGCATGTGGATGGCCGACGACTGAAAACTCGATATCCCACTGCTGCGGAGCGCCAGGTGCGAAAGACAGACCGTGCGTTGCCTCCAGGATCAGATGCATGGGAATCGGCCCGCGATCCCCGCGGCCCAACGGATCATCACCCGTAGCAATGGCAGAGATTTGAACCGGCCAATCGGATCGAAGAACGCGAATTTCTAGTGTGCCTTGCCTTGTTATCAGCCGATCGCTCCTCACATTGCTTGCCGCGGAGGTCTCGATGCGATCCGACGAGGTTGGCACCGCCATCCACAGACGGCGAACCATCACTGCTTTGGATGGCGTGATGACTTCCGACCGACGAAGACCGTTCTTTGTGAGCAACCAGGTAACTTCCGTCACCAAACCCGGGTCGAAGGTTTCACCCGCTTTTGCTCCGACCACAACCCATCGCTTCCATAGGGCAGTGACACTTTTCCCACTCGAGGATGGATGAATTTCGTCTGCGCCATCCGCTGCAGCGATTGTGGTTCCGTCGTCCAGCGTAACGAATGGAAGGAGGCAGGGATAGATTTTCTCGACCGGCGCCGCAAAACCGAGCAGGCCGTGCGGAGCTGGCTCATAGTCGGACGTGGCGCCGCGCGGCCCTGTTGCGAACGGCAAAGCAAAATGCAGTTCTCCTTGGCGAACTACCCATACGCCAAGCTTTCGCGTTGAGTCATTGCGGAAATAGACGAAGCGCGCGACGTCGCCCAGAGTCGGGTGCGAAGAAAAGGTGACAATATTTTCCTTCGCAAGCACATTCATAAATTCTTTATGAGCGCCGATGACCTTCGCAAGAAACGTGGTGGTTTGCTGCCACTCGCGCTCTTTGGTGATGTAGCTGTAATCGCCTCGGCCAAACGCAAAGACAGAGAGAAGGTGCGTCTCGTCCTTGAAATCATTACGCAGCCAGCGCCACGCGGCGTAGTATGCCGAAGCAATCTGCGGGAGGGGCGCCGGGCGGAACCGTGGATATTTGCCGACGAACGCGGCTATCTCCATCGTATCCATATAGCTGATCGCCCCGAGGCTGCGTCCCCAGGAGTAACCATAACCATCCGGAGTCAGAAGGTCCCACCAAAGCCGCATCTGTTCTCTGAGCGAGGGCTCGATGGCCTTCATAATGTCGAAGCGACCCGCTGTCTCGGCGGCTTCATAGATAGCTCTCGCGTACTCGTTTGAATATCTGTCATACCTTCCGGTGGGAAGAGCATCGTCGGCAAAGAGCGCTCCACTGGTGAATTGCTGGGCGGCGCGGCCCAGTAAGTCATCCACGTAGGCGCGATCCGTAATTAAGCCCACCTGGAAATCGATGGCTGCAATCCGCGCAGCCACTCCAAAATAGTTTTCTGGAAGGTGGATTACTCTGTGTGTCTTGAGATCGTAAAAGCGGCCGGGGTCAAGAAGAGACTTCCACGCCAACCTCTCAGCCGGCGACAGGCTTTGCCACAATGCATTGTGATTGAGATCCCTTCCAAAGTGCTGCAGCGCGAGGGCAGCGTAAAGCTGCGCCCAAGTTTTGCCGCCTTGACGCAACTCGATGAGGCCCATTTGGGCAATCATGGGAACGACATCGCGCCCCGCAACTGTTCGCGTCCCGGCAAAATCTGAATACGCGGCGAGCGTCCGTGTAAATGTTCCCCAAGAAAACTCCCCGATTGTTAGCGCCCCGACAACGCGGTCCGGGGGCGGATTGAGTGTCTTGATGTCCTCTACGTGTGCGGCAATTTCGCGTGAGAGAAACTCGCGAATTTCTTTGTCCAGGTCTACCGTCTTGATCAAAGCAGAATTCTGAGATGATTGACCCAAGCCCAGGCCCGGAACGCCCAACAGTCCCGCCGCGCCAAGCGCAATGATTCGAATAATGTCCGTTTTCTTGGCGCGCACCAAAGTCTCCTTCTCAAACGCTCTGGCAAAACTCCCGGGTCTTCAGCGGCAAAGAAACGCAGCGAGCCAGCATTTACTCGGTCAAGCGATGTAATCTTCACGGCAGGGTGTGAAAACATCGATAACGAGCGAGTCTTCCAACGCGGAAGCGCCGTGTTCGACTCCGCCACGAACCACAAAACTGTCACCGGCCCTAACATCGAATGTTTTCCCCTGGCAAGCCACTTTCAAGCGTCCGCGAACCACGTAGACAATCTGGTCGTGGGGGTGGCTGTGAGCACTGCCCGCCCAGCCTTGTGACATTCGGTGCTCGGCGAGGAAGAGTTTATCGTTGTAGGCCATCACCTTCCGTGTCAGACCCGGCTCGGGCCGTGACTCTCGCGCTGCCTCATGTTGCACCACCACCAGATCGGGAAACATCTCCGCTTGTAGACTCATTGCAATCCTCCGATTCGCTCACCGCAATGCGACTGCTTCACCGAGCCAACCAGCCGCCATCAACCACCAAGACATGCCCGTGAACGTAATCGCTTGCTGCGGAAGAAAGAAATACTGCCGCGCCGGCGAGATCTTCCGCATTGCCCCAGCGGCCCGCGGGAATCCGCTCGAGAATCTGGCGGCTGCGAACGGGGTCGCTGCGGAGCGCGGATGTATTGTCCGTGGCCATGTAGCCGGGAGCAATCGCGTTCACGTTGATCCGTTTGGCTGCCCATTCGTTCGAGAGCGCCTTCGTAAGCTGGGCGACGCCACCCTTGGCTGCGGCGTAGGCGGGCACAAGGATACCGCCCTGAAATGAAAGCAAAGAGGCAATGTTCACGATTTTTCCCGGTGTCCCTTGCCTCAGCATCTGCCGGCCAGCAAGCTGCGAGAGACAAAAGACGGCGGTAAGGTTGACGGCAATCACTTCGTTCCAATAATCAGCGGAGAACTCCGCGGCAGGTGCACGCCGGATCGTGCCTGCGTTATTGACGAGGATGTCGATGGACCCAAACTGGGCAACGGTTTGTTCGATCAGTCCAACGCAAACCGCTGAATCTGTGACGTCGCCCGCAAAATAAAACGTCTTTCTACCCAGTGCGCGGATCTCGTCGCAGGCGTTTCCCGGTTTCGGGTCGCGGCCGTGGCAGCCGACATTCGCTCCGGCTTGCGCCAACGCAATGGCAATAGCTGCGCCGAGCCCTTTGTGCGAGCCGGTGACCAAGGCACTCTTGCCGTTCAAGTGGAAAGCGTCGAAGCTCATCGTGATGCGCTCACTTGAGCGGGACGCTAGCGCGCCGGAGTTTGAGAACACCACAACGCGACGATCCGTCTAATTCGGCGCCGATCTTGGGGATTTGCTGGTCCATGTATACAGGCTGGCATCAAAGTCGCGCCTATTTCGCTTTTCCAGCATCCAGTCCTGAACCACCTACAGCGAATCCTGGCTGGACGTTTACCACCCCGAACTGCCGGTCCTCGACTTCGCGATGTGCCGCCATGGCCCATAGAAACGCGATACGATGCCCGGGCACAGAAACGTTGGGATGATAACCGCTTGGCATCAACACGGCGTCGCCGTCGCGCACTGCCGTTATCAACTCCGGGTACTCGGTATCGTTGTACACAAGTTGAATGCCATAAGCCGGCTCCGGCATGTCGAAGTACACGTAAATTTCTTCCAGCATTTTCGCGTGCTCATGCGGCGGCCAACTAGTCCAGTTCCCGGGATCGGAGTAGGTGAAACCGGCCACGAGCCGGCCAGCTTCCACGTTTTTGGCGATGAGCATGCTCAATTCGCGTGATGAACCAGGGCCACCGGTCACAAACTTTAAACCGGGATCTTTTTGAACCTCAGCGTACCGCACCACCTTCAAGGGGTATGTCCCCGTGACATCCGAGGAAAATTCAGCGAGGTCCACGGAATTGCTCGTCGATATTTCAATCGACGAGTCGCGCGGAATGTAAATCGCATCGAATTTACCAATCTCGAATGCCTTCCCTCCCACCTTCACGGTGGCATTCCCTGATAAACAAAGCAGCCCAGTCTCGCGGTTGCCATACGGCCGTAGCACAGGTGGCGCATCGTGCTGTTCTCGGGAGTGACCGCGAGGTGACGTCCCGTTTGGCCATTCGTTTTACGAAAAACCATCTTTTCCATAGCCACCTCAATTTGCGTGCTCATGAGTTACTCCTTTTGACTGCATTGCGGGCTTGTCGACACCACTGGCTCGGGCTTAGGGAGGATGTAACCGCCACGGTGAAAGCCGGAGCGGAAATCGGGTTTCCGCTCCGGACGTTTCCATCAGAAATTGAACCTTAAACCGAACTGAACGTTCCGCGGGTTGCTGGCACTTCCGAAGCTTCCGAAGTTGCCGGAGCCGACAGTCAAGGTCGCGTTACCGAGGCTACCCAGCGAATAGTTTGCTCGATTAAAGATGTTGAAGAAGTCCGACTGGAACGTGAGTCCCATATTTTCTCTCGGCAATTTGAAGGTCTTACGCAACGATAGGTCCGTTACGAAAATATAGGGCCCCGTGAAGGCGCCCACCCCGCTCGTGCCGGGGCTGATTGCAGAAGGGTTCGCGAAAGCCGCGGGATTGAACCATTGGCCCGGCGCGGTTGGGTCCAGTGGTACGCCCGCGACCCTATTAGCGCGCCTCCCGTTCACTGTGGTTCCGCCAAGCGAGGAGTTCGCTAGGATGGTAATAGGTGGTCCAGATTGGGCCCGCGTTATGCCGCTAAATTCCCAGCCGCCCAGTGCAGTGCCGACAAACCCACCCCGACGGCGGAACAAGGGAGATGCATAGACGTAAGTGGCCGCGACAACATGCCGGCGGTCAAAGTCCGCAACACCGTAGTTGTAGCGTCGATCGCGCCAATTGTCGGGGTTCGCGGTCAGAGAGCTAGAGTCGGTCAGGGTCTTCGACCACGTGTAACTGACCGTGCCCATGAAGTCTCCCTTTCGCTTCGTTGCGTAAACCTGCAGGCCGTTGTAGTTGGCAGTGCTGTCGCTGAGGTACATCCGAATGGATGTATATCCCGTAAATGGACGCAGCCGGTTTAGGGCCAGCGGAGTAGGAAGCGCCGCATTGGCCTGAAGCTGCGCGAAGGTCGGAAGATTAATATCCGGCTGACGCAGTATGTGACGCTGCTCGTTGCCTACATACGACACTTCTAAGAGAACACCCCACGGCATCTCGCGTTGTACGCCCAGGCTGTAGCTGGTGGTCCGTGCAAGCGTCAAATGAGGATCAATCGCCGTCACGGATAACAGGGAAGCAGCACCGGGTGTACCACCCGAGGGGTTCGACAAATTGCCGCTTTGAAAAGTCGAGGATTGGATAAACGGCGGGACGTTGAGCTGGGAGAAAATGATATTCCCCTCAGGTTTGTCGTAGAAGAGACCGATGCCGCCGCGAATCGCTGTCCGGTCGTTCGCGAATGGCGAGTAGGAAAAACCGAAGCGCGGCGCGAATAGATGCTCCACGTCATAGAAGCCGCGCGGCGCACCGGCCGGCACAGCGAGCACGCCGGGGCTGTTTCCGTTAGGCACCCGGCCCAACTGGTCTCCGGGCACGCCGTCGCCTGCACGCACTAAGCCATTAAGGCGATTGCCGCCTTTCGTCGTATCGATGCCGTTCCCGTTCGCGGTAAGGGTGACCTCCTGCGCCGGGTCGAATAGGCTCGGGTCAAAGCTAACAATGTTGTTTGCCTGCGTGTAGGTCGGTCCGGCGTGTTGATATCTAAGGCCGAACTCGAGGCTGAGCCGGCGAGTAGCTTTCCACGAGTCGTAGACATACGCTTCCACGTCCGTGAACCGGAAGTGTCCGATCGGATCATCGGACGCCTCTGTGTACGATTGAAAGTTTCCCAGCAAGGCGTCCGCAAAGGCTGTGCCTGTCGTGTTTGCGTTCGCTGCGCTGTTGTTAAAAGCAACTTGGCCGTTATATCTGGAACGGCCGTTCTGGTCCTTACGGTTACGAACCACCAAAACTCCCGCTTTGAAAGTATGAGGTCCTTTCTGCCACGTGATGTCGTCCGCTGGCGCGATATCTACCGTGGGGGACAAGAGTGAAAAATCGGGACCCTGTGTGCCGGAAAATCCTGGTAGCCCGCCTCCGGCCGCAAAACTGAGGTCAGGAATTCCATCGGGGAATCGTCCTCCCGGGAACAGTTGGGGGAAAGCAAAGCCATAGGTGGCTCGCTGCCAGTTGACACCCGCCGGAGGAATACGCTGACCGTTCCAAGAGGCGTTAATCTTCGCTGTGTTTACGATTTGTGGGGTGATGAACCACACGTCACCGAGTTGAATGCCATACCCCGGACGAAACCGGTGAGTAGGAGTGGTAGGCAGAACGCCAGCGTCGACAAAGGTCCCGAAACCATCAACGAGGTCGAAGTTGTCGTGCAAGTAGCGCCCGTAGAGATTGTGCTTATCGTTGAGGTGATAATCGAGACGGACGATGTCCTGTCTCCAGTTGAATGGGTTGTTAGGCTGGAAGGTCGCCGTAAAGCCGATCGTGTCACCCGCGGCATTCTTGATCGGGGATAAACCACTGGCCAGCGCCGTCATCGTCGAGTAGATCTTGGCAATCGCCTGGCCATCGATTGTAATTGGCGTGTTGGGATCAAGATCGAGACGGTTGCCGGGAATGGGGACAGTGGGTTTGCCCGGCTCGTGGAGTTGCACGCGGCTAGCCGCTGGCAATGCGGGATTGAGTAGTGCGCTAAAGTCTCCGCCGAGCTCCGCGACCGTGGGAACAGTCCTTGTTTGCGGGGACGCAGTGACGCGTATCCTCTTCCATTCCTCCCCCGCAAAGAAGAACAACTTGCCGCGCTTTATGGGCCCGCCAACATCCCATCCGAAGTCGTTGAATCGCAGCGGGCCCTTCAGCGCGCCAGGGGCAGGGTTCCGCGCATCAAGTTTGTCGTTGCGAATAAATTCAAAAACGCTGCCATGGTAGCTATCACCTCCGCTCCGCGTCACGACGTTGATCGAGGCGCCGGAGTTGCGCCCGTATTCTGACGAAAAATTCGACGACTTGATGGCGACTTCACGAATAAAATCAATGCCGACGTTGTTGACTTGGCTGGCGTTCGAGCCTGAATCCATGTTGAAACCGCCATCAACGGACAGAGCGTTCGAGTCGGGGCGATTGCCATTGACGGACTGATTGTTGATGGCCAAGCTGGTGGTCAAACTAAGTTGGTCATCGACAGTGAGGGCCGTACCGGGTGTAAGAGAAAGTAACTGCATGTAGTTCCGCGCGTTCAACGCGACGCTTTGCACCTGCTTCGAATCAATGGTTCGCGCCAGTTCACCGGAAGTTGTATTGATGCTTTCTGCGACCGCCGCCACTTCTACCAGTTGCGATACGGCGCCAATTTGCAGGGCGACATCTATGGTGAGGCGGGCGCCAGCCACCAAATCATTCCCAGTTTTCTTGACTGTCTTGAAGCCGGGTTGCTCTGCAATCACACTGTATACGCCAACCGGCAGGTCGCTGGCCACGTAGTAGCCGTTAGGATCCGTCGTCGTGTGCCGGTCGAGCTTCGTCTCTTCGTTGATGATTGTGATCTTTACTCCGGAGACTGCGCCGCCTTGGGAATCTGTGACGGTTCCAGTGATACGCCCGAAGATGCTCTGGGCTGCTGCCGGACCGACCAGCCACGTCGTCAACAAAACGGCGAAAGCAAATACTGCCGTCTTTAATACAAACCTGAGAACCTGATGGGCCCGAACAACTTGATTTGAATTGGACGGTTTACTTCTCACGAGGACACCCCCTTCGTAAAAATAGAATCCGAAGCCTTGCGTACCACATTACGAGACCCCATCTCACTCGCATTCCGGCACTGAAAAAAGCCCGGCTTTCGCCGGGCGGTTAGCAGATCCGCTTATCCCGCTGCTTTGCGCACCACTTCGAGCGGCGCACCCTCGTAGCCCAACTCCTTGGACAGCTCACCAGCGGCCTGCATCATGACCCGGCCGATCTCCGGAATCCGCTCCTTAGTGATGCGGAACGCCGGCCCTGAAACACTCATCGCCGCAACCAGTTTTCCCGAATGTCCACGTACTGCAGCGCTGACGCAGCGAAGCCCTTCCTCCTTTTCTTCATCGTCGATGGCGTAGCCGCGCGAGCGCACGGCCTTTAACTCGGCTTTTAGCGCCGTGGCCGTTCTGATCGTATTTTTGGTGATCGGCTTCAACCCCCAGCGGCGTATCACGTCATCGACTTCTTTCTCCGTAAGCTCTGCAAGCATCGCTTTGCCGACGGCCGTACAATACGCGGGCGCGCGGCTCCCCACCGTGCATGCTGTGCGCACGCTCTGTTGCGACTCTACCTTCTCCATATAAAAAACCTGGCCGTCATCGAGAATGCAAAAAAATACTGTTTCGCTAAACTCGTTTTGTAGACGATCGAGATAGGGCCGTGCGCCTGCGCGAAGATCCAGCCCCTCGATAGCTTTGGAACCCAATTCGAACAGCTTTAGCCCTAAGCGATAGCGACCCGTGTCCGGGTTCTTGACCACCAGGCGGTGCTGTTCCAGCACCATCATGAGCCGATGCACGGTACTCTTGTGCAGCTTCAGTTCGATACACAATTCCGCTAGGCTGCACTCGCTTGAGCGATCCGCCAAAATCGCTAGGGCCGCTAAAGCGCGATCGAGAACCTGCACTCGGTACGGAGAGACGGTCGTTGAGGATAATCTGGGTTTTCGGCAGCTTGCGCTTCAGCGCCGGTGCGGTCTCAATCCCGTTCATTTTTGGCATTAGCAGGTCCAAGAGAACGAGGTCTGGCTTCAGCCCAACTCAGTCCGCTGCCGTTGGGTTCGCGCACCTTACCGCTGTATATTGAAATTCAACACCGGCCCCAGAGTATGCCGGATTCCGAGTGTCCTCATTGTCTACGACAGTCCAAAGGTGCGGCACATCGAACGGACTTTCCTCGAGCCCGATGTCATAGCGGGCATTCCACTTGTCCGAGTAGCGCTAATCGGGCACTTGGGGAAATTGAATGCCGATTAAGGCGATCCTCCAAAATATCGACGGCACACTACGCATGAGCAACCTCGTTGATGCTCATGGTGGCCTCAATCGGTGCTTACCGTTTGGCAGCGCGGACGCGGACCAAGGTACCTTGGAGTCTTTTCCGCTGCTGCAGCATGTCGATGCTTACTGCGATGTGGTCTTCAAGCAATCGCAGATGCCTCAGTTTCTCGAAGAGCTTGATCTGTTGATGAATGGGGCTTCCGACCAAGAATCACGGGGCTTATTAGAAAAGGTCCGGAAACTGGCAGTGCAGTGCCGAGACTCAAATCACCTCTTTCTTCGCTTCGTCGGTGACTAGCGACGGTTGTCCGGCATTTGGCTGACTGCTCCTCGAACAGAAATGGAAGAGTCGTAATGGCGAATGACTAGATCATGGCAAAGAAGAATCTCCGGAAGGGCTCGTGGTGGACAACGAATCAAAATGTCCGGTCAGCGGGAAACCCGTTTCCATGAGAGTTGGACTATATGTCGCTGGTAGGCCCTGCACTCGTCCGCTATCTGAACGATTTGTCCGGAAACTGAACAAGGCTAGCTTCGATGGAAATGACTTTTCGCTCTTGCATGATCGGTTGTTCAGCACTTCGCGAGCAGCGCAGTCTTTACGCCCCGCCCCTATTGGCTAAACGGCCTTTACATTTACGCCGCGAGACTCAAAACTCCGCGCCGCTTCGCTTTTCCGAGGACGAAACCCGAGTAATCCGGCTAGGCCCAACAGTCCGATCCATCCCCAATTGCGTGAGTCGAACACTGGTGGCAAGCACAGCAAGGGGCTCGTTCCGTGCACTCACCATAGTTGTCGTCGAGCAAACAATTCGTCCCTGCGAAATGTCTTCCCGTTGGCCCTGAACAGGTACCCAGGTTGTTTTCTCCATTTCTTAAAAAGTTTCGGATTGTTCTTCAGTTGAAGCAATGCAGACGCTATAACCTCCTGTCTCGGCATGTAGGGATGGGTGGGAATAGAAAAGCAGGTCGATTTGCTGCAGCTGTGGGAAATAAGCCGAACGGCTCTGCTATTGAGTAGGAAGCGTTTACCTCCAGCTTTGAGAAAGTAGGTGTCGCCGCGTACTCGTCGCGCTCCAGTGAGCGCCACGATGCGTTTCAGATACATTGCTGCTCGCTGCTCCGAGCAATCGATTCTCGTTCTCGTCCCCAACCGATCAATTAAAAATCTGGCCATCGGCCTTGAATGACTCTCCGTTCTTAACGGCCCACTTATCGAACAGCGTCGGGTCATTTTTGAGCATCAGCAACGCGGTGGCAATTTGCTCGGCGCTAGGCATCCCTTGGTTCGATACGAAAAAGCATGTCTCCTCGTAACGGGATTTGGCTTCTTTCCCTCGAAGCCTCCTGACATATCTATCGCGCACGTGGAATGTGTTTGTACCCACATTCAGGAGGTAACCGTCACCCATCTCGGTGGCATCGGTGAGGACCACGACGCGCAGCAGATAGCTTTGGGCCTGATTTCTTACATTGTCAGGAGAACTGTTTTCAAAGTATTCGAGGAAACCCCAGACCGGGCGACTGTGCTGTGGTCGTTGCGGTAAGATGATTTCCCCAAACAATAGCCGCTGCGAGCCAACAAACACAATTCCCCAGATCAGAACAAGAAATACACACGAGAGAAGGGTTACAGCCACGACTTACACCAAACAACGACCTGTCACAGCCTCTGGCCCGATTAGCCGCCTGCCACGGGATGAACCATTAGCACTTCGTTCTGCTCACGCGTGACCTTCTCGATGCGTTCACCCGTTGCCATGTCAAAAGGCTGTGCTCCGGTCCTCGCTTCGTATTCCGAAATCAGCTTGTTCACTTCGTCCATGTCGGCGGTTGCCGGATCGTATTCGAGAAGCGTGGTATCACGTTGGGATGAACAGGTCTGAATCTTAGCGGTCATGTTTGGTCTCCTGCGGGACTGTCCAGTTGCGGTCTTCTGTGGAACAACAGTCAGCGGGCTTCGAGGTCCCTTCCGCTCATATTGCACCGTTTCTCCGGGTTGTCAATACGCAAGCCTTCCTAAGACATCGAGCAAAACCCCAAGTAGCAGCCGGACACTGAGAACCAGATGTCCGATAAACGGTAAATCAGGCATTGGGCCAAAACCCTTCGCTAGGGAATGACGTAATTGCAC
>WNFR01005935.1_pt1 | contig 12488 bp, 16 predicted proteins | sample 5400221 | NCBI WGS metagenome assembly WNFR01 (sample SAMN13153357, study PRJNA577476) | soil metagenome | isolation source: 40 cm soil under Madrone tree | place: USA:California | collected 2016-06-14 | reverse complement strand
CCCCACTACCAGTAGGCATGCCTTAAGTTGGCTCGACGATATGGCTGTGTAGAAAGAGTTTCTGACTCACAATATTAGGTCGTCAGTGTGTGCGTAGATGAGTTTCCGTGCCTTGAGTATGCTCGCTGGTACAAAAAGGCTCAAACGCGAGCACCCATTGTAGTAACGAACGTCCCTGTCAGTCCTCGCTTTTCTCGGTAACTTGTGCGTGTCCATTGCTTCTCGAATTTGAGTCCTCCAATGTTCATACATACAAATATACCACGTTATCTACGTGACCTTCGAATTTCACATCTCATCGTCATATTCGTAACCGCCGTAAAAAATCTTCTGGGGACTTTCACTCAACTCCAATTGATGGAGATTGAGCCTTTCTATAAACTCATCGCGCGACTTGACGACGACTACAGGTCGACCAGATTGCTTGCGCAAAGAGAGGAACCGGTCCACTGACTCTGGTTTGCCTTTTCCTTTTTTGTTGCACCGACCATCGTCCAGCCAGAGCAGCTGGAGCGCCGGCAACACCTGCGCGACCATCTCCTCCAGGGTGTGGTCGAGAGCAGAAGCGAGATGCTTTACCAACTCCCCGGATACGTGAAGCACCTCCACGGCCGAGAACGAGCAGAGAAGAGGGAGCCAGTCGACGCTTTCCAGAACACTATTTTTTTCCTCATCTTTTGATCCCGTGCCCTCGATAGAGAGATGCTGCACGTCGGAAAGTATCATGACGAGTTGATTGAGCCAACTGATCACGTGTGATACTGTGTCGACGGGTGGCACGGTCGAATCCTCTTGGTACAAGATCATATGAGAAAGTCGGGCCCGTTGGTATTCGCCTCGTGGGAGATCGAGTACGACGGATGTGTCGTGGTGTTTAAGCGCTACTAGTGCGCGTCTGAACTGGGCGTGCTTGAAGCTTTCCGTGCGACCGATGAACTGAGAAAGATGGCCAGCCCTAATCACTTCGTCCTCCTCGGGCTTGGGATACTCTACATGAAGGCCTTCGAGTCGAGGCGCGTCGATCGCGTTGATGAGGTCCTCCATGTACTCGTTGTCACCTTCGATTTGAAGCTTGGTGAGAGCAGGGAAGACTGCATGGGTCGGGGGATGCAGATTCTGAAATCCCCTCGCATTGCGAAATTGATCTGTAGGAATCAATGACGAGTAGCCGACGATGAGTTCTCTGAGCTTGGTCAGGCCGGCCAGAGCTCCGACGAGCGCCTCCGGCGACATGTAACAAGATAGACGAATATCCCTGATTTTGAGAGAAACGAGATTGGGGGCCGATGAAAGAAGCGATGGTAGCCCTTCATAGTAAAAGCTGCCTATGGAGAGATACTGCAGAGATGGCGCAGATCCACCCAAGAATCGGCCAAAGGAAATGGAAGGGACGTGATCGAGGTCGTATCTTGACTCTCCCGTAAGGTCAAGGTGCGTCAGCTGCGGAAACTCCTCCTCCATCAGCTCGACAAACCAATCCACATCCTGTCCTACCATGACAATCCGGATGCGGCGTATACGATCCCGGTGTGCGAGTGCAGCACAGAAATTGGGACTGCCCTCTTCAACGACGTAGAAGTCAAGAACGAGAGGAAACTCTGGCCAGGGCCAACTATCGATAGTCTCCCCGACGCGGTGTTCATCTGAGATGCAGAGAAACAGGTCGAGGAAATGTCGTGATGCGTAGATGGTTTCTCGCCATTGTTTACAGACTTGTACTAGAGTTTGCCAACTCTGCATACGAAGCTGGGGGTCCTCATCGGTACAGGATACACAGAATGCAAAAATGTCTCGAAGGACGTCATCAGGAAGGGTGTCTAGTGTCCGTGCAATAGAATGAGAAGAAGCCATTCCGGGAGGTCAAAACAAAGATAAGACATAGATCGCACGCACCTCAACACATCCGGTCCGGGTTCTCCAGTATTTTTACAACAAAATGGACGGTATATATTGATTGATGCGTTTCTAGGCAGGAAGTAAATACGATACGATCGTGCAGTCTGGCATACTCATCCGCAAGTGCTACGATACCTCTGGTTCGGTCAGGATCACATAGCTGTGGCTCGATTGTCTGGCGCAAAGACGGAATAACTTATCCCAATGGACTTGCGCATTGAGATCGATGCGCGAAAATCGCTGCGGGGTACTTCACGGGGCCACATTTCCAATTTGATGTTCCCATTTGGATTGTGGGTTCGCGAATGGTAGTGGTTTATATACGTTGGAGAATAAACGCAAAAAGCAAAAAAGTTGCTGACCGCAGAAGCCATCAAAGTGGAACGTGCATCGTGTATAATACATCGTGCGTCTACCTCATTGGCGAAATGAGACTGTAAAAGTAAAATAGAGTACGCGTCTGTTCAGTAATACAGGGAGAAGTAATGCGATTGGGAAAAGTCATGCAAATCGAGTACAGATGTTTTCAAGTTCTTGCGCCGACTCTTACTACCACCACATCGCCGTCGATCCGAGAGTAGTGGTGTCATTAGCACCAATGTCAGACCTTCCCGACTTTACCCAACGCTGGGGCCGATGTCGACGAGGCGATCGCGGCAATTTCCATACCGCCATTCGTTATACCAACGCGCACGGGTACAGCCGGTGGCTTCCTACGCTTCGGAGGTGCTGGCGGCGAGCGGCGCTGGACCTTCTTCGTCCTGTTCTCCGTCGATGTGCTACTCCCCGCGGAACTAAGCAGGACACCCCCATCAAAGGAGCGCACAGAAAGGGGAGAACGCTGCGCCTGCATAGGGGGGACCGCGGGCAGACTTCCAGGCGACAATGGTGACACCGGATCAAGTGAGTTGTGACGTACAGGCGTGGTGGTCTCGTGCAAGCCAGGGGATTGTAGGTGATTATGCGGATCGGCGGGACGCTCGCTGGAGAGCGTCTCTGAGCCCGTGCGATCGCGGTGGCGCCGATTTGAGGTCACCGCAGGAGGTGGTGACGTAGTGCCGAGATTTAGAGAGCTGTCGTTGGCAGGTTTTCGGAGAGCGTCAAGCCCGCGAGACGTGGGTTTTGCACTTATCGCAGCTAACCCACGCAAGTTCTCCGCACTCCGACTGCCTTTAATCGAGCGGCGACGCGAGATGGATGGGTCGACAATCGGCGGTGCGGGTGCATTCGAAGGTTTTGGCGTGAGTGACTGAGCGGCGACGCGATCGCCACTTGGGCTCTCAACGCGCTGTATCACAGACTCTGCGGATACCCGTACAACATTGTGGGGCGTACGGTGTTGGACACACCACTCGCCACTAAGACATCGGTCGACAAGGCGTTTCGTTGTTGAACTGACTTCACGGATATCTTGATGAGCAACCAAGGACTCGAGTGCGCGAACGATGTGGGGGCGTTTATATGGTACAGAGCGCAATTGCGTTTTGGTGAGAAGCGGGTGAAGCACACGAAGATATGTATGCCGGAGCTAAAACAAATGTCAGTGCTGAGTACCTTGGTTCCCAATAAGGAATAACGGACTGATTCAGACTCTTCGTCTAGATCAACGATTTCCCGTAGAAAGACGTCCACGAGAACGCAAAGGTCATTCGTGTAGAAGTACTCTGACACGCCCTTGGTGTTGAAGAGTATGTATAACATCTTCAACACAAGTAGCTGCATGACAAGGTCCTCAGGGGTACGACCTGATATCTGGTTCAAATGGATCCAGGAAAGATACATGTTGTGCTTACCAGCACGATTTAACATAAAAATCAAGTTCTCGCCGAAAGTTTGGCTAGTACCGTGTCGCCGTATGAGCTCGTGCAATACGCGATTTTGTGAATTCGTGGCATTCGTAAGATCATTTAATGGTTTGGCAGCAAGCTCGGCGACCATAAATTGTTCGTTCAATGAAATCTACACTCGCTTTGAGACGATAACAGGCACCGCAAAGAATGGAACACGGACGATGAGCTTGATAACGGAATAGTTGAACGTCTCGTCTTGGATGCAGCGAGTTTGCTCGACAAGGTCAAATAACTTGTCCAAAAAGTTATCGTCAAATACTTCTGTAAAGCCAAATGAGGGCGTGAAAACAGCAGGCCCGCGATATGGAGACGTACTGAGTTCGGCGATGGATAACTTGGACGATCGGCACACTTCATACAAGAGTCGAACGGATAGTGAGCACATTCTTGTCTCGATGGGGATTGCTAGTCCCTTCCAACCTGTACTCGGACCTGATGCAGACGTCGAACCGGAAAATGTGTCCTCGACATCGGGATCAACGTCAACGAGGACGTGATCCATGAGGAGTGGAAACAGAGGTTGCCAGCGTTTGTAAGATCGTAGGAAACTTGGGTTGCGTCGTCCATGGTGAAGAAGAACGCTGAAGAGGATGAACTGAGCATGTGGATCTGTGTTCTAATAGCTGGGGCGTTAGTTCGCCCAGGCAAGTAGAAAATTGGGTAGCAACACTGACCACGGCTGCTTCGTCGGCCAAAATTTCGCACATACGCTCCGAATGAAACGCAAAGAGCTCCGAGTCGAGGATGAGATCACAGGCATGTTCGAGCTGAAGAGGGCTCTGTAGATAATGCTCTGCATGGGCCAAACCTGAGAACAGTAAGCTCAGCCCACTTCGAAGACGCACCATGGTACGATGCACTGAAGGTTATGGAACGCTTCAGCGTGGCGTCGAGAAGGGACAGCGAGGCATTTCCAGGAATCTTGAGGATGTCTTCGAGCTCTGACAAAAGTATCAAACGATCTGCACTGGGATAGGCCTTCTGGCACGCACCTGACCAAAATTGTTGGGCGTTGTCAATGAGGTAAACAATGCCGAAGCCATCCATCTGGACAGAGCTGGATACTCTTTTCAAAGCCTCTCTACGGGTGACGAGGCAGAGGAAGAGGCGGAGGCTGATGGTAGGGCTGAGGTCTCGCTTTTGGCCAATGTCTTAGTTTTCATTTTTCACCTGAAACGAGCACGGGACACCCGCAAACGGCATTTCTCACGCTCGCAAAAAGATAACAAAATAATCTAATCCCGCCCAGGCACAATGACCATAGATCCGGGCAAAGCTTGTGCCGCTGCGTCTTATCATAACGAGTATATCATTCACCATCCACTTTGATTACGATATCGGGCTCACACTAGCCCCAAGAGCATTGATCGATGATCGTTCATCCACGTTCATGCGTTCATGTTTTATGCGACAAAACGGCATGTATAATGAGATCTTACGGCTACTGTTGTATAGCGAAGAAGCTACATTGGATAAATATTGCATCCACCAGTCTCACTCACAGTTGCCATGCACTTACTGTAGTGGCTGGATATAGTCGCAGACAGTAAGGCGATGCGATGACGTGACGCGTGCTTCAACTGACAGGGGTACGCAGCTGGTTCGACTATGCTGCATCAGCAGAGCTGTTAAAGCAGGGAACACTGAGGGCTACTTCAGGTCAGGGATATCAACCTGTGACTGTGAACAAAGGTCAAGGGAGACGAGACAGAATTCAGGCCTAGACAGTTCCTGGCCTCTCTAGATCTAAGGGTCACTCGGAACCTCAATTGGCGAACGTCCGGTATCCATGCGACACGAGAGGCAACGGTCACAGCCTATCCGAAGTCACAAATTTGATTGCGAGCCAATTTCTTCAACGCTTGCCTGAATTGGAGTTCAGGAGAAAGCGAGGTAGTCAACAAGGTTTCAGAGCCATGCTTGCACAGGTAATTGTTATTCACAGGAACTGCACAGAGATTGCTGTGTGCGGCCCCACTGGGGAAGGATATCCGCCTATCTGTCAAAGAAGGGACAGGCCATTCAGTCGATCCAAGTCGAATGAGGTCATGAAACCCACTTTATAGCTGATGGCTGTGCAAGTTGTTGGCCTAAAGTGGTGCTGACAAAGGCTGGGCACGGAAAAGGGGCGAGCTTCGTGTACTGGACTACTGGACAGCACCCAGGTGGCGAGGAGGATATTTTTAATGTACGTTGAAAACAGTTCAGAGCATTGGAGCCCCTGAGGTCCATGTGGACACTGCTGTGTTCATCATACCGTTATATCCATAAGTTACCGTCAAGGCATAAATAGATAAATACGTACACACTTGCATAAGCGCCGCGGATACACCTGCTTCTTTCCAACCTGCCACATACATCGATTTCTCCACTATGGGGAACAACCAAAGTCAGACCAACCCTATCCACAAGCTCCCGCGCAAGATTGCAAACAAGTTACCTGGATCGTCGCTGCGAGACCGTCAAAAAGACTCTGGGTATGGCTCTGGCTCCGCCAGCTCATCCGGGACCACAAAAGGGGGCGCGACTGTTGCCAGTACCAATACTGCCAGTGAACAAGGCAGTACGCTACGGCCCGAAACGGCGCCGGACGTCATGGACAGAGTTCGCGTCGCTCCGGTGCTGCCGACGCAAAGCGCCGAAATGGTTGGTCCGCAATAATACCATTTATAGGGTAGTTACTGACTCGTGCTATCTTGTTTCCTGCACTCGCTGCGCTCGCGCTTCCCTCCTCGTATGATCATACTCCTTCTCTGTCTGCCCAAAGTCATCAAATCTCCCACCAGAAATGCCTAGTGCTCCAGTAACCGTCCCTTGTCAGGTAACTTCGTTTACTAAACGTCGGCCTCGTATTCTGATAATGGCAATCATCAGTACCGTACCGGCAAGACCCTCGGTAGTGGAACCTATGCGATAGTGAAGGAAGCTGTCCATATCAAAACGGGAAGTTATTATGCTTGTAAGGTTATCAACAAGAAGCTCATGGAGGGTCGGGAGTTCATGGTGCGTTGATCATGGTGTTATCATAGTTTGTGGCCTGGTATCTCACATTCGTCCAGGTCCGCAACGAGATCGCGGTGTTAAAACGTGTGTCCAGCGGTCATAAAAATATCGTCACATTGCACGATTATTTCGAGGTTCGTCTCATATATCGAGTCTGCGAAACTTGCCCCTAACCAGCATGGCAGACATCCAATAACTTATACCTTTGCTTTGACCTCTGCACTGGTGGTGAACTTTTCGACCGGATATGTGCCAAGGGCAACTATCATGAACCGTACGTGGAGTACTTCGTAGCTTGTGCCATACCTGACGCCCTCGTAGTGACGCGGCGGGCCTGGTGCGTACGGTTATGAAGACAGTCCAGTACATCCACGAGTGTAACATCGTTCATCGTGACCTCAAACCCGAGAACCTTCTCTTCCGCACACCGGCTGAAAGTTCAGACATCATGGTTGCTGACTTTGGGTTAAGTCGTGTCATGGAAGAAGAACGATTCCATTTGCTCACCGAAATCTGTGGAACCCCGGGATACATGGCTCCTGAGATCTTCAAGAAGAGTATGTAGTCCCCGCAGACTTCGTCGCGAGACATGCAGACTAACGGTAATTGTAACAGCGGGTCATGGGAAACCAGTGGACATATGGGCGATGGGTGTGATCACATACTTCCTACTCGCTGGATACACGCCATTCGATCGCGAAAATCAGCAACAGGAGATGGAAGCTATTATTGCAGGAGACTACAAATTCGAACCAGGTGCGTTGTATAAGTTCGTCATGCATCGTAGCTCAACCATGGTGAACAGAGGAGTATTGGGAGAATGTGTCCAATACTGCAAGAGATTTTGTCAGCGCATGTCTGACGGGAGATCCTAACAAGCGCCCGACTGCAACGGAGATGCTGCAACACCGGTGGCTCGCAGACGAAAAGCCGCACTTCGTCCCTGATCCTGAAAGCCCAACTGGTGGTCCTACAGACCTGCTTCCGCATATCCAGAAACGCTTGGACGCTAGGACACGCTGTACGTTTCTGCGACATCTCGTCTTCATCAATGTCATACTCACGAGATTTCGTACAGTCCGACGCGCTGTGTGGGGGATTACAGCAATGAAGCGGCTCTCGACACTTGGGGCGGCTTCCCCTACAAGCGATCTCAAAGCGAATATTGCCAAATACAAAGAAGAATCCGAAAAAGAGGACGTTCATGAAGTATGTTCGCATTCGTCTTTCAACCATTTCCAGACACACTTAACGTCACCTGCAGGGTCGTGAAGTAATGCATCATCACAACCAAGGAGAGCCTGAAGGAACAGGTGGTGACGAAGCGCAGAAAGGGCCTGGCCTGGTATCTTCAATGAAAAACATGTCCGTGGAGGAGGACACATGAGCCTGGTGCGATTCCACGACGGCGCCGGTGGCGATGGTTACAGCTCTCTGATGCAACACGACGACCGGTACACGTGCTCTTTGATACAGCGGGGTTTCACTGGTATTCGTGATATTTTTTCTAAGGCCTCCCTGGTGCTATTTGGACTCGCACTGGCAGTGTATTTTGTCGCTTACGATTCTAATGTTTGTCAATTTATCTAATTCAGCCTTGCTTCGCTTTCAACGATGGAGTGTTTAACGATTCCTAGCAGATGGGTATTGTTCCGATCATTTGTCATCATCGACTGGTCTAAATTGGAAACTCTGTTCCCAAAAAAGGATATAAAGATGCTTGTACCATTGTAGCGACACTCAGCGCAGCGCCTCACTTAGTCATTTCCCGTTACTCCCTCACCTTTCTCTCTGTCAGCGCAACAGCCCCCTCCGTGGTCTTCGCATCCAAGTTGTTATAAACTAAGCCCCATGCTTGCTATTCCTGGCCCTACTTCCCCCAGCTCTGTCTCGCGCCTAGTGCGACCACCATGTCTGGGTTATTTCACGACACATTCTTTGCTCTTGTCGTCCGCGCGGTCCTGGGGCCGACGTACTTCCCCCATCTCGATGAGATCAGCCCACCTAACGTATATCCAAAGGCGATCAAAAGGAAGAAGTCATCGGAAACTACCATAGGACTTGGGACCAGAGACTATGACAATCCATTAAACGCTCCCGAGCGCGGCTTCGGGGCTTTCGACGAACAGGAACCGCATGCCGCTCAATCGGCGATAGCTCTACATTCCGCGGTGACTATACGTGAGACGGAAGATCACGACGATCCATTAAACGCTCGTGGGCGCGGCTTTGGGGCGTTCGACGAACAGGAAGCTCGCGCAACTCAATCGGCAATAGCTCTACAGTCCTCCATGACACTGGCACGCGTGTCAGAAGATCACGATGATCCACACGGCTTCGGGGCGTTGGAAGAACAAGAAGCACATGCAACTAAAGTGGTGGCTCTCCAATCGTCTCTGACTATCGTTGCGATGGGAGAGCAGCCAAAGTCAAAATCTGCCAAAGAAGATGGAAGCGATCCCATGTTGGTTACTTGGTATGGTCCTGATGACCCAGAAGTATGTCGAGATCACCTTTCACTTGCTTTGCGTAGTATCATTATTGATTCTCTTTACAAGAACCCAATGAATTGGTCGCAATCTAAGAAAATTTGGGTCATGTTTCAAGTCTGCCTCCTGACGTTTTCTGTCTACATTGGCTCTGCAATATATACCGCAGGGGAAACGGATGTCATGAAGCAATTTCACGTCAGCTCAGTCGCCGCAACACTCGGGCTTACATTATTCGTGGCCGGTTATGGACTTGGTGTGTTCTGAATCCGTGTTCAAGTTGATTCCTTGCTCAATTACTCGTTGTCGGGTAGGGCCCATGCTTTGGTCACCAATGAGCGAGATGCCTTACATCGGGCGCATGCCCATCTACTTGTTCACACTCTTCCTATACGTTGTCCTCCAAGTGCCAACGGCGCTAGCGTCGAACTTTGGCATGCTTTTGGCGTTCCGTTTTATCACAGGCTTCGTCGGCTCGCCAGTCCTCGCAACGGGTGGTGCAACCGTCGGGGACATTTACGTTCCCAAGAAACGAGCATATGGCATTACCGTCTGGAGTGCCTTTGCCGTATGCGCCCCTGCGATGGGGCCCCTTGTTGGCGGGTTTGCCTCTCATGCGAAGGGTTGGAGATGGACGATATGGGAACTAATGTGGTTGGCAGGCTTCACGCTTGTACTCCTTTTCTTCTTCTTCCCCGAAACCTCATCCTCCAACATTCTTTATCGTCGCGCTAGACGTCTTCGCAAGGCAACAGGCGATGAACGACTTAAATCGCTGTCCGAGATCGAGGCCGAAAGCATGACCGGACGTGATATCGCAACCGACATATTGGTTCGACCGTTCACACTCAATTTCCAGGAGCCTATTGTGCTGCTGCTCAATCTTTATATCGGATTGATTTATGCGCTGTTCTACCTTTGGTTTGAATCCTTCCCCATCGTTTTCATCGAGATCTATCACTTCAGGGAACAGTTTCTTGGTCTCGCATTTCTCGGCTTATTGGGCGGAATATTTGTCACGCTCCCCCCGTTCTTTTATTATCTCTATCACGTTCAAGAGAAGATGTTTGACGAGAACGGCCAAATCAAACCCGAGAAACGGATGCCTCTCGCCATATTTGGTTCCTTCTTTGTCCCGGTCTGCTTACTATGGTTCGGCTGGAGTGCTCGACCTAGCGTTCATTGGATCGTACCGATCCTGGGTTCGGCACTCTTCCCAACTGCTGGCCTCCTTCTCTTTGTAAGTGTCATTTCGACGGTGGGCGCTCGAGTGGAGGTGCTGTTGCTGACTACTTGGGCGCGCTCCGCAGAACGTGGTGCTGAATTATCTCGCGGACGCATATCCGAATTATGCGGCGAGTGTACTTGCGGGGAACGATCTCATCCGTTCTGCATTCGGCGCAGGATTCCCGCTGTTTGGAGCCGCAATGTACCACAATCTTGGTGTGGGTTGGGCGAGCACCCTGCTTGCCTTGCTTTCCTGCGGATTTATTCCTATTCCAATTTTCCTGTACTATTACGGCGAGCGCATACGCCATGCGAGCAAACGCGCACAGCACAATTAAGGCGGACTTTGACCATACGAATTTCTTCGCGGCCTTTGTATAGACTTGATTTGTTGTTATATTATAATAGGATAATCATTCACACGCATCACGTGCCACCGGCGGTGCTGTTGAGTCGCACCACACGAAACGCTTAGTTCAATTCCTGTGTCCTGACTTGATACCCCTTTCTACCACACTCTCCATATACACTTTTCGGCCCCAGAAGTTCCAGAATTCTCCGTTTTTCAAATGAAATCAAAGGAAAGCACAGAAGCTGAGGTGGTGCCACAAACACTGGAAGAAGAGGCGAGGGAAGAGGTCGAGGATGAACGGCTTCAAGATGACGCATCAGATTCCGAATATCAGGAGCAAGACGGGCCTCAAGATGGTGCGAGCGGAAGGCCCATGACGATGGAGCAAAGGAAAGAAAAGATGCGACAACTCAGAGCCAAAATGGTACGTCGCATGACTGTGTGCTGTCGGTCTATCTTTCGAACGCTAAATGGCATGGAAATAGCGGTCTTCTGCACTCGCGAATCGTGCCTCGGTGATTGAAGAGTCATCAAAGAGTAGGAGTGCTGCGCGCGACCTCGCACGGCTCGAAAAGCAGCGAAAACTAGCCGAGGTACTTCGACTGAAAGCAGATGCGGAGGAACGTGGCGAGGACGCTGAGAGGCAGAAGAACTGGGAGTGGACCATCGAGGAGAACGATGAATGGGAGAAGAAGCTCGCGAGGAAGGCACGAAGGGCCGACTTTGAGTTCCATGGTGCGTTCCATGCTAGTTTCTCTCCACCCTTGTTGATCTGTTATTTTCTTAGACGATGCGCACGCGGCACGACGGAAATACAAAAAGGACGTCGACAAGCTCAAGCCAGATTTAGAGGCTTACAATAAACAGAAGGAGACCGCGATGGGACTTGCGCCTGGGACGTTGTCACACAACGGGTCTTCATCGTTCTCCTTAACGAACTTTGATCCGTCACAGGCCTCGAGCTCTCAGGTAGAGCCGCTTTTCACACTGTATTCTTTCAAAGTCCTGATTACGGCTTTCTAGTTGGTTCCGACTGCTCATCAACAGCAGTTGGCAGCAGCGAGTCTCTACCGCGATGCGAACAGCTTACTATATGCCGATAACAAGCCTTCAGATGAGGCCATTGACCGCGTTATCGGCAAATTAAATCAAGAGTATGTTGCTACATTATCCACCATAGTTTGGTAATTGACTGTTCAATAGTCTGGACAAGCGACGCAAGTTCTCCAGAAAGCGTCCGAACGAGGATACAGGAGACATCACCTATATAAACGAGAAGAATCGCATCTTCAACAAAAAGGTAGGGCTACCTCCCGTTCGCAGCGGACCACATTTGCTGATTCGTGTTTCAAGATTGCGCGTTACTACGACAAATATACCGCAGAGATACGCGCTAGTTTCGAGCGTGGAACAGCCTTATGAAGGCTCAGTTCGCTTAGGCCTGCTCGACCCAGCTACTTGTATCATGTGTATCTATATGCCCAACTGTACGAGGCTATACAGCATAATTGCCGACTTCAGTGGGGCTATATTGAATCGTCCGCGGCAAGATAGATTGTGTCAACGAAAACGTATTGTTCAAAATCTGATTGGGGATGACTTCCTCATCGAGTTGTTAGGCCTGACTGTATTGTCTATGTGCATGTCTATGTGGGATTGTTCGAACGAGCG
>WNFR01034861.1_pt1 | contig 12491 bp, 13 predicted proteins | sample 5400221 | NCBI WGS metagenome assembly WNFR01 (sample SAMN13153357, study PRJNA577476) | soil metagenome | isolation source: 40 cm soil under Madrone tree | place: USA:California | collected 2016-06-14 | reverse complement strand
GTACTCGGTCTTAACTTCCCCTTCGTGCCCCTGCACGACTGCCCGCCGAACGTAAACCGTCGCGCCTTCCCAGTCGATGTCACCCCACTGCAGCCCCAACACTTCGGAGAACCGCAAACCCAGGCACAACTGATCATCACAACCAGCCCAACGTAATCTCCCTGAATATTCTCCCTGAAAAGTGATTTCACAAAAGAATGTGATTGTGCGCGAGAATCACTCAAAGCAATGAACTGATTTCAAGCCTCTATTGTGTTCGCAGAGACTGCGCTAAATGAAGTAAGTTCTGGGGCGCTACCCGGATTGCGCCCCCACGCGGGCTATCGATATCAGAAATCAGGAAAAAGGCGATCGACACCGTGACCGGCACGATGAGGAATATTCTCCAGTCCCTCCGGCGTGCTTCGAAGCCAATCAGCAAATTACAAATGATCGCAATAACCGTCATCAGTGCCCACGCTGGCAAAGGGATGCGGTTCCACCATGCCGCCTGGGTATACCCTTGCGAGTTCAGCACATCGTTCATTCCAGAAATCACCAGTATGGCCACCATCGAAGGCTGCGGCGTGCCTGGCCGGACAGCGGACCACAACTCATTTTGCAGTTTGCTGGTTCTGGCATTGATTTTCTCCAGCTGAGAACTCCGGCGACTCGTATAGAACAACACGCGTTGATCGAGATATTCCTTCAGCAGTTCGCGCACTCGGGCTGCGTTTTCGGGGGGAAGCAAGTCAGCGCGCACATATTCTGTCCCGATTGCGTTGGCCTCCGCTTCCTCATAATTCTTGCGTTGATCGTAGCGGCTGATGGCCATCGAGAAACTGAACCCGACAAGCAATCCAAGAAGAGTGAGAACCGCGCCGAGAACAACGTCGAAATCGTCCCGTTCCTCCTTGTTCAATGGAGTCCCCCTTTGGCGAAGAATGTCGCCAATCCCTGCCGTTGCTAACAAAACCAGGAAAGATAAAACCAGCACCAGGAAAGGAAAATTCATCAGGTTCATTTACAGCCAGGGCGTCTCAGTACTCCAGCAGAGCAGTTGACACTATTTTCCAAGAACAGCTATCTCTAACGGTCTATTTGCGTGATGGAGGGTAGTTCTTCAGGAGCTTGATTATTGTTTTTTGCAGGTTTTTCTGTTGCTTGTCCGGCTTGGCTTTGGGATCAATCGTCTTACTGGCCAGGCCTCGCCAGACCAGGGAGTGATTGGCGGAATCGTACATGTCCAGCGCCAATTGCCCTTTGTAGATGGTTGAAGTCTGGTTCGTCGTGGTGCTCATTCCTCCCCTCGGGCCGTACCAGCCTCCACGATACCAGCCTCCACCATATCCCCAGTCCGTAGAATATGAAGTTAATTCTTTCTCCTGATCGAAGGCTGCCTGATAACCAATATAGAGGTTGGCGTTGTCGGTATCGACTTTGGTCAATCCCTTCTTTGCCAATTCAGCATCTATTGCCGCTTTGATTTGTTTGTCGAGCAGATCGTCCAATGGGGTCGCATTCTTCAGGACAACCCATTTGTATGTATTGAACCTGGAGAAATCGGTGTTCCGGTCAAAGTTGTAACGAACGTCCTGACTGACCGCGGTGTTTGCAAGCCACAGAATCGTCAACATTGAGAGAAATATCAGTCTGCGCATATCCAGTCTCCAGTCCGTTGCATAGCCGTGGCCCACATGAATGATGGGCAGCAGCAGGCTCCAGCGCTTGTCCTGCTTCTTCGCGATGAAACCCTCTTGCGGAATGCTAGTAGAGGCTGCCGAGCGGAAAAACTGACATTTGTGACAGACAAGCAGGGTTCAAGCTGCTTTGCGGCCAATCTCTTCTGCAGTGCCTTTTTTCCCCTTCTCAAGAAAAGACGTTGCGTCCAAGGTGCCAAAGACATGGATCAGCCGGGCAATCAAACCGGTCCAGCCTGTCTGATGATTAGCGCCCAGCCCGGCGCCATCTTCGCCATTGAAGTATTCGTAGAAAAGAAGATGGTCCGACCAATACGGATCAGTCTGAAATTTTTTTGTGCCCCCATACAGGGGCCTGCGGCCTTGCTCGTCGCGCAGGAAAATGCGTTCAAGACGGGCGCTGATTTCCCGCGCCACCTCAAAAAGGTTCATCAACCTTCCCGAACCAGTAGGGCACTCAATTTTGAAGTTATCTCCGTAATACAGATAGAACTGCAAGAGTGCACGAATCAACAGCGCATTCATTGGCATCCAGATGGGGCCGCGCCAATTGGAGTTCCCGCCAAACATCCGCCCATCAGACTCGGCCGGCAGGTAGCCTACCCGATGCTCCTGACCGCCAAGATGCAGCACGTATGGATGCTCAAGATGGTACCGTGAGAGCGCGCGAATTCCGTAAGGGGAAAGAAATTCGTTTTCGTCCAGAACTCTGGTCAAAATCCGGCGCAACCTTTTCGGATTCACCAATGCCAGGATTCCGCGCTCTTTCACGCCAAAGTGACCCTGCCCGGTCGGATGAATTGTGTTCAACAATTGAGGCATGTGAGATAGTCTTTCGCGAAAGTAATCCAGAGTGCCTATGACGGTTTCTCTTTGAGACTTCTCGACTACGGTAGTTGCGCACAGCGGCAATAGTCCGACCATGGACCTTACCTTGATGCGGGTGACGAAGCCATCGGGCATGCGCAGGAGATCGTAGTAGAAGCCATCTTCTTCGTCCCACAGGCCGGCTTCGCCCTGACGGTTCATGGCCGCGGCGATCCACAGGAAGTGCTCAATGAACTTTACCGTCGCATCTTCAAATACCGGATCGTCATGGGCCAGTTCGATCGCAATTTCCGCAAGATTTTGGCAGTAAAGAGCCATCCAGGCGGTGCCATCCGCTTGCTCCAGATAGCCGCCTTCGGGAAGCGTGGAGCTACGGTCAAACACTCCAATATTGTCCAGGCCCAGAAACCCGCCTTCAAAAATATTTTTTCCAAAACGGTCTTTGCGGTTTACCCACCAGGTGAAATTCAGGACTAACTTGTGGAATATCCGTTTGAGGAACTCCGGATCACCAACGCCATCATTGGCTTTTTGCAGAGTATGGAGAAAAATGGCGGCCCAGGCGTGCACGGGCGGGTTCACATCATTGAAGTTCCATTCGTAAGCAGGCATTTGGCCGCTGGGATGAAGGTAGAACGGGCTGATCATCAGCTCGAGTTGGCGTTTGGCAAACTCGGCGTCCACGAGAGACAACGCCAGGGTATGAAATGCGAGGTCCCAGGCGGCATACCACGGATATTCCCATTTGTCCGGCATGGAAATAATGTCGCGGTTGAGCATGTGAAACCATTCCCGGTTGCGAACAGGGCCGCGGACTCCCGAGAAAACATCAATGTGATGGTCCTGGAGCCAGTCGTCAACATTGAATTCGTAATATTGTTTGCTCCACAACATTCCGGCCAGGGCCTGGCGCATTATCGCGGATGCTTCTGGCCCCACCCTGGGCGGGACAATATGAGAATAAAACTCATCTGCTTCGGCGATCCGGGTGCGCATGACATGATCAAAATGTTTTCCGAAAGCACCACTGGCCGAATAGACCTTCTGCAGCTCAGATTGAGGCACGCTCGTCAGGCGAAGACAAATGACCTCACTTCCACCCGGCTCCGCCGTGATCCGGTATTCTGCCGCGACCTTGGTCCCTGTGTGGTCAGGGTTAACAGCGTCTGCTTTTCCGTGCACGATAAAATCATTGATTCCGTCTTTTACATAAGGCGTGGCGTTTGCAGTGCCGAACAAGCGCTGAAAATTGGTTTCGTTATCAGTGAACAACAGCCTTGGGGCGCCATCGCAGTAGAGGAACTTATCACCCAACTGCGGATGGGAGGCTGCCGCGACACTGGAGTTTTTTGCCGGCTCTTCCAACCGTATCAAAGGCCGATTTTCGCTTCCTTTCGACCAGGTATTCCGAAACCACAACGTAGGCAGCACGGTCAGCGGCGCGTCTTCTGGCCCGCGATTGCAAACAGTAATTTTGATCAGTATGTCTACAGGCGACTCTTTTGCATATTCGACAAACACGTCGAAGTATCTGTCGTCATCAAATACACCGGTATCAATCAGTTCATACTCAAATTCATTGCTCTTGCGGCCCCAGTTGGTCGTCACCAGATCGTTGTAGGGATATGCGCGCTGCGGATATTTATAAAGATATTTCATGTAGGAATGAGTAGGAGTGTTGTCAAGATAGAAATAGTATTCTTTGACGTCTTCACCGTGATTTCCTTCGGAATTCGTGAGCCCAAAAAGTCTTTCTTTCAGGATAGGGTCTTTGTCATTCCACAATGCCAGCGCAAAGCATAGTATCATGCGTAAAGTATGCCCAGGCATCTCCATTTTCGCTGTAGTCTTCGCGGACCGTGCCCCACTGGCGCTCACTCAGATATGGGCCCCATTGCAACCATTGTGAGTTTTGAGCTTTCATTTGCAGCGCGAGAGTTGGGTTTTTTTTCATAGATACTCTTGTTGATCGTCTTTCCTGCGAGAGTGGATTTTTTCGGTTGGCTGCCAATGATGGTGGCGGATTTCAACCAGCGCACGCAATGATGCCTTACGCATCCAGGACAAATACTTCTTTGGGATTTTTGTTGCCATTGTGTACTTTTTCTTCCTTAATCACATTTATCAAAAAGATCCCGGCCTGAACTGATACTCATTGCGTGTGAAAAGACACGGTAGCCAGCGCTGGAGCGGCAGAGCTAACAGTCATCGGGGGATGATTGGCTCGCAGCACTGCAGCCCACAACGCCAATTGCTACCGTTCCCCGCCTTTAGGGGTAACTCGACGTTAAGGAAAGCAGCTTCCAGAAGTAACTGGCAAAAACAACAGAGAACTTTCCTGCTTCCTGACTCCGGCCTTGTCCCCGCGCGGCCGAGCCTGTTGACTTTCGTTTGTTTTGAGAATGTTTCTGCGGAGAGGTCGAGTGGTTTGGACATCAAACATTGATTGGGCTTAACATGTGTTCCATAAATGGCTTGACAGTTTTTCCCGCCAGTGCGTCTGGAAACACTCCAGAGAACAGAACATTCGGCGCGGGCTGCACGGCTTGAAATCACCGGGCACGAAAATCGTGGTACATCCCACATGAAAGCACTTCTTAAATGACTTAAATCCGAACCGTGACAGCAATAAAGTACGCTGAGTTCGGTCAAGCGACCTTCTTTTGGGAAATGCCGCCTTGAGAATTGCCGGAAAGATATTTGGGGAGGACACCATCAATGTTCCATTACACTCGCCCAATTCGTGTGCGACCATCGATGCGATCTGTCCCGCTAAAGCGGCGTGTCCCGCCAAAGGTGCTTTTGATTTCCGTCTCTCCCCATCTGTCACTTGAAGGCGAGGCGGTTTGGATCTCGCCGACTTTTTTCTTTGCAGCCGAGAATTTCTATACCTGTATCGCTGCCGGGTACGACTGCGCCAGGAGCGCACGGCATTTCCCTTTGTGGCGAGATATGCTCTATTTTTTGAACTCATCTTTTGCGCCATTGTGGAAGTGTTCGATGTAGACGGCGAGGCAGCGTCTTTACGCGGCCTCGCCTGGGTAATATGCTGACTTTACTGTCATTCTGCACCGTTGCCCTGCATGGCAGGGTAAGACCAGGCGCGCTAGAGAGAAACTGTCACATCTGTCAGTCTGCTTTCTCAGAAGTGCTTGTCCGATACGCCGGTTGAATGGAGCTGCCCACGGGAATCAGATGTTCGGATCACGTCTGCAATCATTCGGAAGAGATCGGTGGGACGTTGCGTGCCCTTACAATAGAAGGCATCTGCCATCAGGCCTTCTGGTACCGTGTCGTCTGCGTACGACCCACTCATGGCAATCACGGCAATTCCCGGAAATTGCCGGCGCACGATCTGCAGAAGTTCAGGGCCTGACATTCGAGGCATCTCCAAATCACACATCAGCAAGGTCGGGGCTTGTTTCTGAATGCATTGAAGCGCTTCCAACCCGTTCTGGGCTGCTGTGGCCTGATAGCCTGCGGCTGCAAGCAGCAATGGCTTCACGGCAAAGGCCGTAGCGTATCCATTCAGGGCCATGTCCTTACCTCGCTATTATTTTAGTTTCTGCATTACCTCGAATACTGCGAAATACTCTCCGGTCTGTTCCATTCCAGCAACCTAAATTAACAACAACTGTGACACCGCCGGACTGGAGCTTAGTAATGGGTTCTGTAGATTACTGATTCAGTTTTGCACATTCTGTGTACAGCGACTTACAAGCAGCACCAACTGTTAAAAGTAACAGTGTGGCTTCACATGTGGCGATATCTTCTGTTGTTTTTGACAGTTATAGGTAGTCATGCACATAGGTTATTAGTCCAGACAGCCTATAAATGATGACCGCTAGCAGGTTCCCACAATGACGCATAAACTAGTAGCGCTAATAATTGTGTGCGTAGCAGCTTCTCTGCTTGCGCAATCTGCTCCACAAAAATATCAGTCTGCTCTCATTGTGAAGATCAACAAACGACAGGACCCTGTTTCGGAAAGTGGAGAGTCGCCGGCCGAGCGCTATGAGGCAACTTTTCGAGTCAATGATACAGACTATGTTGCTCTATATACACCTGCGCCGGGTGTGCATGGTTTTCAATATTTGGCTGGAATGACCATCCTGATTCTGGTTGAAGAAAAAACAATTACCTTCAACGATATCCTCGGTCGCTCGATTACAGTTCCTATTATCAGTCGTAAGCCAGCTCCTCTGCCCAAGAAACCTCAGCAGTTTCGTCCTCTATCTCTGGCGTATGTTCCAGTTTCAGGCAGTTTTTTCTGACACTTTTAACAGTAGGCACAGTGCTACCCCATTTCTATGATCGGTGTGGCTGTGACATTTGGGTCGATTGCGGATCGGCACTCGCTGTTCTCTGAGCAGAAGCACATGCGGGTAATACTGTGAGCTATCGACCCTCCGCAGCCTTTTAACACAGATGTTCACGCACAACAATGACGGGTGTGGCTTGCGTCCAAAGCCCGCAGTGTGCCGGAGCACCGGAAAGCAGGAAGTATGGATCGCTGCATCAAGAATCGAGTGGTAAGTATTGCATTGATGGGTTGCCTGTTCACCGCATTGGGATTTGCCCAGGTCAGCTCCGGCCAGAAGGTCGAAACCGAGGGCTTGATCCTTACCCGCGACGGTGACAGCCTGACTGTGGATACCAAAGACCTGGGAAAAGTTCTTGTTTCCCTCAACGAGAATACCAAGGTAGAGGCGCCGGTGGGACTGTTTCGCCATAAGGGCATGGAGTTGACTTCCCTGGTGCCCGGACTGGAAGTGCGAATCAAAGGCGTCGGTGCGGATAACGGACAAGTAATGGCCGATCGCATCCGTTTCGATGAAAATTCGATGAAGAGGGCCCAGCAAATACATGCGGCCGCGACGGCCACCAATGCGCAGGTGGAGGCCAATAGACAGGGCGTCGCGACAAACCAGCAGGGAGTTGCATCCAACGCAACTGGCGTATCCCAGAATGCCGAGCAGATCAAGGCAGCAGAGAAGCGCTTTGACGAGTTGACCGAGTGGGACGTCAAGAAAGAGTTATCTCTCACCTTTGAAACTGGAAAATCAGATCTTTCCCAGGACGTGCAACAGCAACTGGTGGCGCTTGCCAAAGATGCGCAGGGACTGAAGGGTTACATGATCGAGGTCAAGGGGTTTGCCAGCACCAGCGGCAACGCGCAACAAAATCAGGATCTCAGCGAAGAACGCGCCGAGGCTGTGGAAGTCTTCCTGCACCAGCAGGGAGTTCCTCTCAAAAACATTGTCAACCCTGCCGCCATGGGCACGACTAACCCGGTGGCTGCAAACGAAACCCAACTGGGACGGCTTCAGAACCAGCGCGTCGAGGTGAAGTTAATGGTTAACCGCGGCTTAGCCTCGAGATAAATACAGACTGCCTGGACTGATAATGCTCCAGGCTCAGGGCCGCCCCAAGTCCCCTCTGGGACGGCCCTTTTCCCGCTTTGCGCTTTTTCTTATTTCTTCCTCAATTCAAAACAACGACACTTACCAGGACCAGACACGGAGTTCCTGACGTGAAGTTGATCTGGACCAATGAATTCAGCAAAAAGAGATTCGCCTGATTGCCGCAGAGAATCAACGTACTGGAAAGGCCTGCATTGACGAGAGCGACAGCCGTAACTGGAACCGGATTTCCAAATGAATCGTTCACCGAACCCGGGGTCACAGACGCGACCTTGCCGGTAAGGCTCGAAGGAGGAAGTTGTGGATTCGATATAAAACCTACCGAGAACGCTCCGCACCCGGCTAGGAAAAATGTTGCTAACAGGAGGTGCAACGCCAGCAATTTGCGGGTGGCACAGTGCGCACCGGAACAGTCACTCTGAAAATGCGTGGACTGTATGCGTCCTTGTTCCCCGGCTCTCTTTTTGAATTGCGTTAGGCCGACAAACCCACCCCCATAGGTACGCCTTTCAAGGCAGGGACTTCTATTGCCGAAGGATTTTGCCAGGATTGACGCAGGGTGGGTCATCGATGGCCGAATTATGCAACCAATATCAAATGCTTACTTCTGTCAGGTATGACAGTATCGGCGTCTGATTTACTTCAACAAGGCAATGATTAAAGTTCCACATGTGGTAAGGAGAATGTGGCCGAATGCGACCGTGCCCGAATATCCCAGTACCGCTACCTGGCTCTCTGATTTCTCCTGGACTGCGGCCAGGCCGGCAGTCATTGTTTGCGCGCCCGCCAGCCCTCCCAGAAGAAGAACGGGGTTGAGCTTGAGTACATAACGGCCGAATAGCAGGCCGGTAATCAACGGCATTAGCGTGACAACTATACCACCCAGAAGAAGCACGTATCCAACTTCTCTAAGGGCTGAAATAAACACTGGCCCGGCTTTGAGGCCGATCATAGCTACAAAACCGGCGAGACCGATGGATCGCATGAACAGAATCGCCTCTTCTGGAATCCGGCCGAACCAAGGAACCACTGACCTGGACCAGCCCACAAGCAGTCCAACCAGTAAAGTTCCGACGCTCGTTCCTATATTGATTCGCAGGTGTCCTGCTGGAATGGTGATGATGGCTCCTGCCAGTACACCGGCAAATATTGCCAGCCCTAGGGTGGCAAAGTCAGCTTCTTTAACAGGATCGAGGATACGTCCGGCGACTTGGGCAAACCTCGCTACTGCCGGCTCAGTCCCAGTTACCTCGGCAATGTCTCCTCGTGCAATGATTGTCTTCGCACCTATCGGAACGGATTGCGAATTGCGTGTAATCCCCCGAAGGAGAACACCATGTGTCTCCTCCACGGTTTCCGCAGCTTCCTGCAACGTCTTTCCCACCAACCGTTTTGCTGTTATATAAATAGCGAAAGATGCGACCGGAATATCCAGCAGCTCCAGGTCCGCAACTTCTGGCGCTGCAGGACCCACCAGTTTCAGCAGGAGGTCGGTGCGTCCCAGCAGCGCAACGGTATCACCGGCCTGCAACACTGTGGCTGGAACTGGCTTAAAAATTTCACGGTTACGCCTGATGCGCTCGACAAAAATGCGCCCATCGACAATAGCCTGTTCCGCTTCAGCTACGACCTTTCCTATAACCTTAGCTCTTTCTGGAATGACATAGGCGCGGACTGCTATCGGCTGCCACGCCGGGACTACCCCGAACTTGGTTTGTTTTATCCCCAGCTTTGCTTCAACCATTTTGGCTTCATCGCGCAGATTAATTCGAAGCAGTTTAGGTCCCATGCTGCTGCAAAACCAGATCAAACCCATTGTTCCAAAGATGTAGCAGACTGCATCGGCCACTGCGATATGACTGACCAATTGCTGTTTCTGCGCATCGGGCATTGCCAGCGCCCTGATGGCTTCACTGGCTGTGCCAATGGTGGGAGATTCAGTTAAGGCACCGGAGAGCAGGCCGGCGGCAAATCCGAGATCCAGCTTGAGAAACCGTGCAACAGCGTAGGCGGTCATGAGTCCCACAAACGGCATAAAGACGCCCAGCAATGCCCAGCGCCAGCCTTCTCCTTTCATGCTCTGGAAAAAACTGGGACCCACCGAATATCCAATCCCGAACAGAAACAGGAGAAAAAGGATGGATTTCGCCGTGTCAGAAACCGGCACGTGGAAAAAGCTGCCGACAAGAATTCCGCCGAGCAAAGATCCAGTCACAGCACCAAGGCCTGCGCCACGAAACTTCAAGGCACCCACCACGTAGCCCAGACCAATAGCAAGATAAACCGCCATCTCCGGATATTTTTCGAACAGATGCCCCAGCCACTCCATGTTTCCTCCAACCAAAACAAGTTGGCACAGAACTGCTGTTTCATTGCTCCCGAGCAGGGCGGAACTCTGCAATTTGCCAACCCTCTAACTGTGTATCCGCAGGGACGCCCGGGGAACCAGTAATTTTGCCAGTTCAGTTCTTATTCAAAATCCCCCAAAATCACGTTGGCACGAAAAAAGAGGCCAGAAACTGCGGAATCAAAAAGACAGCGGCAGCACTGGCGAGGTAGGCAAAGTGGGTGCGATTTCATATGCAGGAACTGCGAAGTATCGGCTTTGGACGGGCAGCGTTATGGCATCGGTTGCATTATTGTCACTTGCAGGTTGTGAAAGAAAAACCCAGGCGGCAGCGCCGCCTCCGCCCGAGGTGCAAGTAACAGCCGTTCAACAGAAAGACGTGCCCATTTACGGCGAGTGGGTCGCGATACTCGATGGCTACGTCAATGCCGACATCCGCCCGCAAGTAACTGGATACCTTATCAAGCAGAACTATCGTGAGGGCATGCTGGTAAATAAGGGCGATGTATTGTTCGAAATCGACCCGCGCCCTTTTCAAGCCGCATTAGAACAAACACAAGGCCAGCAGGCGCAGGCATACCACAGGCGCAACTCGACAACGATATTCAAGCGCACGCAGCCGCGGTCGCTGTTTTGCAAGCGAACAAGGCGCAAGTAGAGCAAGCCAGGTTGAATAAGGAGTTCACCAAGGTGCGCTCGTTGGTGAGCGGGATCGCAGGCCTGGCAAAGGGGCAAATTGGCGATCTGGTTAGTCCGACTGCGGTGCTCACCACGGTCTCGCAGGCACAGCCCATCAAGGCCTACTTCTCGGTAAGTGAGCAGGAATACCTTCCATTTGCCGGACGAATCAGCGAAGTGGTGACCGGCAAACGCGCCGCAGGGACCAAGAAGACATTGGATCTGATCCTGGCAGATGGAAGTGTGTATCCATATAAAGGAGCAATCCTGGTGGCTGATCGGCAGGTTGATCTCAAGACCGGGACCATCCGCTTTGCCGCTGCATTCGATAATCCACGTTCGGTGCTCCGGCCAGGACAATTTGCGCGCGTTCGATTGCCTACCTCTATTGCAAAGGGAGCGCTGCTGGTGCCGCAACGGGCCGTCATGGAAACGCAAGGGGTCTACCAGGTTGTCGTCGTAACTCCTGACAACAAAGCCACCATCCGGCCTGTGAAAGTCGGGCAACGAGTTGGCAACATGTGGATCATTCAGGAAGGTGTTGAACCGTCAGAACAGGTCATTGTTGAAGGATTTCAAAAAGTAAAAGAAGGCGCCTCGGTCAGCCCCAAACCCTTTCAACCTACAGGACAAGCCGAATAGCCATGGCAAACTTTTTTATCCGGCGTCCAATTGTGGCCATGGTCATTGCCATCCTTATGCTGATCCTAGGCGTGATTTCAATGCTACGTCTGCCTACGGCGCAGTTTCCCAGCATTGCCCCTCCTGAGATTCAGGTAAAAGCCACCTATCCGGGAGCGGATGCACAAACAGTGGAACAATCGGTAGCCACGCCGATAGAACAGCAAATGAGTGGCGTGGATAACATGAATTACATGTATTCCACCAATGCCAACAATGGGGCCATGACGCTGACGGTGAACTTCGACATCAAAACAGACCCAAGCACCGATCAGATTCTGTCGCAGATGCGGACCAACCAGGCAAACTCCCAATTACCTACTGACGTTATTAACTACGGCGTCACCGTGCAGAAATCTACAGCAGCGCCTCTGATGCTGGTTAACCTGTTCTCTCCCAAAGGGACTTACGACAACATATTTCTCGCTAACTATGCCTATATCAACCTCAATGACCAGCTAACACGTGTGCCCGGCGTTGCCAGCATAACGGTGTTCGGAGCCGGGCAATATGCAATGCGATGCTGGGTTAAACCTGATCGTTTGGCGAAGCTGGGGGTAACGATCCCTGAACTTATCAAGGCGATCCAGACACAGAACAATGTAAATCCCGCAGGCCAGATTGGCGGCGAGCCTGTTCCCAAAGGACAGGATTTTACTTATGCCGTCCGCGCTGAAGGACGGCTGCCATCGCCGGAGGAATTTGGCCAGATCGTCGTGCGCGCAAACCCTGATGGTTCAGTCCTTTACATGAAGGATGTAGCCCGAGTGGAGCTAGGCGCCCAGACGTACAACATTGTCGGGCGTTACAACGGAAAACCCGCTGCTGTGCTTGCGATTTATCAATTGCCTGGGA
>WNFR01005932.1_pt1 | contig 12491 bp, 11 predicted proteins | sample 5400221 | NCBI WGS metagenome assembly WNFR01 (sample SAMN13153357, study PRJNA577476) | soil metagenome | isolation source: 40 cm soil under Madrone tree | place: USA:California | collected 2016-06-14 | reverse complement strand
CTCGTCTGGTTTGAGAATCCCGCCAACTCAGGCGGCGATCCTTCCGCCATATGGCCGACCAACGTCATCTACGGGAATTCCGGCTGCCATGACTTCACGCTTGCCGACGTCGACGGGGACGGAAAGCTCGACGTGGTCTGCTCGTCGGCCGTGAGCCTCGGCAACAGGCAAAACTTCATCCTTTATCAGAACGACCGGAACAGCTGGTCCTACGTCGCCGGACCGGGTCAGATCGGCGACAGCGTCGCGGTCATCCCCGTCGGCAGTAGTCCGCGAAACAACGTCGTTGGGTCGGCGATAGACGGGAGCGGGGTGTACTGGTTTGAGTACCCGGGCAGCCGTAACGGTGTCTGGGCATCGCACTACATCGGATCGGCCAACGCCGGCGTGTCCATCGGGTCGGGCACCCTCCCGAACGGGCAGGACTACGTCGTCGTAGCGTCCGGCGAGGACGCGCCAGTCGCCTGGCCGGGCGGCCTCGCCTTCTTCACGCAGAACTCAGATCCGACCCAACCCTGGAACGCCACCACGATCGACTCGAGCTATCGGGCCGTTCATCAGCTCACCGTGGGGACGTTTGATGGCAGCCCGTACGTCCTGGCCGCGGAGCAGGAGCAGGCATGCATAGCTGGCATAAACGACTCTTACCACGCCGACATCCCCTGCCGGGTGGAGATCTTCAAATATCAGAGCGGGACCTTCGAGCCTCTCGTCCTGCTGACTACGCAGGGGACTCAAAATCAGTCAGTTATCCCGTACAACGGTGGCCTCTTGATCGTCGGGGCTAACCATGGAGTTTTTGGGGGTTACCCAGCCCTGCAGGGTTGGATTGTGGGTCCCTCAGAACCGCAGCCAGATGGTCGGGGCTAACAGCCGAAGGGGCGATCATGGCTCACAATCCACCCGGAATACGGGGCATGTCGATTGATACCTAGAAGGCAAGAAGCGCCGCCGGACTTATCGGCCGGCAGCTTCCATCAGGGCCATCTCATTAAGAAAGCCTTCGGATGAAGCCGACCTCATGAAGACCATATCGAGCGTATGCGCTACCGCCCTGCTCGCATGCTCGCTGGCGGCCGCCGAAGCGCCGACCTGGTCCTCCACTCTTCCGAAATACGATCACATCCTCATCGTTGTCGAAGAGAACAAGGATTATGAACAGATAATTGGAAACAAGGGTGCGCCGTACATTAATATGTTAGCGACTGAAGGTGCGAATTTTACCCGCATGTTTGGAGAAGAGCACCCCAGCGAAGGCAATTACTTCTGGCTGTTCTCAGGTAACAATCAGAACGTTGGTTTCGAGGACCAAGTGCCCAGTCGCAAATTCTCCGCCAGCAGCCTCGGCGAGCAGCTGATAAAAAAGCGCCTGTCGTTCAAAGGATATTCGGAGTCGCTGCCTGCCATCGGCTCCGAGGCGGATGTCACCCCGCCAAAATGCCGCTACCCGTGTATCTACGGCCGCAAGCACGTTCCCTGGATCAGCTTTGCCGCCATTCCCAATGGGACAACAATCGACACCTCATCCAACCTCCGCTTCGTGGACTTCCCTTCCGACTACACGAAGCTGCCGACCGTCGCCTTTGTCATTCCCAATATGGAGAACGACATGCACAACGGCGCACCCAAAGACAGCGTCCCTGCGGGAGATCGATGGCTCCGCGAAAATCTCGATGGCTATTACCAATGGGCGAAAACCCACAACAGCCTTCTGATCCTGACATTCGACGAAAATGACGACAAAGGCGGGTACAGGGGGCTGACGGATCCCTCGGTCAGCCCGGATCACGACCAATCCCGTCACGACCGGCAAAACCGGATCGCAACAGTCTTCGCCGGAGCGCATGTGAAAGCCAACTATGCCGAACTCAATGGCATGACCCATGTCAACCTCCTGCGCACCATCGAGGCGATCTATGCATTGCCAAAATCGGGTGCGCAGCAAGCCAATGCACTCCGCGCCGGCATCAGCGACGACGCCATCGCCACCGATCTATTCGTGCCAGCCCAATAACCCGGAGCGTTTGGTCTAGGGAGGTCCCGAGGAGCAGCCCATGTCCGTCAACAAGCCCCATCTCGAATTCCACCGCGTCGACATGAGCGCTGGGTGGTCGACGCCTCCCGGCTACCCGGCCGGCATCGAGCAGAAGATTCTAGCGGGCGCTCTCGACGAGGAAAGGCGAAGCGGAAGCCGCACCCGCCTGTTGCGCTTTGCGCCCGGCGTGTTCACGACGGAACCGTTCGTCCATCAGTATTGGGAAGAGGTTTATCTGGTCGAGGGCGACCTGACGGTGGGCAACGATGCCGAGGGCAAGGGCGGCGAGAATTTCCCACGCGGCACCTATGCCTGCCGGCCGCCGGGCGCGGTCCATGGGCCCTTCAGGTCGAACGGCGGCTGTCTCCTCTACGAGATCCATTATTTCGTCCAATAATGGCAGGCCTCGGCTGGCCTGCCATCGCTTCGCCCGAAAAATGTCACGCTAAAAACTGCAGAAAATCCAACTTAGGCTCGATTGTTGCCGGAACCGGGCCGATGTCAGCCGGCTTTCAACCGGTAAGCACCATTTTAGAGCTTGCCATGCATCTGATGCCGATCCTCGCAGCCTCCACGCTCCTGCTGGCCGGGACCGCGATCGCTGCGGCGGCCAGTTCGAGCCGCATCGCGGAGACCGGCGCTTTCCTGTTGGGGAATGCGCATCGCTGTGGCGTCGCCGACGAGCGCGTCGTGCGCGCGGGGAAGGTGATCCACCAGCTGATCGTCGCCGCCTCCGATGATGCGAGCAAGCAAACGGCCGCCAAATCCCGCTTTGCCGAGGTCTTTCGGGCGAGCGCCCATCCGGAGGGCGACGGACACGCGGTGATCCCGCCCTGCAAGACAGTCGTCATGCAATTCGAACGGCTCGAGCAGTTCCGCGACCACGCCGGCACGAGGTAGCCACTACCCTCGAGCCGCGCAATTCGGCTGGACTATCCGATTGCTCTGAACTCGCCGACGCCCATAATCTCTCGGCTATGGACTTCGATCTTTCCGACGAGCAGCGGGCCTTTGCCGAGACGGCGCGGGCGTTTGCCCGCGAGGAGTGGCTGCCGCACGCACCCGGCTGGGACGAGCGCGGCGAGTTCCCGGTCGAGGCGTTGCGCCGGGCGGCGGAGCTGGGTTTCGCCGGGATCTACGTCGGTGACGAGTTCGGCGGCAGCGGGCTCGGCCGGGTCGATGCCACAATCATCTTCGAGGAGCTGGCGGCAGCCTGCGTCTCGACCGCCGCCTACCTCTCGATCCACAACATGGCGGCGTGGATGATCGACCGCTTCGGTACGCGCGAGCAGCGCGGCCGGTTTCTGCCCGAGCTGATGCCCATGGCGCATTTCGCCAGCTACTGTCTGACCGAGCCGGGCAGCGGCTCGGATGCGGCGGCGCTCGCCACCCGCGCGGTGCGCGACGGTGACGGTTACGTGCTCAACGGCACAAAGGCTTTCATCTCGGGCGGCTCGGTCAGCGACCTCTATGTGACGATGGTGCGCACCGGCGGCGCGGGGCCAAAGGGCATCTCCTGCCTCCTCGTCGAGAAGGGCGCTCCAGGCCTCTCATTCGGCAAAAAGGAGAGAAAGCTCGGCTGGAACACCCAGCCGACGGCGATGGTGATCTTCGAGGATTGCCGTGTGCCGGTCGCCAACCGGCTCGGTGAGGAGGGGGATGGTTTCAAGATCGCGATGATGGGCCTCGACGGCGGCCGCCTCAATATCTCCGCCTGCTCGCTCGGCGGGGCGCGCGCTTGTCTCGAAGCAGCGCGGGGTCATCTGCTGGAGCGCCGTCAGTTCGGCCGACCGCTCGCCGACTTCCAGGCGTTGCAGTTCAAGCTCGCTGACATGGCGACCGAGCTCGACGCGGCGCGGCTGATGGTGCGGCGCGGGGCAGCGAGCCTCGATCGTGGCGACCCCGAGGCGACGATGCATTGCGCGATGGCCAAGCGCCTCGCGACCGATGCTGGATTCCGCATCTGCAACGAGGCATTGCAGCTGTTCGGCGGCTACGGCTACCTGAAGGACTTTCCGGTCGAGCGCTATCTGCGGGACGTACGGGTGCACCAGATCCTCGAAGGCACCAACGAGATCATGCGCGTCATCATCGCCCGCCGCCTGCTCGGAGCATGATGAGCGACACCGACGAAATCCTGCTCGGCCGCGAGGGGTGCCTTGCCACTCTCACTATCAACCGGCCGAAAGCGCTCAACGCGCTGACCCTCGACAATTACCGCCGCATCGACCCGGCATTGCGCGCCTGGGAAGCTGACCCGTCGGTGCATGGCGTGGTCGTCCGCGGTGCCGGCGCCCGGGCGTTTTGCGCCGGTGGCGACGTGCGCGCGGTATACGAGGCCGGGTGCGGGATCGGCGACGATCCCGATCTGACGGCAGTCTTCTTCCGCGAAGAATACGAGCTGATCCGCCGGATCCACCGTTTCACGAAGCCCTATATCGCGATCATCGACGGGATCACGATGGGGGGTGGGGCCGGCATATCGGTCAACGGCGCCTACCGCATCGCTACCGAGCGCACCCTCTTCGCAATGCCGGAGACCGGGATCGGCCTCTTCCCCGATGTCGGGGCGACGCGCTTTCTGAACCGTTGCCCGGGATATGTCGGCCGCTATCTCGGTCTGACGGGCGCCCGATTGAACGCTGAAGACGCGCTCTATTGCGGCTTTGCAACCCATTTCGTCGCGCACGATCGAGTGGATCAAGCGGTGACGACGCTCGCCGGCACCCTCCGAGATGCGAAAGCAGAGCGCCGCTTGATCGATGAGATGCTCGATCGTTGTGCGGTCGATCCGGGCCGCGCTCCGCTCGCGGCGTTGCGCCCGGCGATCGACCGTTGTTTTGCCGGCGACACGGTAGAGGCGATCTTAGGCGCGCTGACCACGGAGGCCGCGCGGGGCGGCGCCCATGCGGAGTGGGCCGACGAAACACGGGCAGCTCTGCTGACCAAATCGCCGACCAGCCTCAAGATTACCCTGCGCCAACTCACGATCGGTCGCGATTATGACCTGGACGCGTCGCTCGCCCTCGAATATCGGCTTACCCAGCAGGTCATGGCCGCGCACGACTTTTACGAAGGCGTCCGGGCGATGCTGATCGACAGGGACCAAAAGCCGCATTGGCGCCCGGCGACCCTCGCCGAGGTGAGCGAGGGCATGATCGATGCGTATTTCGCGCCAATCGGCAATCGCGAGCTCAGATTTACCTAAGGGGGTCAGGCGTCGAGTCCGACCAGGCTGCGGGCATAGGCCCGCGCCTCGAACGGACGCAAATCGTCGGCGGTTTCGCCGACCCCGATGGCGTGGATCGGGATGCCGTACTTCTCGGCCAGTGAGACAAGGACGCCACCGCGCGCCGTGCCGTCGAGTTTGGTCATCACGATGCCGGTGACACCGACCATCTCGCGGAAGATCTCGGCCTGGGCGTGGGCGTTCTGGCCGGTCGTCGCATCGAGGACGAGCAGCACCGAATGCGGTGCTTGCAGGTCGACCTTTTTGAGGACGCGGACGATCTTCTGCAATTCGCCCATCAGGTTGGCCTTGTTGTGCAGCCGGCCAGCCGTGTCGATCAATAAGATGTCGCTGCCCTCGGCACGGGCTTGCACGAAGGCGTCATAGGCGAGCCCCGCCGCGTCCGATCCGGCCGGGCTCGTCACCACCCGGCAGCCGGTGCGCTCGCCCCAGATCTGCAACTGCTCGACCCCTGCGGCGCGGAACGTATCGCCGGCGACGAGGACTACCTCGTGGCCCACGTCGCGATATTGCTTGGCCAGCTTGGCGATCGTTGTCGTCTTGCCACCGCCGTTGACACCGACGACGAGTATGACAAAGGGCTTCCGGTCGAGATCGAGGCGGAGCGGCTTCATCACCGGTTCGACGAGCCGGATCACGTGCTCGGCCAAGGCTCCGCGGACTTCCTCGGGCGAAACCTCCTGGTTGAACCGGCTCTTGCGAAGGGCCTCGGTGACCTCGCCGGCGATACCGACACCCATATCGCTCGCGATCAGCAACTCCTCCAGTTCCAAGAGGGCGTCGTCATCGAGGCGGCGGCGGCTGAATATTGTGTTGATGCCCTCGGTGAGCCGCGCCGAGCTGCGCGCCATTCCGACCTTGAGCCGGTTGAACCAACCCCGGCGCTCCGCCGTCTCGGTATTCTCGGGCGTAAGCGCTGCTTGCGGCACCCCGACCGGCGAGGGTTCGCTCGGCTGCGGGCTTTCGGAGCGTTCCGGCGCGGGCGTTGGGGTCCCGCTTCGCCAGAACCCGGTGCTCCATCCTCCGCGATCCGCTTGTTCGGCGGCGGCGTCCGACAGAGGTTCGGCGCGTGTGCTTATGGTCTCGGGTGCTTGCGCCGGCTGCAGCGCATCGGAGGCGGAATCTTCTCTCGGCTGCTGGTGTTCAGCGTGTTCCGCTACAGCATCTGCGGTGTCGGCCTCCGGGTCGGGTCCGGGAATCTGGTCGGGCGTTGAGTGTCGCCAGAACCTCATTGAATCGGTTTTCCGATAAGGTTGCGTCCATTGCTGCCCACAAGGTGCATGCGCCGCACCGACCCCTCGGTGCCGGAGGTCGTGAAGCTCACGGCTGCGTAGAAGGCCGCGCGGCCAATTCCGGGCCGCTCGATCAGCACATCGGTTTCACTGCCGATCCGAGCGGAAAGCTCGGCCGCAAGGGCGGCATCAGCGGCTGCCCGAAGCCGTGCGGCGCGCTCCTTGATGATGGGACCCGGGAGCTGCGGCATGCGGGCGGCAGGTGTCCCGGGCCGCGGGCTGTACGGAAACACATGAACGAAGGCGAGCCCGCATTCCCCGATCAACTCAAGGCTGCGGCGGAACATCTCCTCGGTCTCGGTCGGAAAACCGGCGATCAGGTCGGCGCCGAGCGCCACCTCCGGACGCAGCGCGCGGGCGCGCCGAGCGGCATTTATCGCGTCGGCTCGCGAATGGCGGCGCTTCATTCGCTTCAAGATCAAATCGTCACCGGCCTGTAATGACAGGTGCAAGTGCGGCATCAGCCGCTTTTCTTCGGCCAACAGGCGCCAGAGCTCCGGGTCGATTTCGGCCGGGTCGAGCGAGGACAGGCGCAGCCGTTCGAGCTCGGGAACCGCAGCGAGCAGCCGGCGCGCCATCTGGCCGAGGTTTGGCTTGCCGGGGAGGTCGGCGCCATAGGCGGTCAGATCGACCCCGGTCAATACGATTTCCCGATATCCAGCCTCGACGAGACGGCGCGCCTGATCGGCAATAACACCCATCGGCACCGATCGGCTCGGGCCCCGCGCATAGGGGATGATGCAAAAGGTGCAGCGGTGGTCGCAGCCCTGCTGGACCTGCAGAAACGCGCGGCTCCTACCCTCGAAGCCGTCGACGAGATGGGCCGCGGTCTCGACCAAATCGGCTGGCGAAGCCTCCTGGTGGAGATAGCTCTGCGGGCGCAGCTTCGCCCGGTTGTCGAGCACGCGGTCGACTTCGGGCAGCGCGGCATAGCGCTCCGGGGCGATGTCGGCGGCGCAGCCCGTCACAATGATGCTGGCGTCGGGGCGGCGGCGGCGCACGCGGCGGATTGCCTGGCGAGCCTGGCGTTCGGCCTCACCGGTCACTGCGCAAGTGTTGACGATGACCGCGCCGGTTAGGCCGGCGGCATCCGCAGCACGCCGGATCACCTCGGATTCGAACGCGTTCAGTCGGCAGCCAAAGGTGATGACCTCGTTCTTTTCCATCGCGCTCAGCTTGTCGCCAGCAAATCCGAATCGAATGTACCCTCGAAGCTGACGGCGGCCAGCCCGGTCATGATCACATGGCCGTCCTCACGCCACGCGATGTCGAGCGTCCCGCCATCGAGCTCGACGGAAGCGCAACGATCGGCCAGTCCTCGTCGATGCGCGGCGACGAGCACGGCGCAGGCGCCGCTGCCGCAAGCGAGAGTTATCCCGGCGCCCCGTTCCCAAACCCGCAGCCGGATATGGCCACGGTCGCGGATCGTGGCCACCCCGATATTGGCGCGTTGTGGGAACAACCGATCATGCTCGAGGGTGGGCCCGAACACAGCCAGATCGACCCCCTCGACGTGGTCGACGAAAAACGTCGCATGAGGATTGCCGATATTGGTGCAGACCGGATCGGAAAGCGGCCCGACCGATACTTGGACATGATCGGTATCCATGGCACGGGCCAGCGGGATCTCGCGCCATCCGGTACGCGCCGGCCCCATATCCACCGAAATGCGCCCATCCGCCTGAGCTTCCGCTTCGAGAAGGCCAGCAATGGTCTCGATCCGAGCGTGCGGCTCGCCGGTCTCGCGACACAAGAGGTCGGCGATGCAGCGCGTGGCGTTGCCGCAGGCTTCGGCCTCGCTGCCATCGGCATTGCGGATGCGCATCAAAACCCGAGCCGCGGGATGACGCGGCGGTTCGAGGAAGATCACCTGATCGCATCCGATGCCGGTGCGGCGATTGGCGAGCGCGCATACACCCCTTGCGCTGACGGGTACCGCGCTACGGCGAAAATCGAGCACGACAAAGTCATTGCCGAGCCCGTGCATCTTGAAGAACGGGACCTTGCCCATGGCGCCGCTTATATGGCGGCGCGGCCGGTTCTGTCCAACGCCGAGGCGCCAGGTGCCTAGCGTCAAGCCTCGGTCGGATAGGTAACGGCTACCCAAGCGTGGCGCGCACCTGCCTTACCGTGCTTCGCGGTTGCAGTCTTCGCCGCACTCGGCGTCACGCTTCTGGATCCGCCCCGGGCGCCGCCCACTCTTGCAGACTTCTCGACCAAAGCCGCCCTTTTGCCGGCCGTTCTGGCTTGTGCCGGGAAGTGGTAGGCCGACGCCGTTCTTACCGACTTTCCGCTGTTCGCTGCAGCGCGCGCCGAATGGTTGTGGCCTCTCCCTCTGCGCGAGGTGTGTTTGGCGGATTTCTGAGCCGAGGCGTACTTGCCGTGTCGTGCGGTAGTTGGGTGCCCCGAAGCCGCTGGCCGGACCGCCGATGGTACGGGCGCCACCGCTTCCTCTGCGCTAAAATCGCTCGCTGTCGTATCAGCGGTCCTGGCGGATACCGGAACGCTCTCATTGGCAAAGTGAGTCGGCGTGTCGTTCCCCGGGCTAAAATTCTTCGAACCGGTGTCCGGGAGATCGAGGGCAAGCGCCGGGGCGCTTGCAAGGGCAAGTGCGCCGGAGAGACCGGCGATCATCAATCGGTACAGCATCAAGTGTTCCCCCACTCTCGCCTCCATACCCGAAGCGAGGGAACAATGCCATTTTCGGCTGTTTGCCCGCGTACACCGCCAACTTTGCCTGTCTCCCAGTCAGCTCACGGAGAGAATCGATGTCCCGAGAGACGGCTTTTCGTTCATCGGTTCGTGATGTCCCAATCCTCCAGATTTAGCCGGTCCATCAGGAAGAGGTCATTCGTCCGGGCGTACCAGCCACGGCCGTGCATGCGGCCGATCAGGCGCATCTTCTCGGTGTGGACATAAGTCTTAACCGGATCGACGAGATCATCGCGGATGTGAATGTGGATCACTCGGCCGATTTCGAGCGTTGAACGCGGCCCCAGCGACAGGCCGGTAATGCGGCGGCATTCGAAGCTGACCGGCGATTCCCCGATCCGCGGCGGACGCACCCCGACGGACGGCAGCGCAGTCAGCTTGGCCTCGTCGAGCTCGCCGGTCCCGGCGGGGAAATCGACGGCGCAGATGTTCATCCGCTTGGCCAAAGCCTCGTCGACCAGGTTGACGACGAACTCGCCGCTGTCGCGGATGTTGCGCTCGGTGTCCTTGTAGCCGTCACCGCTGGCATCGCCGGGGCTGATCCCGAGCACCACGACTGGCGGCACCGAGCTGACCGCGTTGAAAAAGCTGAATGGCGCGGCATTGACCCGTCCGGCGGCATCCATCGTCGTCGCCAGCGCGATCGGCCGCGGCACCACCGTGCTGACGATAAGCTTGTAGGCGTCCGTCGTCGGGATCTGCGCCAGATCGAAATGCATTCTCGTCTCCGCTGTTGACCGCGTCCGAACCGGTGATAATGCGAATTCGTCGCCGGGCATGCAATTGACAGTAAGCCCGGTCGGGACTAGGTTTCAGCGGCGCTTCCACGGGAGCGTGTGACGCCCTTCCGCAGGGTGGCCGCCAGTCCGCGAGTGTCGCGCACTGGCGTTTTTGCTGTCACATGCCGTTTTGCTGTCACATGCCGTTTTGAGGAGCCGATGTTCGACAGCCTGACCGATCGCCTCGGCGACGTCTTCGACCGGCTGCGTCGCCACGGCGCCCTGACCGAGGCCGATGTCGGGACCGCGCTGCGCGAAATCCGCATCGCCCTGCTCGAGGCCGATGTCGCGCTGCCGGTCGTCAGGGACTTTGTCGCCGCGGTCCGGGAGAAGGCGCAGGGCCAAGAAGTATTGCGCTCGGTGACGCCGGCGCAGATGGTCGTCAAGATCGTCCACGACCACCTCGTCGAGGTCCTCGGCGGCGATGTGAGCGGCGCGCGGACAGACGGGCTCGACCTGAACGCCGCGGCCCCGGTGGTCGTCATGCTGGTCGGGCTGCAAGGCTCGGGCAAGACGACGACCGCGGCAAAGATCGCCAACCGGCTCAAATTGCGCCACCGCAAGAAGGTGCTGCTCGCCGCGCTCGACGTGCAGCGGCCGGCGGCGCAGGAGCAGCTCGCGGTGCTCGGCCGCCAAATCGGCGTGACGTCATTGCCGATCGTGCCGAGCGAAAAGCCTATCGCGATTACCCGGCGGGCATTGTACACCGGGCGGACCGAGGGCTACGACGTCGTCATCCTCGACACCGCCGGCCGGCTCCATGTCAACGAGGAGTTGATGCTCGAAGTCGCGGCGGTGCGCGAGGTCGCGACACCGCACGAGACCTTGCTCGTCGCCGATGCGATGACCGGTCAGGATGCGGTCAACGTTGCCAAAGCCTTTGGCGCGCGCGCCGGCATCACCGGGATTGTGCTGACCCGGGTCGACGGCGATGCCCGAGGCGGGGCGGCATTGTCGATGCGCGCCATCACCGGCAAGCCGATCGTTCTGATGGGGTTGGGCGAGCGCGTCGATGCCATCGAGCCGTTTCATGCCGAGCGGATCGCCGGGCGGATTCTCGGCATGGGGGATGTCGTCAGCTTGGTCGAGAAGGCGGCCGAGACGGTCGATCGCGACGAAGCAGAAAAGCTCGCCGCCAAACTGGAAAAGGGCAGGTTCGATCTCGACGACCTTGCAGCCCAGCTGCGCCAGATCCGCCGAATGGGCGGCATGGGCGGCATGCTGTCCATGCTGCCGGGGATCGGCAAGCTCAAGAAGCAGTTGGGGGAGGCGAATATCGACGAGGGCATCATCAAACGCCAGGAGGCGATTATCTCGTCGATGACCAAGAGCGAGCGGCGGAACCCCAAGCTGCTGAACGGCTCACGCCGGCGGCGGATCGCGTCAGGCTCGGGTACCTCGGTGCCGGAGATCAACCGCCTCCTGAAACAGTATCAGGACATGGCCGACATCACGAAAAAAATGAAGAAGCTGGGCCACAAGGGCCTGGCGCGGCACGGGCTCGCCGGGCTGCTCCCCGGTGGCCTTCGCCACTAGAAAAAGGTGACAGAATGTCTTTGAAGATCCGCCTCGCGCGGGGAGGGGCGAAGAAGCGCCCGTATTACAGCATCGTCGTCGCGGATTCGCGCAGTCCCCGCGATGGCCGCTTTATCGAAAGGCTCGGGACCTACAACCCGATGCTCGATCGCTCGCATGCCGATCGGGTGACCCTCAAAGCTGAGCGCATTCAGCACTGGCTCGGGGTAGGTGCGCTGCCCACCGATAGGGTCGCGCGCTTTCTCGGCGATGCCGGGCTGATAGAAAAGCCAGCATTCCGCGAGACCCCGGTCAAGTCGCGGCCAAAGGCGCGGGCTCAAGAAAGGCTGAAGGCCGCCGAAGAGGCGGCGGGCGCTGCCGCCGGCCGCAGCTGAGCGATCGGGACGTTTTGCGGCAAAGACCGTGACAGAAGCGACACAGAGGGTCTGCGTCGGCATCGTCACAGGCCCGCAGGGCGTGCATGGCGCGGTGCGGATCAAGAGCTTCACTGAAGTGCCCGAAGACATCGCGCGCTATGGACCGCTCGCGGACGAAGCGGGGCGCCGGTGCTTCGAGCTGCAGGTTTGCGGCGCCGCAAAGGGTGTGCTGATCGCGCGTCTTTCAGGTGTCCATGACCGGAATCAGGCGGAGGCACTGCGCGGGCTGCACCTGTATCTATCCCGCTCAGCCCTGCCGCAGACCGAAGCGGAGGAATATTACCACGCCGATCTGATCGGCCTGGAGGCAGTGCTGGGCGACGGGACGCCGGTCGGGCGGATACGGGCAATCCACGATTTCGGAGCGGGCGACACCCTCGAGCTGGCGCGCCCCGGCGCGCATCCCGTCATGGTGCCGTTCACCCGGGCGGTCGTCCCAGTCGTCGAGCTGGCAAAGGGATTGTTGGTGCT
>WNFR01016588.1_pt1 | contig 12493 bp, 10 predicted proteins | sample 5400221 | NCBI WGS metagenome assembly WNFR01 (sample SAMN13153357, study PRJNA577476) | soil metagenome | isolation source: 40 cm soil under Madrone tree | place: USA:California | collected 2016-06-14 | reverse complement strand
GCAACGTTAAAGCGTTGAAAAGTTAAAGCGTTGAAGTGGCCCTTACCTGGCGCTTCGTGTCCGCCTCTCCCTCAGGGAGAGGATTGAGGCGACGGTCTCTTAACCAAAAAACGCCGGCGCCCGAAATCAGAGTTTCGTCCGTCCCGACAATGCGGCCGAAAGCGTGAGCTCATCGGCGGATTCCAATCCGCCGCCGGCCGGAATGCCGCGCGCGATGCGGGTGAGCGCGACCGGTTTATCTTTCAAAAGATCGACCAGATAATTGGTGGTGGCTTCGCCTTCGACGTCGGTGGCGAGTGCCAAAATGATTTCGGAAAACTTCTCTTTCTCAATTCGAGCGAGCAGCTCTTTGATCCGCAAATCTTCCGGGCCGACGTGATCGAGCGGCGAGATGCGGCCGCCGAGAGAATGGTAGCGTCCACGAAACGCCCTCGTTTTCTCCAGCGGCAGGATATCGGTCGGTTGCTCGACCACGCAGAGCAAGTCCATGGCGCGCGATTCGTCGGCGCAAATTTCGCAAAGATTGTTCGTCGCAAAATATCCGCACAGCGCGCAGGGATGAATCGATTGGCGCGTTTGCTGGATGACGCGCGCGATCTCCTCCGGTTGATTGCCGCGCGCCTGCACCATCCAGAGGGCGATGCGTTCGGCCGAACGCGGCCCGACCCCGGGCATCTGCCGCAATTGCGCGATCAAATCCCGCAGCGACTGCGGATATTCCGTCTTTCTCAAAGCGCCCGTTACTTATTTTCCGGCGCTTCGGTCAAATGCAGCGCGAGCACTTCGAGGCGCCGCAAATATAATTGCAAGGGCGCGTCCTCTGCCTCATCGGCCGGTCCGCGCGCTTTTTGAAATTCCGAATATGCCTCGGCCCAGCGCTTTTCCCGATAAAGCACGACGCCATTCCAGAATGAATCGCGCCGCGCAATGCTTTCCGGCTTTGCGTCGGTGGCCAAACAAAGCGGCTCAAAGATTTCGTGGCGTTCCTGCGAATTAACGCCGCTCAGGAAATCGATCGGTCGCGCGACCACATGTTTGCTGGCCAGCTCAAACGTGCGCGGTCCAATCAAAATCCGCGATCCATAAAAGCGGTTGGCCACGCAAAAACGTCGCGCTAGCTCCACTGGTTCGCCCGTTGTCAAAAGCCCCGGTTGACTGCCGTTCTTGAACGGCGCGGCAATCATCGTGCCGGAGCTGATACCGACATGCACATCGCATTTCGACGGCGCCTCGCCATTATTGATCAAACGAAAATCTTGAAACGCCTCAACTAATCCGAGACTCATGCGCACCGCTCTGTCGGCGTGGTCGGGCTCACCACCCGGGAACCCGAACAACGCGACGACGCCTTCGCCGTCGGCCGCCTGAATGTAAGCGCCGGCCTCGAGGAAATGTTCGGTGGCGCGACGAATGAACGCCTCGGTGGTTTCGGCATAAACCGCAGGATCGTTTTCGTCGGCCAACTCATATTTGTTAGCGATGTCGGCCACGATCACGCTCGTTTCGATGGCGCGTGGCTCCGCGTCGAACGGGATTTCCCCGGCAATCACCCGCTGCAATTGCTTCTTCGACAATCGCTCGCCCAACAAAGTGCGGGCAATACGCGTGCCGCTGCGGTGGTAAATGGCCAGGAACCGTTCCGAAACGATGAAGGCCAAACCGACCGCCAAGATCGACGGGAGGGGTTGAAAGAAAACGTGATAGAGCGAGCAGATCCAGGAGAAAACGGCCAGCTCGACGACCAAAGCGAGCACGAGCCATCCCATTTGTCCGCGCCGCGAAGTGGTCAGGGTCATCCAGGCGACGCCGACCGCCAGGATCGGCATCAACACATATTGCCATGCCGCCCCTAACGACCGGTTAATTGTGTTGCGTTGCGCAATGAAGTCGCGCACGGGAGTTTCGATGCGCGCCAGAACTTCCGTGATCTGGAGCACGGCAATCGTCCCCGCCACGGCAAAGCCAATGATAAGCGCAAGGACTAACGAACGTTTCATCGGTCAGTTTTTGTTCGGTGAAGTCGCGGGATAGTATGATTGCACGACCAGTTCACTCAAAAATTTGTCCGGCGCATCAACCGCACTCGCGTCCAACGTAAATTTATTCCGGCCCGTGTTCTTTTGAATAAGGCTGAGCCCAAAGTGATAATCCTTGAACAAGTGCTCGCAAAGTTCGGGCATGGTCATGCGTTCGGCCTGAGCGCGCTCAACCAAGCGCGACAAGGCGCTTTCATCAAACTTAATTTCGAGCCCGTGCTCGTTCTTGAATTTGTCCGTGAATTGCACGGCGGTCGCTCTTAGCGTTTCGCCTTCGTGTTTCTGGCCTTCGGCCATGAGACGGTCAAGCACACGCCTGGGTTCGCGCACGAGCTCGGCCGTCACGCGCAACTGACTCAGCCCCGAACCAGCCAGATAATATTTGTAATCGCGGAACAATTTCTCCCACACCGTCAGTAAACCGCGCGCCCCGGTCTTTTCCTGCGCCGCTGCATGCGACATCAGCCATAAGGCTTCGTCGTCAAAACTGATCTCAATTCCGTAAGCGCGAAAAGCGCGTTCGTATTGATGGAGAAGACTGCCCTCCGAGAATTTCATGATCTTATAAAGATCGTCCGCGTCCAGTTCTTCACACACCACGCGCACGGGCAATCGCCCGATAAATTCCGGCTCGAAACCGTACTCGACGAAATCCTGGGTCGTGACGTATTGAAACAATTCGTTATCCATCACGCGCACGGGCTCGGCGCTGAATCCGATCTGGCCCTGCGAAATGCGCCGCGAGACTTGTTGCTTCAACCGTTCGAACGCGCCGCTCACCACAAAAAGAATGTGGCGCGTGTTGATCGTTTCGCGTTTCGCTTTGCCGCGCTTCTGAAATTCGAAGGCCGCTTGTAATTGCGCTTGGAGATCGTTCGCGCTGCGCACCGGCACCTCGGTTTCTTCCATGAGCTTGAGCAAGGTTGTTTGCACACCCCGCCCGCTAACGTCGCGCCCGATCATGTTTCCGGCCGAAGCGATCTTGTCGATCTCGTCGATGTAAATAATTCCAAACTGCGCAAGATCGACATCTCCATCCGCCTTGTGCACGAGCTCGCGCACCAAGTCTTCCACGTCGCCACCGACATATCCGGTCTCGCTGAACTTGGTCGCGTCCGCCTTTACAAACGGCACTTTGATCAAATCGGCAATGTGCTTGATCAGATAAGTTTTTCCGACGCCGGTCGGCCCAACCAGGATGACGTTCTGCTTCGCGTATTCGGTCTCCTCCGCGCGGACCGGATCTTCCTTCTCCAGCTTGCGCAAATATTTCGCGTGGTTGTAGTGATCGCACACTGCGATGGCCAGGACCTTTTTCGCTTCATCCTGTTTGATCACGAACCGGTCGAGATGCGCCTTGATGTCGCGCGGCAGAAAATTGAAAACAAACTCCTCGTGCTCGTCGATCTTGGCCGGCTTTTCCTCGCTCCCCGCCTCCTCCGGTTCGGGCTGGGTAAAGGTCGTAAACGCAACCCGGTCGCCGAAGTTCTGTTTCATGAACTCCGAGATCTTGGCTTTCAATTCTTCCGGTGACGGAAATGGCGGTGGTGGTGGGGTTTGTTCCATGCTGTCGCGCTTCGAAAGATCGCGCGGAAATCTAACATCGCAACGAAGCGTGTAAATCTGACTCTTCAGAGGCGAATTCGTTCATCCCTGATCCGGGAAAACTCCCTCTGATACGACCGGCGACGCCGCTCAGCAACGATGATCGGCGTGCTTGCCCGTCAGTGACTTTGCGCAACTTTGGCTGGCGCAGTGCCGGCAAAGATTGCATCCAGATCGGCCAGCACCTTGGCCGGGCCGAGGTACTGTTTTCCCGCGTAACTGCTCGAAATGAGTTTACCGGCGGCATCGACCAGGACGAGAGATGGAATTCCGTCGCCGGCACTTTTCTTGAGCACTTCTTTGTCAGCGAGTTTTTGATAATCAATCGCCGGCCAGGGCATGTTCGTTTCGCGCATGTAAGCCTCCATCGCGGTGGCCGACTTATCGAAACTATAAAAGATAATCTCGAACTCCGGATGCTGTGGCGCCACGCGATTGTAATATTCCACGAGCTGCGGCGTGAACTTGCGGCATGGCCCACACCAATGGGCCGAGAAATAGTACGCGATCAATTTTTTATGCGAGATCGCTTCGTCATCGGCGCGCACGAGCACACCGTTCTGCGGGCGAACCAGATCCCCTTTCAAGAAATTATAAGTCGCCCCGGCTTGGGCCGCGTTCACTTGGGCGGCGGCACGTTCTTGCGCCAAACGATCCTGATAAAGGCTATTCAACTGGCGGGAGCGTTCGGCTTCAATGGCGCGACGCTCGGCTTGCGCGGTAAGTTGCGCCTGTGCTCGTGCGATCTCTCCGGGCGAAACCGAATAAGTTCCATTCTTGAGCGCGGCGATGAGTTCCGCGCTGGCGCCCGCTTTGGTCAATTGCGCCTCTTTAGCCGTATCCAGCGTATCGGCGAAACGTCGCGTGGACAATTCCTGCGTCAGGGCGCTGGCCGAATAACCCATGCGCAACATCAAGCCGATCTCCTTTGTCGTGAGTGGCAACTGCGCAGCGTGCCCGACCAGGATCGACAAGAGAACAGTAGCAACAATCCCAGGAACCTTTAGACGCATCCCAATTTAGGGAGCAAATGACGCGCCAGTCTGAGGTGGATCGCGCAGTCCCTTGCGCGATGTCAAGTAAAGCGGCTGCGCCGCCAAATTAGCATCGAGCGCGGAGCGCTCGATCCACCTTAGCGCCCAGCGGTCAGAAAACAAAATGTTGGCCGGCTTGATGTCGGTAAGCACCGCAGCGACTCTAACATTCGGTTTTAACTTGCAACAATCCGAACAAACCAAGATCTCGCTCGTCGCGCCGAAGCAGGCTGCCGGGCTGCGCCTGGATCGCTTTCTCGCCAATGAATTGCCTCAATTTTCGCGGTCGCGGATTCAGCAATTGATTCGCGAAAACTTTGTCAAACTCAACGGTGAGACAGCGCGGCCGCGCGATCTGCTTCGCGCGGGTGATGATGTCGATCTAATCGAACCGCCGCTGGACAAGATCGACACTCAACCGGAGAACATTCCGCTCGAGGTTCTTTTTGAAGATCGGGATTTAATTGTGATCAACAAGCCGGCTGGCCTGGTCGCCGGCCATCGCGAACACACTTTGGTGAACGCGTTGCTCCATCATTGCACGGAACTTTCCGGAATCGGCGGCAAGGAACGTCCCGGCATTGTGCATCGTCTCGATAAAGATACGAGCGGTTGCATGGTCGTGGCGAAGAATGATGAGACGCACCGCGATTTGTCGGCGCAGTTTGCGGCACGAAGCGTCGAGAAAATTTATCTCGCGCTCGTTGCAGGAAAGATACGCAGAGGTTCAGGCACGATCGAAGCGAAAATCGGACGCCATCCGGTACATCGACAACGAATGGCCGTGGCTGTCACGCGCGGGCGCAGCGCAAAAACCGAATATTGCGTGCTCCGCTCTGGCAGCGAAATGAGTTTGGTCGAATGCCGCTTGCACAGTGGACGCACGCATCAGATTCGCGTTCATCTGCATCATCTTGGTCATCCCGTTCTGGGCGACAAGGTTTATGCACCGAAGCTCGCCCAGATTTTTCCGCGCCAGATGCTACACGCGTGGAAACTCGGTTTCCGTCATCCGCGCACGACGAAATGGCAAAGCTTCGAAGCGCCGCTGCCAAGCGATTTCGAACAGGCGCTAAAGACGCTGTAGGGGAAGCCGTTGCCTTCCCTATGGGACAGTCGGAGCCAGACGGGCGTTGACAGCGTCAGTTTTCTTCCCTCGCCGCCCGACCCGCTGTAATCCGGCACGATAAGCCGCCGCATCGACCAATTCGGCAACACGCGCTTTCAAGGCGCGCGCGCGAAAGGCAAGGAAGATGGCAAAGAGCGAATATGGAATGATCGACCAAAGATCGACATGTGAGCTGTTGAGCTGTCGATAAATCACGAGGCTCAAAAGAATGAGATTGATGATGACCGTGGTGGCGACAAATTTGTTGCGAAGGCCCACGCGCGTCAGACATCTGCCGCCGCCGTGATATTCCGTGACGGTTTGCAATTTGATGCTCCACCAGAAATTCCCGTAGATTTGAAGGTCCCACTCGTTCCAGCCCGTGTCGGTGGAATAGCGCCAGCCTTCTTCTTCGAGCAGCTGAAAGATCGCGCCGAGCAGATGATGTCGATCTTTTCCATCCTCGCTCCAATAAATTCGCCGGCGGGCATTCCGTTCGATCTGGGCCTCGGCCGGCAAATGTTCGCGCGTTCTGATGACCGTGCGGGGAGTGCGTTTGAAATGAAGCCAGGTGAAATAGCGCGAAAATCCGCGCACGAGCGGTTGGATGAAAGCCAGCACCATAACGAGCAAACGCGCGTGGACTGTGTCGAATTTCGGCTCGATGCGCGCGCGCACCATGTAGGAAAGCGCCACGCACAGTGTTCCGCCAAACATCAGATAAGGAACGATGCGTAAGGCCGGCAGGAAAATCCCCAGTCCGAAAAGAAAGATGGTGAGCGCAAACCACTCGATGCTGCTCAAATAAGCCGCGACTTCCGATTGGGAGGTGGGATAAATCGACTGAAAAAGACCTTCGCCGAAAATTCCGTGGTAAACGATCGGACGATTGATGAACCAACTAAAGCGCGGCGTGCCGTAAATCTGGCCGCGCCATTTTGCCGTGCCGGTCGGGCCGAAGAAAATCAAATGCTTGAAGCGAAGGAGCGATTCCGCCTCGCCATAACCTTCCTGTTGTTTAAGAAATGCGCGCAGGGTAAAGCGCCGGTGATGCCAGACAATTGCGGTCGGACTGAAACCGATGACGCAGCCGGCCTGTTGCAGGCGCCAGCAAAAATCGACATCGTCGCCGGCCTGATGATACTCAATGTCGAAGCCACCCGCGTTTTCGAAGGCCCAGCGATAAAACGCCATGTTACAACCCGGAATGTGTTCCGCGACGGTATCGGTTAGGAGGACGTGGCTCGGTCCGCCGGGGGCGCCCGCGACGCACGCTTGAATCCAATTTTGCGCCGGCGGCGTTACATTTGGCCCCCCCACTCCCGCGTAATCGCCACTGACGAGGGTTCCGATTAGATAATAGAGCCAATCGACATCGGCCATGCAGTCTGAGTCGGTATAAACAAACACTTTACCTTGAGCCGCGGCCGCGCCCGTGTTGCGCGCGTGACTCAAGCCGTGGTTTTGCTGATGAATGTAGCGCACCTCCGGAAATTGCTGCGCAATCTCGGCCGTGTTGTCGGTTGAACCGTCATCGACCAAAATCACTTCGTAGTTTGGATAATTGAGATTGCTCAACGATTCGAGACAGGCGGCCAGTGTTTTAGCGCCGTTGTAAGAACAAACGATCACGGAGACGATAGGTGATTCCGGCAAATCGCGATGCGGCGGGCCGGCACTATCCCGGCCGAGTTTGTCGCGCAGAACGTGAAACGCTTTTTTGGGCTCGCGCGTGCGCGTGACAATTCCAAAGGCCCAATCGGTGATTTCCTGATCGCCCGTGTACCATTCGTCGGTCCAGGAAAAGAAGACAGTTCCAGCAAGGCCGCAGCGCACGACGCTGTCAACATGCCAGCCGAGCATCTCGGCTTGCTCTTCCTGCGAATGCCGGATTGTGTCCATGCCGAACTCACCGAGAATGAGCGGACGTTCTTCCGTCAGATTTTGCAGACGCAGCAGGTACTTCTCGAAGTCGTGTTGATTGTGCAGGTAAACGTTAAAGCAAAAGAAATCGAGATTTTGCGGCAGCAGATATTCGGTTGGCGGATAAGTCGCGTAAGAAAACAGGACATCGGGGTCGATGGCGCGCGCCATCCGCACCAATTTCTCGACGAACTCGGTGACTTCGGGCACACCGAGCCAGCGCACCATCGTGCTCGAGATTTCGTTGCCCACGAGATAACCCAGGATGGCGGGATGCCCAGCATTCGTCGCCACCGTCGCGCGCACCGACTCTCTAATGGCCTTGCGTGCCGATCGCTGATTTAGAAATTCGATGTGTTTGGCCCACGGCAACGTGATCAGTACGCGCATTCCGGCCGCAGCACAGCGATCGAGAAACCATTTCGGAGGCGCATGATAAATCCGGACGACGTTCAGTCCGATTTCGCGCATCATGGCAAGATCGACATCAACCTGTTCGGGACGACCGAGATAATTCCCCTGCGCATCCGGTTTAAACGGGCCGTAAGTGACGCCTTTGACAAAAAACTTCCGCTTACCTTCGAAAAAGAATTTCGCAACAGCGCGAATTCTCGGCAATGCGGTCATGCTCACGAAGGTGCAAAGGTAGGGACGCCGCGCTGCGGCGTCCAGTAATCAGCAATGTAGCCAGGCCCTGCCTGCCACGCCAAAGTCCCGCGACTGCGGGACGAAAGTCGGTGGGCCGTGCGCACGCGCAAGGTGGATCGAGCCGTCCCTATTGCCAGTCCGGCTCGGACCTCGATGTCAAAATGGCGGCGGAGCCGCGAAATATTAGCATCGCCCGGCGGAGCGGCCGATCCACCTAAGAGAGAGCTTCGCGAATGATTTCGCCAGTTTTCTCGATGTCGCTCGGCGAATGCGCCGTCGAAATGAATCCGGTCTCGAATTGCGACGGCGCAAAGTAAACGCCGTGTTTTAAACACGCATGAAAAAATCTCGCGAACATTTTCAAATCGCTGCGCCGCGCACCGGCAAGATCGACAATCGGACCGCGCGCAAAAAACAAACAGAACATCGATCCGATTCGGTGAAAGGTGATGTCGATCTTACTTTGGGCGATCGCGGCGCGCGCGCGCTCCTCGAATTGTGCGCCGATTTTCTCGAGCAATTTCCAACCATCGATTCGTTCCAGTTCTCGCAACTGCGCAAGACCCGCCGCCATCGCGAGCGGATTTCCCGACAGTGTCCCCGCCTGATAGACCGGACCATCGGGCGAAAGTTTATCCATGATCTCCCCTCGCCCGCCAAACGCGCCGACCGGCAATCCGCCGCCGATCACTTTCCCGAGCGCGGTCAGATCCGGTTTGATTCCATAAATTTCCTGCGCGCCGCCACGCGCCACGCGAAACCCGGTCATGACTTCGTCAAAGATCAAGAGCGCGCCGTGCTTCGTGCATTCTTGGCGCACGATCGACAAGAAGTTTTCGCGCGGAAAATAAAGTCCGGCGTTGGCCGGAATCGGTTCGAGAATGACGGCGGCGATTTCGTTTTCGCGAAACGCTTTCTGGACAAGATCGACATCGTTGAACGGCAGCGAGATCGTCAAATCGGCAAACGCTTGCGGAACACCGACGCTGTCGGGCCGGCCATGAGTGAGTGCGCCGCTGCCCGATTTCACGAGCAAGGCGTCGACATGCCCATGATAACAACCGTCGAACTTGATGATTTTGTCGCGGCCGGTGAAACCGCGCGCGAGTCGGATGCATGACATGGTGGCTTCGGTGCCGCTATTGACCATCCGGATCTTATCGATCGACGGCATCCATTGGCAGATCAGCTCGGCCATTTCGACTTCAAACGGATTTGGAATTCCAAAACTCAGTCCGCGTGACGCGGTCTCACGGACAAGACCAACAATCACTTTGGGGGCGTGACCGAGAATGGCGGGTCCCCAACTGCCGACGTAATCGATGTATTCGTTGCCATCGACGTCCCAAATGCGCGCACCTTCTGCACGTTCAACGAAAAACGGTGCGCCCCTTACGTTGCGAAAGGCGCGGACCGGCGAATTGACGCCGCCCGGAATGTACTTTTGCGCGGCGCGAAATAATTCGGAAGAACGAGTCATCACGAAGAAGCAACGTTCAACGCTCAACGTCCAGCGTTCAACGCTCAATTGAGTGTTTTGACACGTCGGCGCGAAACGCTAGTCTGATGCCTCGCAAAACGGCGGGGTAGCCAAGTGGTAAGGTCGGGGTCTGCAAAACCTCTATTCGCGGGTTCGATTCCCGCCCCCGCCTCAAGTTCACATGCGGGTTTGTTGAGAAACCGGGATTTCCTTCGCTGTGCCGGGTCGATTGATTCGCTCGCCGCGGCGAGCTCACCCTTGCGGGCTTCGTCTATGTCGCTCGGCTCCCGCCGGCTCCATTCCCGCCCCCGCCTCCAACCCATCTTTCGATTTGGATGGCGGATGTGCGATTGGGCGCACCCTCGATCCTGGGTAAGATCGCCAATCGTTCAGTGCGAGAAGCGCGGAACGAAATTCGCCCTTCGAAATTTACTTTTCTGGCGGAACCGTAACGTTACGCCGTGGCGTTTGAAGAGCATCCTCGCCGCCGATGATGATCCAATGGCCCCTATCTGGCGCGGTCGGTTTAATGGGATAGCGCGGGCGGAGAATGGCGAAGGAGGACGAGGCAAGAGCGAGCGAGAGAAGGAGGCTGAGGACGGCGGCGCGTTTCATAGTTACCACCCTTATGTGCATCAAACGTGCCAGTACCACCGGGGCGTCACTATTTTTGCTCGAACCGGAACTAATGGCGCAGCCACCAACCCGTAATAATTGAAGCGAGCAATGAAGTTGTGAGCGAGTCCAAAAGCCGGCCGACAACCACGAGCGGATGCAAGCGAACAAAAAGCGCAGACTCAAGAATGACGGGCAGCACGGTCGCGCCCCAGATGCAAATCGCGAAGATAACGCTGCCCAAAAGTCCGGAGGCAAACATGGCAACGTTGAAGCGCACGATGAGGGTGAATAGGCACGCGATGGCGATCGCGGTAAGGACATGGAGCAAACTTGCGAGCGCGTAACTTCGAGCTCCCTCAGGCCGCCAGCTCTGGGGAGTTTCTTTTTGATACTGATGAAAGATGCCGCCCATCAAAATCCAACTCGTGAAGATCGAGATAATTCCGGCAATCAGACCGGGAACGAGCGCGGCGCGAAGCGTATTCATGACGGCGATGACAAGACGTCGACCTTAGCGCGAGCAGGGCTTGATTGTCGATTTTGGATTTCGGATTAGTCTCTGAGCCGTGCCTCAGTTTGCTTATCGAGCGCGCAATGCGCAGGGCGGTCTGGTCGAAGGGGTGTTGAACTGCGCCGATCGCGCGGTGGCCATTCGTCAAATCGAGATGCAACAGTGCATTCCGATCAAGATCGAAGCAGTCGCGACCGGGCCGGAAGCGACGGCTAAAGAGGAAAGATCGATCCGCCTTCGTCCCGCAATTCGCGGGACTACGGCGCAGCAGGCCCGCTTTCGCGACGCGACGGCGCGGCCACCCACTGCGGCGCCGGCATCAACACAAAACCTAAGGATTCCGCACGGACAGTTGCTTGTGTTCACCGAGCAACTTGGCCACTTGCTTCAAGCGGGCATGACGCTGGACGAGGGGTTGTCGATCCTGGAGAAACGTTTCAAACAGCCGCGCGTGCAATTGCTGACGCGCACCTTGCATCAGGCTTTGGTCGACGGGCGAAGCTTCTCGCAAGCGTTGCGCGATTTCCCGCGAATTTTTCAGCCGCTTTACGTGAACATGGTCGCGGCCGGCGAAGCGAGCGGCGCGCTCCCGGAGATTTTACTGCGACTGGTCAAACATTTGACGCAAGCAAAAGATTTGCGCGATCGCGTGCAACAAGCGCTGATTTACCCGGCTTTTCTTGCGGTCGCGGGCGTGGCGTTAATCACTGTGTTCATTACCTTTATGGTGCCGCAGTTAACCAACTTTCTCTCCCAGACCGGAGGAGCGCTTCCATTGCCGACGCGCATTCTGCTTCAAATTCATCACACCATTACCAGTTACTGGTGGCTTGGCGTGCTCGTCCTCGTTGGTGCGGTTGTTGGCTGGCGTGCTTTTGTGCGCACGAACGAAGGCCGAATCGCGTGGGACCGGTTTCGCCTCGCGATTCCGGGCTATGGCCCCGTCATTCGTCACCGTTATTACGCGCAGTTTGCGCGCACCCTTGGCACCCTCATGGAAAATGGAGTTCCCCTGCTCCGCGCGCTCGATCTCGTCGCAGAAATCGCCGGGAACAAATTTCTCGAATCAAAACTGGTGGAAGTGCGGCGGGCAGTTGTCGACGGAGCGAACTTGTCGGCCGCATTGCAGGCGCAAAATTTATTTCCCGATTTGTTTACCGACATGCTGTCGGTGGGCGAACAAACGGGGCGGTTTGCCGAGACTATGCAAATCATTGCCGATGTTTACGAACGCGAGCTCGATCGCACGGTTGCGATCGTTTCGCAGCTGATTCCACCGTTCATCATTGTGCTGATTGCGATTGTGGTGGGATTTGTGGTTTACAGTATTCTCTCGGCTGTTTTCGAGATGACACATAGTTTGCAGTTGCGCCCGCATTAAGCTAGTCTGGCCGCGATTTACATGCTCTCTCGCATTGTTGCGTTCGTGTTTTTGCTGGGCGCAACATCTCTTACCCAGGCGCAAGAGGCAGTCAGGCATTCGTTGCCGCGGCAGAGCATCGTGCCGGAAAGATCTAAAGCTCCGCAAAG
>WNFR01012056.1_pt1 | contig 12494 bp, 13 predicted proteins | sample 5400221 | NCBI WGS metagenome assembly WNFR01 (sample SAMN13153357, study PRJNA577476) | soil metagenome | isolation source: 40 cm soil under Madrone tree | place: USA:California | collected 2016-06-14 | reverse complement strand
TAGGCGGCGCAAGACAAGGCGATGAACTGCGTGTTGTCTGGCTGTCTGCAATATTACCAGTGGTTCTTCGTGTCGCGATATCCTTCTTCTACATCGGTCTTGCCGTGTTCCTATTCAAAGGCCTTGAAACCTATCTGGGGATGTGGCAATCGTTGTTCCTCACCACCACCTCCATCGTCGGTCCAGTTGTTTTAATTGTCACCACATGAATTTCTCCGTCTGTTTCCCTGGATGATTCATTCCATGCTAATCGACTCCGCGCTCTTCCGAGGATCATTGGTCACCACCAGCACTTTGATGTGCGCAGCCCCAGAAATGGACTCGTCACATCAGATCGATCAAGGCGCCCTACATTTTGGAAAGTCATCCGAGTCCTTGCAACGCGGGCGAAGCAGGATCCCTTGCCGCAAGGCAACGGACGCGTCACCACATCGCCTTATGGAAGAACACACGTGGCACCAAGAAAATACTATCTGTACTTGCTTTCTCCATATACGTTGTAGTCGCCACCGTTACCAATGACCATGATTTCGGTACTACTACGACAAGCATGTTTGTGCGCCGAGCGCTGATGATTGCGCGCGGGTCTAGCCACAAACCTTGTTTATGTCAGTTAGTGGAACTTTTACTGCGTATCGGAGTTGGCTGACATGTCTTGAAAGTTCCCAGAAGCATAGACCACGCCGCGTCCGCAATAAATCGGCTTCAGTCCAAGAAAGGAATCGTCATGCCCTTGTTTGGTTCGATATCATGTAACCTTTACAATCGATCGGTTGTCATTTTAATTATGCCCCATCAGACAATACATTTTCATGAATTACAGTTATCTCAACCCCGCAGATCCTCAGAACCGCGCCACATCCGTCCTCCCACCCTTTTTATACCTTTGGGGCACAGTACCGATGTCCACCCACCTTTACCCCAACCCATGACACCAAAAACCGACCTGTAACATTATCATTCTTCTCATCCCTCTTTTTCGTCCCCTTAGGCCGTTCGTCTATTCGCCCGTGCGTATTTGGGGTGGCACACTTTCGCGGACCATCTTTCGGACTGCTGTCGTGTGACAAATTCACTATTGGACTATTCCTATCTCGGGCCTATATGAACGCTTGAGCACCGAGGCTCGCGCATAATTAGCATCATTAGAAACTCGAGGAAGAACTCGAGAGCTAATGTTTCCGCCTTTTATATACGGTCGGACGCGAACGATATTTATACCCACGCTTTCTCCTTAGTTTCTTTTCTTTCCTCACACCATTTCTCAGCACCGCCGTTTGTCATGTTTTCGAGCCTCGCCGTTAAGATGAGGGGAGAAGCCAGGCTAACCAAACAAAGACTAGTGTATTCGCCAGACGGCGCAGAGCTGATAACTGGAACGTTCCTGTACAGCCTCTTACATCCACACTGCCAAGGTGTGGGACATGGCATATGTCGAGCTCTATGGCGTATGGCTTCACCCTCACCGTTTTAGTACGACATAAATAGTGAGCATTGATTCAGCATTTTACACCGTTGAGACCGGGCAAGTTCAGGACGGGAATTTCGGTCCGAAATGGCAGTGCATGCAGCGGCCCGAGGCTATGTGTCCTGTCTAATGTCATTGTCCTTGTACCTGCCCAGTCCTGTGTAGCTTGTGCGGTGCAACGTCAACCAGTTGCTTTTAAGCCCCATTTCAAGAGCCTAATCCCTTACTCCTTTCAATCCCCCATTCCCAGATGGCCCAAACCGGTCCCGTACATCCTAGCATGGAGCCAGGCGGAGGTAGGGACATTCTACTACCATCTTCGTCCACCCTCACAAACACCATTCATAGGCAATGACTACCCCCCAGGCGCAAACATACAAAATCAAGAGGGAGATTCCAATTTTTCTGACGGATCTGAACCATTGTTCGTCATGTATAATGATAGGGCTGAGGAAGAAGACAAGAAGATGGCAGAGAGTTGGAAAGGAGATGCTGATGGGATCCTCGTATTTGTGAGCGCCCCCCTTTTCTTCCGTGCCTCCCTTGTCCACTCAAAAGCCGTAGACAGGTCTTTTCTCCGCTGCTGTTGCGACACTACTTTCGATCGCCATCCAGAACCTCCAGCCGAGCCCTCAGGATACTACAGCGTTCTATCTCGCGAACATCTATCAGCTACTTGCCAATCAAAGTGGAACCCAAGTCGTTATCCCTCCGTCGTTGTTTAATAACCCCGCTGCTTCCTTTACTCCATCGAGGGCAGCTGTTTGTGTCAACTTGCTGTGGTTCTTGAGTTTGGTCATCAGTCTTTCTTGCGCCTTACTGGCAACGTTGCTACAACAGTGGGCGCGGCGCTATCTCAGCCTCACAAATCCACGGTGCAGTCCACACAGGCGAGCTCTAATCCGCGAATTCTTTGCTAAAGGTGTCGAGCGGCTGTATCTCCCATGGACGGTCGAGGCATTACCGACACTCCTACATGTTTCCCTCTTCCTCTTTTTCGCAGGCCTGGGCGTGTTTCTCTTCAGTATCCACAAAACCATCTTCAGCGTCGTGGTCACGTGGATCGGTGTATGCGTAGTCGTATATGCCTACGTCACTACATTGCCCATTCTCTGCAAGGACAGCCCTTACCATGCACCACTTTCCTCGTTCCTTTGGTTCTGTGTTACCGGTGTGCGATACGCTGCGGGACATGAGAATGCTTTCCGTGATGTTCCCGGCACTCGCGATCCAGAAGGCCGTTCCCGCCGTACCCTGTTCCGACGCAGTTTACACAACATGACAGAGGAACACGCCAACAAACTGTCACCCCACTTTTACTATGACGCGTTGTCGTGGATGTTCGAATCTTTGGATGAAGATATTGAACTAGAGCGATTTTTCGAAGGAGTCCCAGGTTTATGCAAGTCCAAAGCAGTGGAAAAACCCGTGGAAGATTTCATTAGACCAAACGACAGGAAGCTGTCAAGTGCCTTGACTGGGCTGATGGACCGCACCCTATCATCCGATATACTCCCAGAGTCAGTGAAGCAAAAGCGAATCACCATTTGCATCAAGGCCATTGGCGCCGCATCCCTTTATGGGCCATGGTGGTTCTTGGACCGTGTCCTCCTTGGCAACTGGCAGGCGTTCTTGAGGTCCATTGATTTCGGGATATTCTTAAAGGACTGGGACAGGGTGGACCGCCCGATAACCGCTTTTTATGCGCAATGTACCACCGCAGTCATCATCTCGAATGTGCAGGCGCACGCGCGCGATGAGCGTTGGCAACAGCTCGTAACTCGCCAAATCGGCGTTTCAAAGTCTATTCTTCAAGGCTATCTCAACCAAGGTGATAGCACCCTGCTCGCCAATCTCAACTATGTCGTCGAGCAAACCCTTCAAATTAGTTCCGGTATAGAGGAGCATTACGAAGCTTTTATCAAAGAGGCGTCCTCGAAGTCCCTGGAATGTCTTTGCAAACTAGACGTGCGGAGTTGTTTGCCGGAGCTCCAGGACGAATTCTGCAGGCTGTGGAACAAGCTCCTTGACGCTGCGGAAAACGACAAGCACCCTTACGTTAGGAATCTCTCTTTGGCGACTCTGAAGAACATCCGCAAGGTTCACATGGCTCTGCACATGGCTCTGCATGAAAACAAAGTCACTCTACCGACAACGCTTGTCACCAACGACGACAATGACGTCGCTCCAGACGACATAGCCTCGTACCATATGTGCACCATTCCAGGCTATGATTCTACCCTTCCGAATGGACTGCCAGCCCCGTACGGACAAGCTGCCGCCGGGGTAGGAGGCGTCACTCAGTCCACCGTCCCCCCGCTCGTTGGTGGCCTCCCCACACCTGTATCGGGGACGTCAACTGCGATTACACGGTAGCTTCCCTGCGCCACAAGCGCCCTCCTAAGGCACAAGCGCTGGTCCCTGCCCCTGCCACACATCCCGCTCAGTGTAATGTCTGACTTCCTCACGGTCTGCTATTATTCTCGGTATCGGGACCCGTTCTCGGTGAAAATATAAATTTCTCCAGTGTACTCTTGGGAATATTGTACTCCTACCCTTTCTTCTCCGGGTCGATCAGCCCTTGGTTGACGTAGTTTCTTTGATACCCCTTTGAATCCCATAGTCATTCCTTTTTATTTCTTCTGGAACAAGTAACTTCGATTGGGCTCCATGTTAGGATTCATGGTTATTAACAGGACACAGAGCTATAAAAGCACTATTATAAATGTTTGTACTTCCCATCCATGATGCCCCTCTCTAAGGCAGGGGTTACTAGTATAAGATACGTGAGCGCAAGAGTACCATGCTACTGGGTACTAACAGGCGGGCTTCCTACTATAACTGGTCTAAATCGAGTATTGGGGGTAGACTACTGCAGACCGATGCACGACGCCCTCTTGTTCGTCAAAGTCGAGCGATCCGGGATCTGTGACCTAGTATAAACCCAGAGCCAGTAAATGTCAAAAAATAAGATGGAGACTATGAAGTTTACGACTGAGCAGCAAGGAAAACTAGTGGGTCGACTTACCGAACTCAGCATGGATCTCACACCAACTAGGAACGCAAAACTCTGCTGTAGGGGTCGTTGGTCAGCTTCTCATTCCATTGCAGCACATGAGGCCCATGTAGCCATCATCCAGATCACATAGTCTTCTTCAGACGTGACGATCATGTGAGGGGTGGTCAAGTCGGTCGATCCCGTTCGAGATGCCGCACGTGACGCGCTAATTTATTGCTAACTTACAAGTCCCTAACAAACATTCCCACTACTGTACGACTGGCTCTGTCTGGAGCGACGGCTTGCCTTCCTCTGCGTTTCTGTGCCCATACTTCCAATCGATCCCAACGCTCATCCCGACCAGCTCGTGAACGAATGGAACGATTTCTTTCCCGTTATGTCCCTCACTAGTTCTCCGTGCGGTGTGTGGAGGAGCATCTGTATTCCGGTGTGGGTGTGGGTACGCACAACATACACGACGTTTCAGGAGACTATTGCTGACTGCCTTGCGTTGCCAGTGTGTCCTGACACCTATCTATCCACGCCTTTCCAAAACATGTGCGCGTGTGCGGGAATCTCCGGTCCGGATCAAAGTTCCCGAAGCGGGTGTGCCGCCGGGCCGTATTCTGGGAGACACATCGGTGTGGGGATGGTGGGACTCAGGCACGGGAACCTACTGGGCTAAGGCGTGTGTGACCCATTGTGAAGCCAGCCTTTGGGCGGGGGCGAGGTGCGGAAAAGTACCTTTTGCCAAATGTTTTTGATGGTTTGAATTGTACACGAGTCTCGTTTGATTTTGGTGGCTGTTATGTGAGTCCGGATTGGGAGTCTGGCGCGCTGTGCGGGGCCGTAAATTGAAGGGATGAGAGGGGGAAATACTTGTTACGACGTCACTGGGGTGACGGTGTATGATGTTGGATGGGCAGAGACATTGTGCAAGGAGCGCACGTGTCGCCTTTACAGTGAGGTGCGCCGAGCGGGGTCGTCGTTGGATCCCATCAGATGACCTAGGTACAGGAGATGGTTGCGATCCCGAACGTCGGCAGGCCATCGTTACCAACTACTGCATCGAGCTCGCTTGGCATTTCCGTTGGGTCTCTGGGTACGCAGTCATGGAGAGGAGGAAAAAGAACATGGCAGACACGGGATGGAGGGAAATGGGGTGAACGTGGTTAGATGCGCGCTCAGCGTGCACCCAACTTTGCAGTTGGTCATACTTTGCGAAAAGGTCGGTGAGACATGCATGGTGGATCAAAGAAAAATTTGTCATTTTTATACCCTAGATACAAGAGTGGCGAATCAAGCTGAGAAGAAGACGGTACAGACTCTAAGCAGAGTGAGGATCATCATGGCAGATGCCTTTTCTTTGTAAGCCCGGGCCCGGGTTGAGCCCGACGGGCTTCCCGGTGGGCTCGGGCTTAAGGCCCAAGCCCGCAAAACACTCGCATGCCAGCGATGCCAGCGCCAGCGCGTCGAGTTCTCGATTCGAAGATGTCTCTCAGTTGGTTGATAATCTCGTTTGATAACCTTATGACACGAAGAAAGCACATGACGCGTGGCCCTGAAGGTAAGATGTCTGTCGGGTGTTGCATCTGCGCTGACGGAGAGAGGACTTGGACGAAGGTTCCGGTGTAGCAGTGACACACGATTACCGTAGAAGCGGGAGTGTGTGTGGACAAGAGTCGAGGAGAATGAGTGGCTTACTGTAGAGGTGTCGCATTGGGCTTGGGCTATTACACTGTAAAGCGAATAGTACGGTATGATTTTGGAGTATTGAAAGCACTAGAAACAACGAGCGCCGGTTCTACTTATCCGTAACGACAGTGGCACAAATGTTATACAACTAGGAAGGTTTTCTGGATGATGAAGACTTTGCCAGTGTGAATCCTACTCTGCCCATATACCAAGCCCGTCTGAATACAAGTCCTAACACGCCAATCTTGCTTCCAACCACTTCCACCAGAGATGTACTGAGCGGGTACACAGGCACGTCACTTACTCATGACCAATGGGCTGCGCGATACCATGTGGGGCTCTTTTGATGTGAGCATCTCCTTGGGGGTGGCTACGTCCCGAATTGTTGAGTCGGATAGCAATTGAAACGATTAAGCACCTACCTTGGGACCGAGTTGATACTGGCGGAATCGCCCTTGCCATTTTCCAGGTCCACCGTCTTGGAGGTAGTGGTTAGCTTGAAAACTTCAAGCGCGGTGGGTGCACGGATCTTTGACTAGACTCAGGAGAAGTGGATTGACGCTATCCCAGAAGTACGAACCCGAGAGTTAACGGAGACGTGTGCTGTATCGGCATCTCCGGATGACCCCGACATGGGGCTACGGAAGTAGATGCGGTTGTTGAGGCTCACTAGAAGGGTGTTGGTGTAGCTGGGGCATTTGTTAGCATTTAGATTAATGTATGCTATGGCGCTCACAGTTTCCCTATCGTCGAAGCACTTGGGCTCACATTAGTCTGGGTGAAGCCCAGGGATGGAAAAAAAACGCACGTGTATACGTAATAGATCTCGCCCTGTGGATGTGGTGATTTGAGCCAGAAGACACATCGTGGAGCTCTTTGTACCACTTACGGGAAATGCGACATAAAGCACGAAGGTTGAGATGGCCACGGCAGCTCAGTAGGAAGTTAGATTTACTTTCGCCCTGGGGTTTTCCCATGGATACTACTCACCAGTGAGTACGTTTGTTTCAACAGTAACCCGTACCACGCGAGTCAAAACGAAACGAGAGACATAGCCTTCATTGCTACGTGCTCGTGCTCGTCTTAGCTGGAAAAGAGCATGCTGGTCGAAAGGGAAAGAAATATAGTGAAGTGGTCGCGTACCAGGACCATCATTGCCGTCGCAATCAGAATGTCCGCGACAGCACTCGGTATTGCAAATAACTAACACGATGAAGCATTAGACGGTACGGTCATCCAAGCCGAAACCAGTGTACGTACATATAGAGCCGCCCTGGAGGCCGAAAACTTTCCGGCTATGAGAGCCTGGACACCGTGTGAATAAGACGTCTGGGTGTATCCGTGTGGCACTTACTGAGAAACCCGACCAAGCTGATCCGATTGATGAAAGAATTGCTGCCTATGAACATGTCAAGCGTCTGAGGACAGAAAGAAGTCAGGTACACATACCACCGCGATGACCGAGCAAAGCCACACATTTCTTATCAGTGTCCAGATACGATAGTTGAAGTACATCTGGACAATGAACGAAATGACCGCGGCCATGATGGGAACGTCTATGGGCGAGAAATGCGACTTCTGCAGTTCCGAGAGGTCGCCGAATCCGTTGACGAGCCAAAAGTAAGCATCGGCCCCGGTGAGTGCAGTTTGTGTGGTCTCCAACGCGAAGACGAAATAGACTGGTCCTGGTATGTGTTCACCGAGCTTCAGAGAATTGTCGAAGACGCACCGAGAATCTTTATAAATAGTCTGTCGTTTGGAAAATTGTAGCTATATACGTCTGCACGCGGGCAAGGGTAAGTGGACGAGCTGAGCTTTCGAAGGGAAGAACGTCATACAAGTCTGGACGACGAGAATGCCGTAGAGCGACCAGTTTATCAGAGGCCCGAAGAGCTACATGTATTGTTATGGACACCATTTGCATGGACAACAGAGCGATGGTATGCGCACGAGAGGGGAAGTTCTGCGAGAAGCCTTATTAGAGAAACAACGACCTTAAACACCACTTTAACTTACAATTTGACGATCTCTTCGTGAGTGAGCGATGGTCCAGACATGGACGTATTGTGGTAGTTGTCGAAGCGAAGAGGAAGGCTACCCGAGATAGTGGAAAGATAGCAAGATTGTCGGGTTTCTGATTGAAAACATTTATAGTAGTCCGGAAATAAGGTGGTCATGGTGTGCCTTCGAACAAAATGGCCCAGAAGTCATGATCAGGGCCGTGGACACAGGCGCATGAAAAAATTCTTTTTGCATCAGTGCCGATACCTGGTAGCTTGGGGGAGCGCCGCCGAAATGCGCAGCCCCGAATGTCCAGCCCCGAAATGTCCAGCCCCTCCTGGTAACGCGAATTACCGTAATTAGGCACAGGTGATATCGCACAACGATCACCGTTTGGACGATCGCCCAAGTTGAAATGGTGCCCATGAGGCATGAAGGCAATCATAAATCAAGTCCTGCGTGCCAGGCTGCTCCCTGTAGTTGTGCCAAAGAAGCGCAAGCTCTGAGAAGGATCATGACATCCTTGACGCAGGGATCTTCTTATGGCTTGGATGGATCAAACGAATCTCGAGAAGCGACAGAGACTCAGTTCAGTTCATACGGAACCCGCGGCAAAACTAACACAACATGATCACATGATTCGCTTATCTACCAACATAATTCAACTACTCTATTTTATCATTTGCAGCATCCGCACCCACTGTGGCTCTTGAAGTCATATGAGTTTCTGAAGTAGGAATTACCTATGGAGGAAATCGGCAAGAAAATGGCAATATGACTGAGGGAAAACATACAAGTAGAGGGGGAATAGGGAATACGGTCAGGTCCAGACATCATACTAGAGTCAGAGGAAGGGCTTGAATCTGTGGAAGTTTGAGGAATGGTACAGGCAAAAGTTTGGACAGCCGAGGATGACGTATCCGGGACGGTTGTAGTATCGGGAAACAGTACCAGTATCGCGGAAAGTGGAAGATACAAGGACCGGTGTCGAAGCTGTGGCTGAGATGGTCAAAGAGACGAAGTTCAGTGTAGCTGCTAGACCGTCTGTATTGCAGAGGTAGTAGTTTAATCCAGTGAAATGCAGGTGTGTGGCAGTCTTCATCGTCGACACGAGTCATCTAGACAGCAGGACTAGACAGCAGGACGAGAGTAGTCGCGGATGTGTCGTGCGCTGCAGACAAAGGGTCGAGTGTTGGTTCATTTGAGGGGGGAAGATCCGCATGAGTTGGGCTCAGGCTTGGAGCATCGATGGGTGTGTTCGGGTGTAGCATTAAATGGTTGAATGGCACCACCACCCACATTTGTGAGGGAAGATGTTTTACCGGCTCGGACCAAGGTTTATGTCGAGCCGACGGCGCCCTTGTGGAGGCGTGATGTCGCGTCCGGATGACGATCGGCGATGGTGCATAATGGATGCGGGGAAGGCTCTCAGGCTACTGTAACAGAATGTTGTCGAGGTCGGCGATAGAAGCAGAGGATGCAATCGGTTCGGGAGCAGTGATCTCAGACTGATGCTGTGTATCATGGATACGGCGGATTCCAAAAAGAATGGGCAATGCATCTCCCCAGTGATCCTAATACTCACTGAGATCCAGTGATTTCAGAACGAGATCAAAGGGTACAGAAGTCACGCCGCCGCGTTTAGCGAGAGTGCCTGGCATGTTGAAATTGGAAACTGAGTGAAAGTCTCGATCACTGGCGACCCATGGACTCATTCCGACTCAGATGGAATTAGATACAGTAGCTTGCCGAATGACACAGGTTAAATTGGCAAGTGACGCGCTCTTCCCATGTACAAGGTAAACTTGGAGGGTGGATTCTGAGATGCCAAGGTGGCCAGTAGCAAGTTCGCCCCAATAATTATTGCGCGTCTGTACCCTCACCAATATAATAGAGATAGAGCATTGCGAAAAATAAAGGGGACAGGCTCATCGTAAGTAGCTGCCATCAGAATGAGTCCCGGCATCAATGGTATGCAAAAAATCATCCCAGCGGAAAGCCCTATACAGCCGGGAATGACGCGGCATCCATTGCCTTCCTGCATGCAGCAATCCTTCGCCGTTTGTCCAAATCGGAGAGTGTATTAGAGAGTAGGGTCCGATTTACCAATTCAAGCAGTTCAGCCGATGGCGTCCAGCCGTTATTGACCGAAGATCCTTGATGACAAGTAACCAGGGACGCCCTCAAAGAACTGCTCCAATTAATGGTCTTCATCCAAAGTCGCGATCATCCACTCGAATGCCAAACCATCTATGGCGGCTGACAGATCCAGAGTGGTGCCCTCTGATGCGACCACAAATCCGAGTTGGAACCACGGCAGAAATCGCCACCCCAAATTTCGCAAGTTCAAGTGCTCCCGGATTTCATAGCCAAAAACAGCGAACGGCGTAGCTTGGCGATTATGTATAGGGCGTCAGTGACAAGGAACCAAGCAGTCGATGATAGCGGTGCATAGTAAGGACTGTCACGCCGAAAGAATGGTATGAATGTGATACCATCATACATCGCCGCACAAGACCAACCCACGAAGCAACGATGCTGAAAACGGTGTGACGGATATTAAATAAGAATATGAGGCCAGGAAAGAAGAGAAAAGGGAAAGGTGCAGGAGTGTGGGTAACGCCTCAACTGTCCAGGGAAGGTGTAGCTTGTAGGAGCCTTCGGCAAAGAGTGTGCGAATTCGTGTTCGCTTGTGGGGACGATACCGCGGTTGGGTGGTCTTGATGTATCAACGCGCCCATTGTTGCAACAATGTGGCCAGAAGGCCGTAATACTGATGGCCAGGCTTAAGAACCAGAGTGTATTGATCCAGACAGCGTACTTAGGTGGAGAGAACGCGGGTGGAGGAGGAATGGTAACGTTAGACTTATTGGGGTCGGAAAGGAGAAGATAGATATTCTGAAGATAGAATGCGGACGTGTCTTGGGTGTTCGGCCGGAGGTCCTTGATTGATATCGCGACCAATGCAGCAGCTATTAGTAGGTAGAGCTCCCTATTCGAGTCTGAGGATCCCGTCGGCATCAGCTTTTCAACTCTCAGCTAATTTCTGATCTTCTCCCTCGGCCATCCGTTAATACATGGTGAAGAGAGGCTCTGATCCATCGGCGAAGTTCAGCTGTCGCAACGATTTATTTTTTTGCGTTGACTGAGATGGGAAACCTGCATATATGCGTCAAAAACGGTGAAGTTTCATAGTTGCCACTTATAGTGTACCCGAGCCCTCTGCTATATTTTCCAAGTAGGACGCTGAGACATTCGAGAAGATTATGGAGCGTGACGAGGAGTGTCGTCGAATACGATTGAGTATGGATACATACTTGTATCCTCGGGCAGACGTGCACAGCCTGAACAAGGTTACTGTAGTTGAAGACGGTTGATTCCGAAAAGTGTACTGTATACTATAACCTAATTCGAGCAGTGTTCTCACCAACGTCCCGCTAACGGACACCCATCATCACGTCATTCTTCCTACAATCGCGACATCGCTGCTCACGGTCACAACCTCTGATAGCTGATTAACTCAACGATTGCTTCCGCGCTTATGATGCTTACTACCATCGCTACCATCGTCTCTTTCTCATGTTCCGACATAAACTCTCTAAGAGCCATTTTCGTGACCTTTGCGCACTCGCCAATTCCGTAGCCCGGCGCCAACCCTTCAGCGCCCTCAACCCTAAGCCAGCGCTCCGATTCAATGTCCCAACGTCATCCGGCCGACCTGTGCCCTCATTCCCATGCGTCGCCCAGCACGCGGCCCGAGAAAAGAGCATCCAGTCGCTCCGTGTGTCCTCCTCGAACCCCTCTTCCTCTGGCCCAGAGCCACCATACGAGCGGCCCTCCCCCTCGACCTACAAGACATATCACCACGCCCAACTCTTTCCGCTGACCTACACCGCGGCGCTCCCGGAGTTTGACATCGCGTACGAGACGTGGGGGACCTTATCGCCCGCCCGTGACAATGCGATACTGCTGCACACGGGGCTGTCTGGGTCCTCGCATGCCGCATCCACGCGCGAGAATTCCGCGCCCGGCTGGTGGGAGAAGTTTATTGGGCCGGGCCGCGCGCTAGACACGCAGCAGTTCTTCGTCATCTGCACGAACGTGCTTGGCGGGTGCTATGGCTCGACGGGACCCTCGTCTGTCGACCCCGCAACGGGAAAACCGTACGCGACGACGTTTCCCGTTATCAGTATCTTCGATATGGTTCGTGCGCAGTTTGCGTTGTTGGATCACCTCGGCATCGAGAAGCTCTATGCCAGCGTCGGATCGTCCATGGGTGCGATGCAGAGTCTTGCCGCTGGCTGGATGTTTCCGACGCGCGTTGGGAAAGTC
>WNFR01005929.1_pt1 | contig 12494 bp, 11 predicted proteins | sample 5400221 | NCBI WGS metagenome assembly WNFR01 (sample SAMN13153357, study PRJNA577476) | soil metagenome | isolation source: 40 cm soil under Madrone tree | place: USA:California | collected 2016-06-14 | reverse complement strand
CGTGTCTATTTCGGACATACTGCGCGGAATCTCGCCTTACCCATTATTCTCTCTTCTGCTTGCAGTTTGTTCTCAAGTCAGAGGTCTTCGATCTCTCTAGGGACGCTGTCAGTGCACTTGTCGTGAAAGATAGTAGAGGATCAAGTCAGAACTAGAAGAAGTAACAGAAGCCTAGTGACCCATCGCCACCGCCCGCGGTCCCCCCTGGGAACTCCTTGTAGCCAAGCAGGTAGTACGGGTCAAGGTGCTCAGGGACCCGCGGCAAATCGAGCCAGACGTGAGCGAAACCTACAATCCGCAGCCAAAATTATTAAGAATAAGCACGACGTAAGCGGCAAATGGCACTCTGGTAGCCAAAGGGGGCCTCTTGGCCAAAGCGGAGGTCCCGCTCTCCTCGGTTCAGCCGCACCGATCGATAGAGCGTGCGGGTACTATTCAAACATTGAAGAGAGACCAAGCCGTCAGTATACACTGGCCGACCCCCTGGTGAACGCCGTGTGGGGCCCTCGCGAGGGTGAATAAAAGCCTCGATGATCGATAATACGATAGAAGGCTCGGCAGACATACCCTATATGCTCCTCGCAATGAGTCCCAAGCCTTTCTGAGATCCGGTTGTCCCCCAACCTTGGAAGTCGGCTCCTCTGACCAGCTGCAGCATTGTACTGCAACGACTTGGCCCGGGACCCGGAATACGGCCTGACGTTCGTTCCGGCACAATGTGAAAGAAATCAGGCTTCAGCCGATTCGGTAAAGCATGGCGCCACGTAGTAACTTTTCCGGCTGTTGCCAAGGTGGAATCTGAAGCATTTGTCTCATTCTTCCTGGCAACAAACTAACATCTAATATCACAAATGCTCTGTATGATTCGGGCCTTGATAATAAACAGGGAACGGATGCGAATGATTGCAACATGACGACCAAAAAGTATTGGGCCGAGAGCTGGCTGTTCGTCTTCTGTATTATATGTTTGATCTCGTTTCCTGTATTTTTTGATATCTACAGGATGCTCGCATTTAATACGACTCCGAGGGACGACTACGCGCCTTTCCTCCTATGGTTCGTTTCTCGTCAGGGCCGATGGCCAGGCTCGCCCTTCGGCTATCGGGTATTATCGATTATTCCAGCCATTCCTTTGTTTTATATACTGCCCTTTTACAAGTTTAGCCTATTGCCCGGAACCAACCTGACATATTTGAAGGCGACCGAGGCTCTCTCAGCCGTGTCTTTCCTCGCGACTGCCGGAGCGGCAACCGTCGCCTTTAAAATGGTGCGAAGCAAGCTCGGCCGAGGCCTCGGCGAAGCTGCTTTCGCCGCTATGCTGACCATCGCGTTGGCGCATTTCGACGGAATAGGGGGCGTCGATCCGGTCGGCGTACTGTTCGTGTTCGTGTTACTTTATTGCTTCGAGCGTGGCGAGATTTTCTGCCCATTAGTGATCGTCGCGCCCTTCGCTAACGAGAAGACCCTTTTCTTTTTCCTCTTTCTGATCGCGGGCCGATTGATATTCGTGCCCAGCTTTTGGAGGTCGCATATCTGGCAGATCGCGGCAGTCGTGGCTAGTCTGGCTATCTACATTATAGCTCTGAAGTTCAGCGGTCTGCTCGGAAACGAGGGTCAGACTGAGCTCGGTCGTCGGCTACCTTTGTTGCTCATAGTGAGCAAAACCTCGGTTTCATCGCTAAAGGGTGTTGTACGAAATATTGTGCCGGTGTTGATTTTCGCAGCACCATGCTTGTGGTTTGCGCTGCGCAAGAAAGAAGCAAATGGACTGATGACAGCCTCAGACCTGGCAGTCCCATTGGGTATGCTTCTGGTGGGCCTTTCATTTACGGAAGGCGTCCAAGTTGGACGAATCGTCTCCTACGCGATGCCGTTAACAATAATAGCCGGAGTCACGCTACTTGGAGAGCGGGACGACGAAGGCCCGGAGCGCTATTGTATTCAGGCCCACCGCAGTGGTGGTGTGGCGGAAGAAATTAGTCAATCAACGGAACGGCTCAGCAGAGAGGAGGGAAGGCAGGCTATGGGGAGCGGTGTGCGGGCCGGCTGGTCGCGCCGGTGAGCGCCGACAAGGGCCGAAAGGTTATCAGGGGCGGGGGGTGATATCGGGATCGCTTCCGGGACCTGCGGCCCGAAGCCAGTCCAGCCATCTATGTGAAGGTAGGCGCTGCCACCCGTCGACGATTAAAAAGATCAGAAGGCTTGGGGCGATAACGATCTGAGCGTGGCGAAACGATCGCCCTACCCTATGGCTACGGTCGATGCATCTGCAATCACTCGCAAGCCGCATCCTTCGACGGCGTTGATCAGGATCGCCACTCGTTTGGCTCCAGACAAGTAGCCTTGAAAGATCGCCTCGAAGTCACGAAAAGGTCCGTCAATCACGTGCACGCGGTCGCCGCTCCGAAATGGCTTTGGACACAACTGGACAACTCCGTCCGTGCACCGAGCGCGGACGCTATCGACGATCTCTTCGGACACCTCAATTGGTTCGCGGCCTGCTGGGACGAATCCGGTAACACCGGGCAGATAACGGATGTCAAAATAGTGCTTAGCAAGGTGAAGTCGCGCAAATATGTATTGAGGAAATAGCGGTACCACGGACGGATTCCCGCGATACGAGCTGTATAGCTTTAGCATCGGTAGAAAGACTTGCGGCGCGATATGCGACAATTGCTCACGGACAAAGGGCTCTCTGTTTGATTTCGTTCGAACTAAATACCAGGCCTCTGACGCAGACATGCCATACTCTCCTGGGTCGTTTTCTTGGGAGCCCTAGTTCGCCTTCGCGAAGACCCCGTTCCCTACAAACTCAAGCGTCGTATCGAATAACTAATTCATGGGCGAGAAAAGGACCCTTGAGGATTTCCGCGCGCCGTAGCGGTCAGGATAGGTGCGCGCGCGCCGGCAGCCGGTTTGGAACCACCATTGGACCGGACCAACGGTTGAAGGGCATCGTTAGGCACAGTTCGAGAAAAAGGCCCTTGAGGATTTCCCCGCGCAGCAGTGGTCAAAATGGATCCGCGCGCGCCGGCAGCCGGTTTGGAGCCACCATTGGACCGGACCGACAGTTGCGGGGTGTTAGTAAGAGGAGTCGACCACCGCGCCTTGGCGCAAAGGATAAAACGGCGATTCTCACCACGCGTCAGCAAACCCTCCGCGGTCATCTCACCGATCAACTTACTGACCATCGGACGCGAACTGCCGATCATTTCTGCCAGATCTTCGTGGCCTAACTCGGGTACCAGAAGAGTCCCTCGCTCGTCTTCAATGCCGAAGCGGGCACCGAGTCTTTCAAGGACCATCTCGAGTCGCACTCGGAACGAGGAACCCAAAAAGATGATGTACCGTTCGAATACACTCGACCAGACCGTATTGAGTTGTTCGAGCAGGCGAATCGCCGTTGGATGATCCACCTTGCTCAATAGCCGGATTAGATTCTCTCGAGTGAACAACCCTACCGAGCATTTCGTTAAGGCCTGGGCCTCGAGAAGCTGGCGGCGGCCTTGCGAGCTTTCGTCGTTGACGAATGCCAGGAAGTCGCCGGGTCTGGCCAAGTCGACCAGGGTCCTGCTGCCGTCGTTGAGGGGTAAGTAGAGCTTGACGAACCCTTTGAGCAGGCAGAAGTGCAGGTCGGCCGGCGAGCCTCGCAGGAAGATAACCGCTCCCTTTTCGTACGTAACCGGGGTTAGATGATTTTCGATTTCCGATGCCAGGTCCGCGCTGAGTCCGCACGAACCGAGCATCTCGTCGAGGCGGGCGCGAAATTCTGCGGATCGTTCTTGCATAAGATTCCCCTGGGGCTTCGCCATCACGGCCTCGCGCATCCGCCCCCCCTAACCTGATGGTCTATGGATATCTAGGATAGAATGTCGCTCTAACGAACAGTCTTAAGTAAAGATAAGTTTCTCCTCGGGGCTTTTTCCTGTCATGGCCTCGCGCACACCGTCTTCTAAGCCCCTCAATCTCTCAGACGGCCTACAGACATCTAGGATAAACTTTAGCTCTAATGGATCGTCTTCAGTAAGATTGGATACTAGTACGGCGCGTTATCTAAAACTAGAGAAAGCTAACCGTGCGAGGAGGAATCCGATAGCGTAACTTACGGTCTTTGATGTCAACTTTTGACGTTCAGATAAAATCCGCTCTCGGATTTAGCTTTATTCGCTTCAATCACACCAATTTGACTTTTTATGGACACTATTAGAGCGACGACCCTGTCACAAGTCTCTTAACAGACGCCTGACGAAAGTTCACGGTCTCTGTCCTCGAATTTTAACCGCGGTACGCACTCGGCGCTCAATCCGCGAGTAAAAGCACGTAGCGACACCACCGTCGTTTCTGTTTGCCACAAAATCGGACGGCGGGCTTATGACCTTGAAGTCATGCCCGTTTGAGACGTTGGAACTTCTTTATCCGGACGGTCGAGGCGGCCAACCTGCAACTTGGAGCCGAAGGATGAGTAAAAGCATGGACGTCACCCAAGAAATCTTGAAACGGAAAGTTCTAACCATTCCCGAGGTGTCCGAATACCTGCGCGTCAGTAGACAGACCATCTATAGGATGCTCAAACGAGGGGATATTCCCGCTTTCCGTATAGGGGGCGACTGGAGGTTCAACGTAGAGGATCTCGGACACTGGATTGAAAATGAGTCTCAGGCGCGCGAGTCGAGGCTTGCTCGCAAACAGTAGCGAATCTTTATTCTCGGCCAAACGGCAATCCGTTGCGGCCCTTTGAGGCACCAGCGAGAGCCTAATGAATGCTCGGGCGATTTCGAGGAGCGGCAGAAAACCCTCTTTCGTCCTTTCAATCTGTGGAACTGGTTGGCCGGTAACCGCCGGTTCCGCAATATTCGCTTCCTATGACAACGCCCCAGCGGCCAAGGTTTTATAACTTGTAGCGCCGTAAGGTGCCGGTTCATCGGCACAGGCTGGGGGAGCAATCAATGGCGAAGGACCGCATGGTTGATTTGAAGGATGATCGGATTGAGCATGAAAATAGACTATGGCGTGCCGTCTTAGCGGGCGTCGTGGTGGCCTTGGGAGTCGGTGGGCTTGCGTCTCAGGCCCAGGCCCTTCCATTGTGCGACGCAACCAGCGGCATCATTGGATGCTGCAAGATCATGTCCTCGGGCGTCTACCATCTCAATGGCGACCTCAATGTCAACATATCGTCCGGCGATTGCATCAGCGTGCAGGCCGCGAGCGTAGTGTTGATTGCCAATGACCATAACCTGGCGAACAGCCATGCCACGCCGGCAGGGGTCGGCATACATGTGCATTCGGGTGCGTCACACTTCTCGATGGACGCCGGCTCGACCTTCTCAGGCACTGACGGCGAGGTAAATGGGTTCCTCATCGGTATTCAGAATGATGCTTCGAACGTGCTGATTGCGGACGTGGATTGTGAAAGCAACGGCACCGGGATCGTAAACAACGGCGCCAGGGCCTCGTATTTCTTTCTCAACGCGAACAGCAGTTCCGGCAATGGCTTCGTGAATAACGGCGCCGCTGGACTGAAGATGACGAGCATCGCTGCCGACGGCAATGGCGGCAACGGATTGATGCTGATTAACACCAGCGGCGCGCTGTTTGCGGACTTTTCTGAGGCACGCGGAAACGGTAGAACCGGCGTCAAGGTCATCGGCGGCGGGGGTAACACGATGGTCACGATAGACGCGAGCGCTAACGGCGCCGACGGCATCTGGTTCAAGCAATCGGTTGCCAACGCTGTTATCGACTTCACCGCGAATGGAAACGGCAAAACCGGAATCTACATCGGCTGCTCCGCGACGGGCAATCCGGATGGCTCTACCTGCGGCATATCGCCCAGCCGTGGCAACAGTCTACAAGCCGGAGTCGGATTTCATGCAGTACCACCGACGACGACCGCCGACACCAACATAGTCGCGGGTATCGGAATCGATAGCGGCAATGGCGGGAACCAGGTGTTCGGCATCGAAGCAACGGGCAACGGCACGGACGACGCAATTGACAAAAACGCCAACTGCGGCACGAATTTCTGGACGATGAACAGCTTTTCGAAACCCAACCCCGCGTGTACTAGCGGGCAATAAGACCACTTCGCCGACGGATCGAGCGCGCCTCACTCGCGATGGCCCGACCACCACCTTCATGATTGGCGGGCCTCGCTCATCAGGTTGCCTGTCACTGTGAATTCCCACCGTTCTTCAGAACCGAGCGTCATTGATTTAGGCTCGACGTTCTACCGTCAGTCGTGAGCGGGATTGTTCCGCATACGTCCGACCACCCGGCACTCGGTATTTGACACCTCCGGGCGAGCCAGCAAATCGAACTGCACGCCGCTATTCTGCTTCTGCCAGTGGACTATCTACAGATTGCTTAGGCGAAGGCAAATTCCGCCTTTTGGCTCGCTGGTAAGCAGCCATACTTCCGCACGAAGCGTTTAAGACGCGATTATATGGCTTTCTGACGCAGCATTAAGATCCCTGCCGCAACCAGGCCCGAGCCCACGGAAAGGCTAGCCGCGACAAGAACAGAAAGCGGTCGGTGCAAGGACACTTCTAGAATAACCGTCGCCATGCCTGGAAGCATCGCGCCGATGACGATAAATATTTCGGCAAGAAGTTTCACGAGCGAGCGTCGGAGCATCAGGATGCCAGTCGCAGTCATGCCCAATCCGAGGGAAAAGCTGGTCCACACAAGAGCGGAAAGTAGTCTGTGCGACGAAACTTCGAGAACGACCGTGATTATGCCCGGAAGCATCGCACCGATAACGATAAATACTTCAGCAATTAATTCCATCGGCGGACAATACCCCATCAAACCGCGGCTGGCGACCATTTTCGTGCCGTCGCACGCTCCAGCTATCGAGAACATTGATCAATGCTGGGCACGTGCCGTACAGCGCGCGGGGCACTCGACTCACGTGATGCCTGATTGGACTTCTGGCTAGAGGCCGCCACCGGCTATTCAACGGGTACTATTTCGTTATGCCTGGCGGATTCGGCAGGAAGAAATACAGTGTCACCCGGGTAGATTCGATTAACATTTCGAAGCTGAGGATTCGCCTCGATGACACTTGGGATCTTGGCCTTTGAACCAAAATGTCGAAGTGCAATTCCTTCAATTGTGTCGCCACTCTGTACCAAGTAGGCAAACGTTTCGCGAGATGGCGGAGTGGTATTGCGATTCGGATTCACGGCACTGGCGCCCGGCGTCGATTTCGCCCTCGCAGCATCGTCAACGGCTCGCTTCTTCACTTCCCTATCGTTTGGACCAGGCGAAGGCGGAATTGACGCCGCGGTTCCCTCCGGTGAGACGCCTGCATGCGAATCCGTTGATACGTGCGACACCGCGTTGGGCTCGGCTTCGCGTTTCTGCGCAACGTTCGCGCTCGCGAACGACGGGGTCGTCTCACCGCGAAACATAAGCTCGATTCTGGGCACCTCCCCGACGCCAAGAAACCACAGGCCTGCCAATGCGGCTAGCCCGAGGCTTGTGAGTGAAATAGCGGGATGCACGGTAATCAAACGAATGGCTGGACGCACGAGCGGCTGACGAAACCCCTCGACAGCTGTGCCCAAATTGTCGTATTCGATTATTCCGGCACGGGCGATCCTCAGCGTCACGCGTCGGAGACCTACTGCATAAGCGCGAATTAAGGCGTTGTTGCAGAGAAGATTGAGTTGCCGCGGAATGCCTTGGCTACGGTCAACTATCTCGCCGAGTGCGCTTTTCTCGAAGATCGCTTTCGCGGAACCGCCGGCGTTGCGCAGCTTATGGTCGATATATTCGAGCGCCTCTTCTCGTTTGAGCCGGTTCAATACGGCCCGCGCACCAATACGCTGATGAAACTGCCGCAGCGACGGCGCCATGAGACGTGTCAACAACTCAGGCTGCCCGACCAGCAGGATCTCCAGATGCCCCTTGCTGTCGCGGGCGTAGTTGGAGAAAAGGCGAAGCTCCTCTAAGGTTTCATCGCTCAGAGCCTGAGCCTCGTCGACGATGATCGCGATCCGTTCTTTCGGTCTGAGTTGCGCGAAAACCACCTCAAATTTCTTCAGCAGCTCGAGCTTTGTCGCCGCGCTTGGCAGATATCCGAGTTGCTCGAGAATCACCCGTAGCATCTCTTCAAAGCCCAGCTTCGGATTCATGACGTGAGCGATGCGCGCGAGCTCGTAGCGCCGACTGAGCAGGACGTTTATCAGTGTAGTTTTGCCGGTACCGACCTCGCCCATCAGCAGGGTAAAGTTGCCTGGCTCATGCAGCAAACCCCACTCCAATGCAGCAAGACCCTCGCGATGAGACTTGCTCATATACAGCGACGCCGGTTGGCCGACCATCTCGAAAGGCGGTCCGCTCAGACCAAAATGTTCATGCAGATTCATTCGAGTTGACCTCTACTACCCACTACTCGCGGACCATGGAGAATTCGCGGACCAGGACGTTCATGCACCTGAAAAGGCCTTCGAATTCCGCGACTGCCGGACACGGATGCGATTGCCAGAAGTCAGAAACACGCTTGCTCGTGACATTAGCTGCTATCTATCGCGTACTTGTTTGCACCGGCTGATAATAAGGCCAAAGGCCCTGCGACTCTCGCCAGTAATTGACTAAGGCAAACATGTTGGAGGTTCGAGATTGACAGACGCACATCTCCAACGCGCCAATTCTTTACGCGCCGACCACCGATTTCGCCCGGTGACCCATTACGGTGCTACCCGCCCGGACATTGCCGGACGCGCTCACTGCGGCGGCGGAAGCTGCGGCAGAGACTGGAGTCCTTAGCTCATGGTCGAGGAAAAGTCCCGTGAGAATTACCGCGTGCGGGAATGGTTAGCAAGACACGCGAGCCGGCCGTCGGCTTGGAAACGCCATTGACCCGTACTGACGGTTGAAAGTCGTCCGGACGAGTCGTTGATGATGGCCGTGCCTGCGTGATTGATGGTCCTGCCTGCGTGCAAAGAATAAAATGACGGTTCTCGCCGCGCGTCAACAAGCCTTCACGGGTCATGTCATTGATCAGCTTACTGACCATCGGACGCGAACTGCCGATCATTTCTGCCAGATCTTCGTGCCCTAACTCGGGCATAAGGAGCGTCCCTCGTTTGTCCTCGATGCCGACGCGAGTGCCTAGTCGCTTAAGCACCATCTCCAGTCGCACACGGAACGAAGAGCCTATAAAGGTGATGTATCGTTCGAACGTCGTCGACCAGGCTGTATTGAGCTGTTCGAGCATGCGAACGGCCGTCTGATGATCGACTTTGTTCAGGAGCTGCCGCAGATGCTCGCGGCTGAACAGCCCGACCGAACATTTCGTTAGAGCGTGCGCCTCGAGAATCTGGCGACGTCCCATCGAATTCTCCTCATTGACGAATGCCAGGAGGTCGCCAGGTCGTGCTACATCGATCAACGTCCTGTCGCCGTCCTCACGGGGTAGATAGAGCTTGACAAACCCCTTGAGGAGCCAGAAAAGGAGGTCGGCTGGCGAACCGCGCAGGAAGATAACCGCTCCCTTATCGTAGGTAACCGGGGTTAAATGGTCCTCGATTTCGGACGCCAGGTCCCCACAGAGTCCGTGCGAATCGAGCATCTCCTGGAGGCGGATGCGAAATTCGGCGGGTCGGTCTTGCATAAGATCCCCTTTGGGCTGCATAAGATTCCCCCTTGGGCCTTAGTCTCGCGGCTCCCCCTCAGCCGTCTTCAAACCTTCTGACGCCCATCAATTGATAGGCTACAGACATCTAAGATAAGAAATGACCGTAATGAATCGTCTTCAATGAGATTTGATACTTACACGGCGCGTTATCTAAAGCTAGAGAAAATGATCCGCACAACGAGAAAACCGCTAGCCTAACTTACGGTCATTGGCGTCAATTTTTGACGGTTGGGATAGATTCTTTCCTTGCACTCTTAAACTTATTAGCTTCCATTGTATGTAAAGAATCTTTACAGACGCTATTAGAGCGACCATCGTTTACCGCGTTCTTAACGGACGCTTAACAAAAAATTGCCTGTCCCTGGGTGTCAGATCACCCATTTTTCGCCACTAAACACAGTCGGCGCCCAATCCGCCAGTTAAGCAAGCCTAGGGCACAGTATCGTTCTGTCCCTTTGCCCAAAAGACGAAGAACGGCAGACTTGTGTGGAAGGCGTGCGTTGAGACTCTTACGGACGTCGGAGCCAAACCCGCAGCTTCGGGAACCGGCATTGAGAAGGAGTCTCAGGCGCGCAATTCGAGGCTTTCTCGCAAACAATAGCAGACTTTTAATTTCAGCTAGATTAGAGTACGGCGCGGCCGTTGGGCGACGCTCGACAAGTCAAATGAATGCTTGGGCGATTTCGAGAAGCAGCGCTCATTTGTTCGGCTGCCAATTGCTCCCACGGTCGAAAGTGCTGAAGCGCGAGCCGTTCACGGCCGCGATGTCAGCGACCTCAGCGCTGGCCGCCGACACGCTAACAAGATCGGCTGTAGTCGGCGATTTAATCCGCTGCCATCGCGTACCATCCGTCGTGAGCAGAATCGTTCCCTTACGTCCAACCACCCAGCACACCGTTTTTGACACCGCCTGGCCAGCCAACAAATCGGACTGCACGCCGCTTTCCTGCTGTTGCCAGCTCTTTTGATCGGTCGAGCGGAAAATCGTTCCCGAGTCTTCAAGCGCCCAGTAAACCGAACGGTCTGACGATGAGACCAGTACGGAACGCGCCGCTGCGGATGAGGCAGTTGGCGCGCTCGCGCTTCTAACGTTCGCAATTTCGCGCGGGGATGGGCTGGCTGAGACCTGGTGCTGCGCGTTGCCGATCGCAGAAATATCGCTTACTCGTTTCGACGGCGTCGCCTGTACCTTTGCAGATGGCTCTGGCAAGGCGGTTTCGGCGCCACCACGTCGCGCGACCGCGGCCGCGGCAGCCTGACGGTTCGTTTGATCTGGCTTGGTTTGTTCTGACTTGGACGGTTGCCTTGACGAAGCCGCAGGGGCATGCGATTGCCGCGAAACTTGTGCGCGGCGCGGCGGAGCCAACGGTGGAGCGAGGGGCTGTTGCAATTCATTGACGGTACTTGCACGCGAAGCCGGTGTGCTGGACACGTTGACCGTCGGTGCAATCGCGGCAGCTATCGCTCTCTCGTTCGAAGCCGCTGCCGTCGATTCAGGCGCCGCAGTTGCGACGACTGTCGCGTTTGCAGCTGCGACGGCCGTCGCTTTTGCAGGGGCGACGACCGTCGCGTTAGGTTGATTGGAGGCGGCGCCTTCCGGCCGCATCGCAGCTGTCTCGCCGGCGAAACGCCTCACGCTACTGCGTCGTATGTGCAGGGCCGCAGCAGCGACGGCTGCCGCTATCGCAGCGAATGCCAGACATAGCAGAGCGATGCCCCATACACGGCTGCGCTTTGGACGGCGGTCCGGCACCGATACGGTGCCCGCCTCGGACGGCGGCCTCGATCCGTCAAGCGCGGATTTTACCGCACTGGCGAATCGATCCTCGATATCGTTGCTCGGGGCCAATCTTGGTCTCGCGTACTGATCGAATGCGCTCAGGGACATCGTGCGCCGCCCAAGCGGGATCTTTGTCTAAGCTTCCAAACTCATGCGGTTCAGCTAGTAGCCCAAGCTGGGCCGCAATCGCGTCGTGCGTGGCTATGCACTGTCAAGCGGTGGCCGCGAATCGCCTTCATCCTTAGCGCCAAAGGCGCGGGACAATTCTACGAACCGATGCTGTAAGGAATTGGCCGGTTCGAAGGCCCTGACCAGATGTTCGAGTTGATTCTGGAATGCAGTAGCGGGTTCCATCGCGGTTGCCAATTTCAAGAGTTGGTCATGAAAGGCCGCAGCCACTCCCTCGAGCTGGCTGTGGAAAGATCGCATCGGTTCGAAGCGGTTAGCCAGATTCTCCAGATGGCTGTGGAATCCCTTAATCGGCTCGAAGGCTGCGGCTACGTCCGCCAGCTCCTCCTGGAACCTTCTTATCGGCTCGAAAACGTCCGCGAGCTGCGCCAACTGGCCCATCGGCTCGAGTACCTTGGCAAGCCGGTCGAGCGTATCGCGAGCCGACTTCATCGGATCGAACACTTTGGCTACGGCCTCGTCAGGCCGAAGAGTAAGGAATGACTGGTCCAATTCCCCTGCCCCCTTTTTTTATGAGTCTCTCGTGAGTCGGATGATGTGAGAAATCAGCTAGCGCGCTCGCGCAGATGGAGCAAGCCCGTCGCCCCTCACGAATCCACTGGTGGCCGCGAAGATAAACGTAGGCTCGACTATAGAGGACGATGCGCGTGCAAGGGCGTCGCGCGAAACCTGGGGCGTGTCGCAGTTCATCCTCTCCAGCTTCATGGAATGGATGAAGAGATCATCCGCCGCCTGCGCGACGAGGTCTTCGCGCACGTGTGAATTTCCTGCGGCTTGAACTGGCGTCCCCGACGGGATTTGAACCCGTGTTACCGACGTGAAAGAACGAAGAGGCGATAAATCGTACAGAATGATAGAGTGATAACGAGAGCCACCAAACGC
>WNFR01005928.1_pt1 | contig 12494 bp, 12 predicted proteins | sample 5400221 | NCBI WGS metagenome assembly WNFR01 (sample SAMN13153357, study PRJNA577476) | soil metagenome | isolation source: 40 cm soil under Madrone tree | place: USA:California | collected 2016-06-14 | reverse complement strand
GTTGCGGCCCGATTGGGGAAACGCGGTTTTCTTTCTGCGCGACATTTTTCTTAACCTCATCAAATCGATCATCGCGCCGCTTGTCTTCTCAACCATCGTGGTTGGAATCGCCGGCGCCGGCGCGTTGCGAAGGGTCGGGCGCATGGGTGTGAAGGCGTTGGTCTATTTTGAGATCGCCACGACCGCCGCCCTCTTCATCGGCTTGGCGGTGGTCAATTTCATGAAGCCAGGCGTAGGCGTAACCCTGGCGACGACGAATACCGATGTCATTAAGTCGATCGGTCAAAGTCACCCGAAGACGCTGATCGAAACCCTGGTGCACGCATTTCCGTCGAGCATCCTAGAGGCAATGGTGCACGGCGACGTTCTGCAAATCGTTGCCTTCAGTGTGCTCTTTGCCCTGGCCGTGTCAGCGATTGGGGAAAAAGGAAAGCCAATCGTGCGGGGGATGGAGAGTCTTTCGCAGGTCATGTTCAAATTCACCAATTACGTCATGATGTTTGCGCCCATCGGTGTGGCCGCGGCCATGGCGCACACCGTCGGCACGCAAGGTCTGGGCGTGCTCCTTTATCTCGGCAAACTGATTCTCTCGCTTTATCTCGCCCTGATTATTTTCATCGTCCTGGTTTTTGGACTCGTCATTTTCGTCACGCGCATACCGCTGCGACAATTTTTCCGGGCGGTGCGCGAGCCGGCCGCACTCGCTTTCGCCACGACGAGCAGCGAATCAGCTTTGCCCAAAGCGATGCAGGCGATGGAACGGTTCGGCGTGCCGCGACACATCGTCGGGTTTGTTATGCCGACTGGGTATTCATTCAACCTCGACGGCTCGACCCTTTATCTGGCGATGGCTTCGGTCTTCGTCGCGCAAGCGGCCGAAACCACCATGGGCTGGCACATGGGTCTCGCCCAACAGATCACCATGATGCTGACGTTAATGCTTACGTCTAAAGGTGTGGCAGCGGTACCGCGCGCGTCGCTCGTCATTTTGCTGGCAACGTTGAACACGTTCCTGCCGGCCGGTCTCGGACCGATCGGTGTGGCGGTGATTTTTGGCGTCGACGAACTGATGGACATGGGACGCACCTGCGTGAATCTGATCGGCAATTGTCTCGCCACCGTTGTGGTCGCTCGTTGGGAAGGCGAGTTTGACGACATTCGCGCGCGCGTCTTCGGCACACCGCAAGAAGTCGAGCTCGATTTGAAATCCGGCGATCTCGCCTTCGCCGACGCAGTCGGCCAAGGCGACTAAAAGCTCAGCGCAAATTCGACCTCAACTCAGCGGCAGCCAGTTACCGGGCTGGGGCGGTTGTTTGGTGCCATTGAGCGAGAGGTAAGTGTACTCCTGGAGGAGCCGCTCGTAATCAGAGAGAAGTTTCATGGCGTCGTTCGGCTTCATGAAGTCGGTCTTAATCGCCGCATCCACTTGCGTTTTCAAAAGCCGCATCAACTCGACTTTGTCCCACTGCGTCATGGCGAGCACTTCGCCGATCGTGCTGCCTTCGATCACTTCCTCGATGTACCAACCGGATTCTTCGTCCGGATCGAGAAAGACATGCGCTTCGGTGACGCGACCAAACAAATTGTGCAGATCGCCCATGATGTCCTGGTAAGCGCCGACCATAAAGACGCCGAGATAATAAATTTCACCGGGAACAATGCGATGCAGGGGCAGCGTGTCGCGCACATCCTGCAAGTCGGTGAACTTGGAGACTTTGCCGTCCGAATCGCAGGTGATATCGACGATCATGCCGTTGCGATCGGGTGGCGTGTTCAGCCGATGGATCGGCATGATCGGAAACAATTGGCCGAGCGCCCAATGATCGAGCAGCGATTGGAACACGGAGAAGTTGCAGATGTATTGATCGCCGAGCGATGTCTCGAGCTGTTTCACTTCCTCCGGAACGAAACGCAGACCGCGGTGCATGTTCACAATCTGCTGGGCAAGCTGCCAATAGACCGTGTCGATCTTGGCTTTCGATTCGAGATCGAGCAGGCCGAGGTTAAACGTCTCTTGCGATTCTTCCTTGATCTGCTGGATGTCGTGCAAACTCTCAAGGCGATTGCCGCGTTTGAGGCGCTGTTTCACGTCGAGAATGTCGTTCACGAGTTTGTGATCCTTTTCGCCAGGCGTGACTTTCACTTTTGGGGCGGTCTTTTCGATGGAACTGAATGCCTCGACCACGAGCACGGAATGATGCGCGACAATGGCGCGTCCGCCTTCATTGACGATGGCCGGATGCTGAACGCCTTCGGAATCGCAAACGTCGGCAATGTTCCAAACGACGTCGTTGGCATATTCCTGGAGAGAATAGTTGGCCGAGCTGTCGAAATCACTGCGCGACCCATCGTAATCGACACCGAGTCCGCCGCCGACATCGAGATAACCGAGCTCGTGCCCAAGTTTGCACATCTTTGCGTAATAACGCGCGGCTTCGCGCACAGCGCGTTTGATCGTCGAAATGTCCGGCACCTGCGAACCGACGTGGAAGTGAATGAGTTTGAGACAATGCGCCAGCCCGGCCGCTTTTAACATTTCGCTCGCCGCGATCAGACCAGTGGTATCGAGACCGAACTTCGCATTTTCACCGCCGCTCGGGGCCCATTTGCCGGCGCCTTTGCTGTAGAGACGAACGCGAATGCCGATGTACGGCTCGACGCCGACTTCTTTGGCCGCGCGAATCGTTTGCTCCAGCTCCTCGAGCTTCTCGACAACAATGACGACCGACTTGCCGAGTTTTCGACCGAGTAAGGCGATGCGAATATAAGCGGGATCTTTGTAGCCGTTGCAAATAATAAGGCTCTCCGGGTCCTTGTGCATGGCGAGCGCGGCGACCAACTCCGGTTTGCTCCCAGCCTCGAGACCGAAATGAAATTGCTGCCCGGCGTCGACAATCTCTTCGATCACTTCGCGCAGTTGATTGACCTTGATCGGAAAGACACCGCGATAATTTCCTCGATAGTTGAACTCGCCCATGGCGGATTGAAACGCGCGATTGACCGATTCGACGCGATGCCGCAGCAGATCCTGAAAGCGGATGACGAGCGGAAAACCGAGCCCGCGGGCGCGCGCTTCGTTCACGACTTCGAGGATGTCGATCTTGCCGCCAAGCTCTTGGGCGGGCTGCGCGACCACGTTGCCCTTTTCGTTGATCGTGAAATATCCGCCGCCCCAGCCATCGACATTGTAAGTCGCAATAGCTGCATCAACGTCCCATTCGTTCTTCATTTTTTCGGGCGCCGACACTGGAGGTAATGCGCATAATCAATCACGTCGGCGAACATGCAAGCAGCTTCAGAGAATTTTTCGCGCCAAGTTATTCACAAAAAAGCGCGTCGCTTGTTTTTCCGTCTCGGGCGGATACGGTGTGCCGGGATGAACAAAACGGTGATCGAGGTGCAAGTGCGCGCGGTTTTGCCAACGAGCGGCGGCTGCGCTGTCTTTCTGGGAAACAACGACAAAGTCTTCATTATATATGTCGATCAAACGGTCGGCAGTGCGATCACGATGTTCATGCGCGAGATTTCCAAGGAGCGCCCCCTTACCCACGACTTGGTCGGACATTTGATGACTGCGCTGGGCGCGAAAGTTGAACGTGTCATCATCAACGATCTGAAGAACGCGACCTACTACGCGCGCATGATCATTCGCGCGGAAAACGAAGTGCAGCAGAAGAAGATCGTCGAGCTCGATGCGCGGCCGAGCGATTGCATCGCCATGGCCACACAGCAGAAGGCGCCCATCTACGTGAGCCAGGAAGTCTGGGACGAAGTGGACGACATGAGCGACGTCCTGCGCAAGATGGAAGAAGAGGGGCTTCGGCCCGACCCGGAAACGGAATCGAGCGAGGAAGAGTGACGCGCTCGGCGAGCGCGCGTTGAAGCGTTGAAACGATAAAGCGTTAAAGCGCAAGGCAGGTCTCGGCCGCTTCAACCCTTCAACTCTTTAACGCTTCAACGTCTACGCTAGCCGAGCAGATCGCCGTAGCGCGCGTTCGCTAACTCCAGGCAGCGCGCCAGAATATCGGGCGCGGTCTGTAGCTTGAGCGCTTCGTCGACCAGCTGTTTGCATTCCGGGATCGACAAGCTTTGCACGGCGCGTTTCACCCGCGGCACGAGCACGGCACTCGCGCTCAACTCATCCACGCCGAGACCGAGCAACAGTGGAATGAGCGCGATATCTCCCGCCATTTCGCCGCACACACCAACCCAAAGATCATGAGCATGTCCGGCGTCCGCGATCATCTTGAGCAAACGCAAGACGGAGGGATGCGTCGGTTCGTAGAGATGCGCGATGCGCTCGTTCACGCGATCGACCGCGAGGGCGTATTGAATCAAATCGTTTGTGCCGATACTGAAGAAATCAACTTCGCCCGCCAGAATGTCCGCGGAGATCGCCGCGCTCGGCACTTCGATCATGGCGCCGACTTCGGTGTCTTCGGCAAACTCAATTCCGGATTTGCCGAGCTCGTCTTTGCATTCTTGCAAGATCGCGATCGCACTGCGCAGCTCTTCCAATCCTGAGATCATCGGGAACATGATCTTGACGTTGCCAACCGCGCTGGCGCGAAGGATGGCGCGCAATTGCGTTTTGAAGAGGTCGACGTTCTCAAGACAAAAACGAATGGCGCGCCAGCCGAGAAACGGATTCATTTCGTCGCCTACATCGACCGTGCCGGGCGCGAGTTTGTCCCCGCCGAGATCGAACGTTCTAATAATGAGCGGGTCGGGGCGCACCGTCTCAGCCACCTTGTGATAGACTTCGTATTGTTCCTCTTCGCTTGGCAGAGTGTCGCGGTTCAAATAAAGAAACTCGGTCCGGTAAAGGCCGATCCCTTCCGCGCCATGGGTCGCCACCGCATCGACATCTTCCTGCAGTTCGATGTTGGCCGAGAGGACAATATGCCGGCCATCGCGCGTGGTCGATTTTGTCTCACGCAGTTCCTTGAGCGCAGTCGCGACTTTAACTCGTTTGGCTTCGAGCTCGCTGTAGCGCGCCAGGGTTTCTTTTGTTGGATCGACAATGACCAAGCCGGCTGAACCATCGAGCAATACGTACTGATCGGTCTCGAGCTTTTCCGTGGCGTTGTGCAAACCGACCACGGCGGGAATCTCGAGCGAGCGCGAAATGATGGCGGTGTGCGAAGTGCGGCTGCCCAGATCGGTGGCAATGCCCAGGACACGGTGGCGGTCCATCGTGGCCATATCCGATGGCGTGATATTGTGCGCGACGAGAATGTGCGGCTCGGTCACAGCCAGAAAGGGCTTCGGGGCTTTGCCCTGTAAATTGCGGATGACACGCTTGGTCACATCCTGGATATCGAGCGCGCGTTCGCGCAAATAGGGATCGTCGATCTTGTTTAGCGTCTCGGAATAGCTGGCCGCGACTTCTTGAAACACCCACTCGACATTACAAAGGTCGCTCTCCAGTTTGCGCAGCACTTCGTCGATCAATGTGCGGTCTTCGATGACCAGAAGGTGCGCATCGAAAATGCCGGCGTCCTTCGCGCCGATTGCTTCGGCGATCTTCTGCTGCATCTCCAGAATCTGCATGCGCGTCTGGATGAGCGCGGTCTCGAACCGGGCGATTTCATCGGGAATCTGCGAACGCTCGATGGAATGCCGCACCACGTCGTCCATGTCGTCGCGCACAACATGGATTTTCCCATGCGCGATCCCCGGGGATACGCCTGCTCCCTGAAACCGAATTTCTTTTCGCGCGCGATCGTTGGTCATCCACTTGCGAGCTTAATGCGGATGTCAACTCGTCCCGGGTCGCGGGACTTTCGCTTCAATCTTCGTTGAAGCGCGCTTTGATTAACTCTTCCAGCTCTTTGATTGCCTTGTCGGCGTCGGGTCCTTCACAGCGGATGTGTAACTTCGAGCCCTGCCCCGCCGCCAGCATCATCAAACCCATGATGCTCTTGCCATTGACCTCTTCGCCTTCCTTTGAAACCCATACTTCGGCACGATAACGGCTCGAAATTCGCACAAACATTGCCGCCGGACGCGCGTGCAGACCGAGCCGATTCACAATCGTAACGTCCTTCTCAATCTTGAGCTCGCGCGCTGTGCCGCTTGATCTTCGATTCAACAAGCCCATCACTTTTTATCCTGCGTTTCCATCAAGCTGAGCAGTTTGGTGTTAAATTCCACCGCCGTGTTTCGGCCGAGTCCTTTTAGTTTTTGGTCCATCGCCGCCACTTCGATCAAACGCGCGATGTCCCGGCCCGGTCGCACCGGGATGGTAACGTGCGGAACCCCCAGACCAAGGATTTCGTAATACTCACGATCGAGGCCGATCCGATCGACCTCCTCCAGGTCCTGCCAATCTTTTAACGTCACCACCAAATCGAGTCGCTTTTCGATGCGAATCGCGCCGATGCCGAACACGGACGCAACGTTAATGATGCCGATGCCGCGCACCTCCATGTGATTACGCGTGAGATCCGGCGCCGTCGCCATCAGCTCGCGTCCTTCCAACGATGTGATACGCGTGACATCGTCGGCCACCAGGCTGTAGCCGCGCTCGATCAAACCGAGCACACATTCGCTCTTGCCAATGCCGCTTTGCCCGCGAATCAGGACGCCGACGCCAAGAATGTCGACCATGCTGCCGAACTCCGTCACGGTTGGCGAGAAATCGACTTCGAGTGCGATCGTGGCTGCGTTGATGAATTTCATCGTGATCATGGGCGTGCGAAAAACAGCGATCGTCTCCTTGGCCGCGACGGCCAGCAATTCCGGGTCGAGATGCGCACCTCGCGACACCACGATGCATGGAATTTTTTGCGCGCACAGACCGCGGAATCGTTTAATTCGCACGTTTGGTTTCAAACTTTTCAGGTAGGTGTTCTCGGCCGCGCCCAGCACCTGCACACGTTTGTCTGCGAAGTAGCTGTAGAACCCGGACAACGCCAGACCGGGGCGATTGATCGTGGGTTCGCGGATCTTGCGATGAAATCCGACGCGCGGCCCATCCAGCTTCATCTGCAACTTTTCCGCGTGCGAGGTGTAAAAGCTCTCCACCGTAACCACGGGAACACTCTTCCGCTGATCGCTCGCCGAAGTGATTGTTTGCGTCGCCGCTCGTTGCGCCATAAGCGTCTAACTTCTAGCGCGGGAACCGCGCGATTTCCAACCCGCATCGACTATTGCTATAGCCGTCGCTCTCGCGCCTCCGCCGAAGCGCTTTGGCGCGCAGGAGGCTGAGCGACGCGGCGCGCGTCCGTATGACATCTGCTTCGCGCTTCGCAGAGCGAAGCGTCTACCGTAAGATCGACGATCCGTTGAACACAAAAAACCTCACACTCGTCCCGCATGTTCCCGCACAATTGCTTGCGCTCATGGAAAACGTGGATGCTTACGAAGAAATCTCCGGCATGCGCATCGCGGATGGCGTGCGCGATTTCCTGCTCGCGGCTTCACCCGATTTCATTGCTCAACTTCAAAGTCCGGCCGAACCCGATCCATGGAAATTCGGTTTCGCCACCATCCACAAGATCGACAATGTCGTGATCGGGATGTGCGGATTCGCCGGCCCACCAGATTCCGATGGCGTTGTCGAAATTGCCTACAGTATTGCACCCGATTATGAGGGAAGGGGTTACGCTACCGAAGCCGCTGGCGCGCTCATTGAATTCGCATCGCAAAGCAGCCGGGTTCGAACTATCTCCGCGTACACTCTTCGTGAAATCAACGCTTCAACCCACGTTCTCGAAAAATGTGGCTTTAGAAAAACCGGCGAACTAATCGATGCGGAAAATAATCCGGTCTGGCGCTGGGAGAGGCATGTCAAAAGTGACGAAGCTCGAATGCTTGAACGCTGAAGAGCAGCGGCGACCTTTAAATGACGGAATTCGATAACGGAATGTCGAAGTAACGAAGACCAGGGCGCTGTTCCTCACTGTGGTTTTGTCATTCCTTCGTCATTCGTCATTGAGGCCAAAGAGATCCCTCCACTTCGGTCGGGATGACAAAGTCACATCTTGAACCGTTCGCCGAGATACAACTGCCGGCTAATCGGATCGTTGATCAGGAAATCTTTCGTGCCTTCGCTCTCCACCCGGCCTTCGTAGATCAAATAGGCGCGGTCCACGATCGACAACGTCTCACGCACGTTGTGGTCGGTAATCATGATGGCGAGGCCCGACTTGCGCAGATTGACAATGATCTGTTGCACATCGTAAACCGCGATCGGGTCGACGCCGCTGAATGGTTCGTCCAGCATCAACAGCTTCGGCTTTGTCACGAGCGAACGCGCGATCGTCAGTCGCCTTTTCTCGCCGCCGCTCAAAGTCAGCGCGATGTTTTTGGCGATCCGCTCAATCCCGAATTGATGCAGCAACTGTTCGCACCGATTTTTCCGCTCCGCTTTGCTCAGTGGCAGGGTTTCCAAAATGGCGAGAATGTTTTGCTCGACCGTTAACTTGCGAAAGATCGATTCTTCCTGCGGCAAATAGCCCATGCCGAGGCGCGCGCGTTTGTGCATTGGATAATTTGTCACGTCTTTGTCCCTGAAAATGACGCGCCCGCTATTTGGCCGAACCAGACCGACAATCATGTAAAAGCTCGTCGTCTTTCCGGCGCCGTTCGGCCCGAGCAAGCCGACAATCTCCCCGGCGTTCACGTAGATATCGATCCCGTCCACCACGGCGCGACCGCCATAAATCTTCACGAGCTGGTCGGTGCAAAGGACCTTGTCGATCTTCGCGGCTGGCGGCAAAACGACGTTTTGTTTCGAAGACGAAGCGGTTTGGCTAATCATTGGCCGGGCGGCGCCTCCGTCTTCTTTTCGATGTTGTTCGGTTCCTGGCGAATATCCGTGCGGCTTGGGCCATGGGTCGTGAGCTGACCGTTCTGGTTAATAATCATGACGGTATCCGGACTTGTCGCCACGTGTGTGTTCACGCCTTGCTGCACGCGCGGCGATCCTTTCAGTTCCACCTCGCCCGTCGCCGCAACATAAGTCGCGCTTTCGGATCGACCGACCGCGCGCGTCGCCGCTCCACCGTTCGGATCCGGCCGATCGCGCACCACGCCCACATTTCCCTCCGCCACTGCTTTCTCCAGGCCTTGATTTGCGCCCTTGCTCACGTAAATCGTCAACTTGTCCGACTGAACATTAAAACGCGGATCGCTCACCTTTACATGACCCCTGAAGGTCGCGATGTTTTTAGTGGAATCGAAAAAGGCCTCGTCCGCATAAACCTCGGTCGTGATCGGCTCGCGCGCTTTCAGGCTTGGATCAACTCCCAAAATATTGTTCGCCGTTTTTTCCAGCACGGAAGCTTTCTCTTTCTTTGGTTCGTTCGGCGCGACCACGCCTTGTCCCGACAACGGCACGATCGCGAACCAGAAAATCAGCCAGGCCAATGTCGTCAATCTTCTCATTCGCTTGTTTTGGGAGTGAAATGCGTTTGATCGGTGATCACCATCTTGACGTTACCAATGAGTTTCCCCGTCCGCGCATTCGTATCGAACTCGACCGAATCGCCCGTGATATTGAAGTCCGCGCGTTTGATCGACGTGCGTTCCCTCGAACTGAGCACGCGTGTTTTCAAATCGAACACGGAATCGTTCATTTCAATAGTGAGGTCGGCCGTGTTCTCTGGCGTGTAAGTAGTAATTTTCAAACTTCCAAAGCCGACATGATCATCGTCAATGCGGCGCGCCGTTCCTGCTTCAAATTTTCCGCGCAGATGACCGTCAAGATCGAAGTCGGGCAGGACCAATCCTTTGGCTTCGTGTCCGACCACCAACGGAATGTTGCTTAAACTTTGTTCGCCGGGAGAAGCGCTCGGTGAAGGCGAATCCAGCTTCCCTTTCGCTTTTTCCTTCGCCAAGGTCGCCACCGGCAGGATGGACCCGTTTAAGGCCAGAAGGCAGCCGATTGTTCCAATCAGCTGGGTCGCCCAGCTCCTTCTGATCATGGGCAAACGGTAAGTCATGCGGGTTTGTTTTTGAAGGAGCTGCCCGCGGGACGCGGGTCCGGCGACAATAAGAGGATCGACAATAACAGGCGATTGAAGTCAATCGCTCCCACCTGATCGGTGGTCGGCCGATGAAACAGCAGCATGAATTGCTTTTAACATGCGCAGGTGCTTCGGCAAATTCTTTAGCGGAATTTGGTTCGGACCATCGGAAAGCGCGCGCGCCGGGTTTTCGTGTACCTCCATGAAAATTCCGTCGCATCCGGTGGCGACCGCGGCACGTGCCAGCACGGGCGCAAGTTCGCCGTCGCCAGATGTCGTCTCCCCTGCTCCGCCCGGTTTCTGCACCGAATGCGTCGCATCGAAAATGACGCGATAACCCGCCTCGCGCATCCAATAGAGCGAACGCATGTCCGCGACCAGATTGTTGTAACCGAATGTCGTGCCGCGCTCGGTGAAAAGGAATTTGTCATTTCCAAACGCGAGCAACTTCTCGGCGATGTTCTGGACGTCCCACGGCGCGAGAAACTGTCCCTTTTTCACGTTGACCGCACGTCCGGTCTTGGCCGCTGCTTTCAACAGGTCGGTCTGGCGGCAGAGAAACGCCGGAATTTGCAACATGTCGACCTTGGCACCGGCAATTTCCGCTTCCGCCGGCGAATGCACATCCGTTGTGACGGGAATTTTCAATTCGCGACCGATGGCCGAGAGAATTTCGCAACCTTCGCGTGCGCCAATCCCGCGAAACGAGCGCACCGATGTGCGGTTCGCTTTGTCGTAGGAGGCCTTGAAGATAAGATCGACATCTTCGTCCGCGCAGATGTCCGCAATCTTACCCGCCATCCGCCAGACAAATTTCTCCGATTCGATCACGCACGGCCCGAGAATAAACGCGGGGCGTTTTCCTCCGATCGTGACCGATTTAACCTTTAGCGGCTTGGGCTTCACACGCGCTGAACTGTAGCGGCGGTCTATGACCGTCGCATTATTTTTAACGAGCCCGCCACGGCACAGACCGATTTTTCATGAAGGAGAGGGGCTTTCCAGAGCGCGCCTTTTGTGTTAGCTCGGCGGCTCGGAAGCCGCCGCTCCCTGGCCTGGATGATTCCGCCTCTGCGAACGCTTCCTCCATGTCAGATCGACAACCGCAAAGGGCGCGTAGAGCACACAAAAGAAAAGCAGAGCGACGCCGTGCATTTGTACCAGGTACAAGGGTCGCCAGTCGGACAGGAAACTCAAGATCGAGAATGCTTCCGGTTTATGCAGAAGGAATCCGTAGTTATAACCGGTATAGGCATCTGCGATCATCGTAATGACAAAATAAAATTCCGTCCACGCAAAGACGCGCACGATCGCCATTGGATACGGCCGATATTTATGCACGAGCATCAGAAAAATCACGCCGGTGATGATACCGCAATGCGAAATGAAAAAACTGAAAAACCGAAAATCGGGGAAACCGTAGGAAAGATTTGGCGTCAGAACGGCCTGCAACGTTCCACCCAATCCCCAGAAATAGGCGACTTCGAACCAGCGCTGGTTACCCGACAACATCGCGACAATCACCACGACCATTCCCCAATCGCAAAGTTGCAGCGGCAGAACCTGCTGCCAGCTGACCGCGCCGAATCGCCCCACTAACAGCATATAGGCGACGTAGTTCAAAACGAGCAGACTGGATAACGCGATCACAATCGAGCGCTCGAGCTTTCGCGATTTCGTCCGGCGCACGAGCGCCGCAAGCAGAAAAGGCGATGCGATCGTCAGGAAGATTACGGTGAGATGTGCGGGACCGTATGCCTCAAACGTGTGATTCATGGCAATTAAGTTGCAGCGGCAGTTGCGTCAGCCGCCGTCGGCGATTTGGAAATCGCCGTTCCTTGGTCTCAGCGAATCACCCAGAGATTGCACGGAATGACATCGGTGATCCAGGCGATGTGATTGGGGAGACGTTCCTGCGAATCGTCGCCCGGATGAATCGGAACGACGAGCAATTGCGCATCGACCGATTGCACAAAATCGGACGCGGCAAAACCGGTGTTGCCGCGAACGCAACGCGCTTCGATCGGCACGTTGGTTTGTCCCGCGGCCAGAATAAATTCTTCGAGCGCCTTTTCTTCTTCTTCGAAGGTGCGGGCGCGCAGAGGACCGTCGTTATTCTCCGCCGAGATGGCGGCGCGGGCCTCATCGAAAGTGGTGTAAACGCGAATGCTGTAAAGCTTTTCGCAATCTTCTGCTTCGGCCAGATGCAAGGTGGATTTGAAGGCGCGTTGCGCGTGCTCGGAATAATCAGCCATAAAAACAATTCGCCGCAGCGGTTGCGGTTCGGTTTCCGGCTTGGTAAAGAGCATGACCGAACATTTCGCTTCGCGCACGAGCCGGCGCGCAACATTGCCCAGGAATGGACGCAACACGACTTCCTTCTCCAACGCACCGGCCACGATCATGTCGACCTTGTTGTCGGCGATGGCCTGCAAAATCCCGGCAGCCGGATCTTCGCCGCGCTGATAATGAACACGCGAGTCGTTTGGCAATTTCAATTGTGCAAAGACGTCGCGGAAT
>WNFR01005926.1_pt1 | contig 12495 bp, 9 predicted proteins | sample 5400221 | NCBI WGS metagenome assembly WNFR01 (sample SAMN13153357, study PRJNA577476) | soil metagenome | isolation source: 40 cm soil under Madrone tree | place: USA:California | collected 2016-06-14 | reverse complement strand
AGACTGACATTGTTGAAAACACCGCGTTGCCCGGCAAAAGTGATCTCATCGCCATCCGGTCCCTGAACCACACTCACTCCTGGAGTGAGTGTCAACAGGTCTTCAAACTTGCGGCCCAAAATCGGGGTTGAACTGACCGTCGCTTCGTTGAGAGTCGTACTTGATTCCGTTTTGATAGTGTCGACGGTTGGTGTCGCTGTTATGGTTACGGTTTCTTGCACCTGAGAGATCTTCATCGACAGGGGCAAGTTCATCGCTTGGCCAACAGTCAGGTCTGCTTTCTCCACAACCAGGGTGGCAAAGCCCGTTTTGGTGACTGTAACCGTATAACGTCCGGGTGGCAATTGGAGTGCGACAAACCGACCTTCCTCGTTGGTCGTGGATGTTCTGACGAAGTTTGTATCAGCGTTCTTTACTTCAACGTTGGCGCCGGCGACGGCCGCGCCATTCGCGTCCAGCACAGTTCCCTGAATTGTGCCGGTGGTAATTTGCGTTTGCGCTCGAGCGCCAGTGGCGAACAAAACGAGCAGACAAACACCCAATACCTTACCTCGCAGGGCGAACGACGAATGCAATACATTTCGCATGATTTTCTCCAGTAGTTTCGAGATCGAGGTTGTGAATCAGAACATCAAAAGTAACCTTCTATCGGTTGTGCAGCCTGACAACAGTCGGGCCTAAGAAGTGCGAAGGTGGCCCATCTTAGTTAAGCATCTCAAGCGTGTCAATAATTTGTAATTTGTTCGGCGATTGAACTAACTCCATCAAGAGCTGAACAGACGCTTGCCGGTTGCGGCGCCTATCCCGCAAAATACTAAATGAATTCTTGATATTCGCTCGACTTCACTGAGAGTAATGAAACTGGTCTTTCTCTATGGTTTACCCGGCGTGGGAAAATTGACTGTTGCCCGAGAACTGTCGAAGCTGTGCGGCTGCCGGATTTTCCACAACCACCTCGTGGTCGACCTCGTAAATTCTGTTTTTGAATTTGGTAGTGAACCGTTTGTTGAGTTGCGAGAAGCCATCTGGCTGGCGGTTTTTTCAAAAGCGGTTGCGGCTGAATTGGAGTGTTTGATCTTTACATTTGCATTTGACCGTACCGTCCAGAAAAGCTTTATTGGAAATGTGCAGAGCATGATCGAGGGGAATAGTCACGGCGAAGTTTTGTTTGTGGAGTTGACCTGCTCACCTGAAGAGCTTGAAAGGCGCATCGCAGATCCTTCACGTAAAAAATTCGCCAAGCTAAACTCTGTCGCGCAATTTCGTGAGTTGCAAGAGTCCGGTGCGTTTGTCGATCCTGGAATTCCGGCCGCGCAACTCGTGGTGGACACAACCGACCTTCCCGCAGTCGAGGCGGCGAAGTTAATAACCAGCGAGCTGGGATTGGAAAGTTGTAAGAGTTAACGACTGCACTTAGTCTTAGGAAGCACCATGAGCGTCAAAGAGGCATATTCGGAATGGTCGGCTACCTATGACGTGGATCGAAATCTTACCCGCGACCTGGACAGACAGGTAGCCAGACAGTCTCTGGAGCATCTCCACTGCAAGTCGATCGTTGAGATTGGTTGCGGCACTGGCAAGAACACTCCGCTACTCGCAAAAATTGCAGAGAAGGTCCTGGCAATCGACTTTTCCCAGGCCATGACCGACAAAGCCAAAGAAAAGATACAAGCAGACAACGTATCTTTCTCCGTGGCTGATGTCACAGGAGAGTGGCCCTGCGCGGATCAGTCAGCCGATCTGATTGTCTGCAATCTGGTGCTCGAGCACGTAGCGGACCTCTCTTTTATTTTCTCGGAGGCGTTTCGTTGTTTGGTTGATGGAGGACGCTTCTTCATTTGTGAACTTCATCCTTTCAGGCAGTACCAGGGCACGAAAGCAAACTTCCAGCGCAAAGGCGAGACAACTGAGATTCAAGCCTTCGTACACCACATATCCGATTTTACAGAGGCTGCAAAAAAGAATGGGTTAACTCTGGATGTCTTTCGCGAGTGGTGGCATCAAGAGGATCAGGGTAAACCACCGAGACTTGTCTCGTTCAGCTTCAACAAGTGAACTTATTCCTCACCCGCCAATTGGTGGATCCGCTACGACAGCAGGCTGGGTCGCATTCACATGAATCGTATTTGTATCCGAGTCGACGTAAAAATGATTTTTGCCGGTGGCTCCGACTCCTTCCGATACCTGCGGATCGGCATTCACCGTGTATGCGGCCTGTTGATTGGTTGATTTGGGAATGACCTTCATCGTAAAGATGTAGCCTTCAACTACGGGCGTAGTAGAGTCATAGCGCCCGTCCAACAAATTCTCTTTCCGCATTTCCTCAAAGGTTCCAAACGTGCTGCGTTGATGACCGTTGAAATAAAGCATCTGCTGCTCCGCAATTGTGCGCAACGTTTTGATCGCCGCTGCCTCATTTGCGGACTTCATTGCCGCCTTATATCCCGTCACACCGACGGCTATCAGGATGCCGATTATGGCGATAACGATCATCAATTCGATCAGTGAGAATCCGCGCTGGCTTTTGTGGGTGTTATTGAGGGTTTTCATAAGTCTCCTTACATGTCTTACACGATGCTGGTCGAATACGGTTCCGGATTTTCCTGCTCCCGACCACAAAACAAGACAATTTTAGTCTACTACAGGAACAGTACGAGGTCACTCGGCGGCGAGTATTGAGTCAATTCTGCTTTGTAGTCAATAGGCTAGGATAAGGTACTGCGGGGCGACACAAAGTCAGAACCGGGAGCGGTAGCGACCGGGTCGAAACGCATCTACAATCGTCTCGTTTTTTCTAATAGGGCCAGATTCAGTAATGACCGTTGTAGTCGAGCATCTCGGAAACGCATCTACAATCGTCTCGTTTTTCCCAAGAGGGCCAGATTCTGTAATGACCGGCGTAGTCGAGCATCTCGGAAACGACCCGGTCGCTTACCGCTCCCGGTTCTGACTTTGTGTAGCGAACAGAGCTCCCGCGAACGTCGCTGGTTTGAGAGGGTAACATTGGTCATAATTCTCTTAGCATGTAGAATGCAGCGAGCATAGAGACTACTCGAGTTCAATGAGCAGCTTGGAAACAATCAATGGGGAACGCGCGACGCTTGCCGGCGCGGTCGAGAAGGTAGAGCGGTTGCAGGCCGCCGTCGAGACGGTCATAAGAGGCAAGCCCGAAGCAGTCCGACTGGCGATCATCACGTTGATTGCTGGTGGACACTTGTTGGTGGAAGATGTTCCGGGCGTGGGCAAGACGACGCTCGCACACGCGTTGGCGCGCGCGCTTGATTGCAGTTTCCAGCGGATTCAGTTTACTTCTGATCTCCTGCCTTCCGACGTCATCGGGCTCTCTGTTTACAATCAGCACGGCGGTGTTTTTGAGTGGAAGCCTGGGCCGGTTTTTGCAAACGTAGTGCTGGCCGATGAGATTAACCGCACGACTCCCAAGACCCAATCGGCACTGCTCGAAGCAATGGCTGAACGTCACGTAACGGTCGAAGGCGTGACTCACGCACTGCCGGCGCCCTTCATCGTTCTGGCCACACAGAACCCCATCGAACACCACGGCACCTACCCCTTGCCCGAATCTCAACTTGATCGGTTCATGTTGCGCTTACGCATTGGTTATCCGGCGCCAGCCGACGAGCAGCGGATCTTGCGCGACCGGGAGTATACCGACCCGCTCAACAAACTCGGACCTGTCATGAGTAGTCATGAGGTGATTGAACTACAACATGCGGTTGCGGGCGTGTCCGTTGACGATTCGCTGGTCCAGTACCTGATGCGGATTGTCGCTGCGACCCGCGATTCGGAGATGCTTGATTTGGGAGTGAGCCCGCGCGCTACGCTCTCCCTCTTCCGTGCGGCGCAGGCATTAGCACTGGGCGAGGAGCGCTCCTATTGCATCCCGGACGACATCAAACGTTTAGTAGTTCCTGTCTTTGCTCACCGGATCGTAGTTAGCTCCCGCTTTTCGTCTTCACTTCGGCGCAGCGAAGAGGCGGAGGCTGTCTTAAATGAAATCCTCAAAACCGTCAGCGTCCCTCTCTGAGTAAGCGTGAGGGATGAAGGATGAAGAGTAAGACGAAAGATCGTACCCAGGGTTCTTCATCCCGAATCTCTCGTCCTTCATCATGGACGCGCGCGGTCCTGGCTACGCTGCTGGTTTTAGCAGGCATTGCGGCAGCCTCGGTAACCGTGTTGGCTCGTCGTGAGAATGAAAGTGGCTTGGCCGCTGCCGCTGCTGTGTTGTCGCTGATAATCGCCGCACTCTTAACAATCTTCATCGTTCCGCCATTGGCACGTTCGGCTCGTCTTGAGATTGCCGGTCTGGACTTTCCGGTCGAACCCACCAGTGGCGGAGGTGTCTTCCTCGTCATCATTGTAGTGGTGGGCTTCGCGGCCTGGAACACCGGGAACAATCTGTTGTTCTTGGTGTTCTCGCTCCTTTGTTCCACTCTCTTTGTGGGCTGGGTCGCAGCGCGGGCCTCGCTGCGAGACCTAAACGTGTCGGCGCGCTTTCCAGATCACATTTTTGCCGGCGAAGCGGCACCCGTGATTGTCATACTGCGAAATACAAAACGACTGTTGCCCTCTTTTTCCATCCTGGTGGAGGCACGCGGACCAAGTAATCTGCTGAGTGCGCAAAAACCCAGGCGGCGAAAGCTTTTCCGCAAACGCCTGCTGGCTTATTTTACTTACGTCCCACATCATGCCGCCGCGGAACAAAGGGTGGAACAGTTGTTTCCCGAACGTGGTCATGTGCTTATCAACGGATTCGAGTTGTCAACGCGCTTTCCTTTCGGCTTCTTTCGCCGTCGTCGCCGCCTCCGCGCGCGCAACGTAGACATCGTCGTTTACCCCAAACCAGAACTAATCAGCGACGATCTTCATCTGTTGCCGATGTACGCAGGACGAATGGCCTCGGTGCGACGCGGCGCGGGACACGATCTGTTTTCATTACGAGACTACCAGCCGCAGGACGACTTGCGACACATTGACTGGAAGGCCACGGCGAGATCAAGACGTTTGACCGTGCGTGAGTTCACGTCCGAAGACGAACGGAGGGTAACGATCGTTCTCGACACGCGTCTGCCGCTCGATTCTGCTGATGACTTGAAACAACGATTTGAACGCGGCGTGGTGCAGACAGCCTCGCTGCTAAAGCATTTCATCGATGAACGTGGCGAGGTCAGACTTGTGCTCGGTGAAGAAGTTGGTCCTTTTGGTACCGGAACGGAACATCTTTACCGTTGTCTGCGAAGACTGGCCTTGGTAGTCCCGCAAGAACACGATTTGGAATCTGAGGGAGCAGTCGCAGTGGAAGACCTTGAGAGAAGCATAAGCAGGGGAACCGTCGAACATGACTACGCGATACTGCTGACCGCCGCTCCGCCCGGATCGATACCCGCTGCTGTTTGGCGAACGTCGCATGTCATTTACTTGTGAGTCTTCACCGAACTGACTATCCACCGATTACGCAGATTTCACAGATCAATACAAGCACGGACCACTTTAGAAGCAGGAAACAGTTAGCGCATGACCCTCTAAATAAATTGTTAGAATCTGTGCAATCTGCGTAATCGGTGGATAGTCAGTACTAGGACCGCCCAAATATTCTTCGGCACTTTCTCAAACGTAAATACTATATTGCTGATCTCAAGCCCGCCTGGCCCGTCTAGCTGTTACTATCAAATGAAGGAAAACTAACTGAGTGCTCGAAAGAACTGTGCCCCGGACTCAAAGCGCATTCGTCACTTATTCGCGGTCGACCATCGTACTTGCGGGTCTGTGTTTCATCTTCTCCGGAGCGACCGGACTCATCTACGAGGTATTGTGGGCCCGCATGTTGGGCCTGGTTTTTGGTGCGACCACCCTTGCCGTAAGCACAGTTCTTGCCGCTTTCATGGGTGGGCTTGCGCTCGGCAGCGCGTTAGCAGGCCGCCTGGCCACAAGTATTAAGCGGCCGTTGCGAACCTATGGATGGCTTGAAGTTGGCGTTGCGTTATACGCATTGTTGGTGCCGTTCATGTTTCACTGGGTAGACGATCTCTACGCGCTTGTCTGGCAACAGTTGCATCCAGGCTTTTTTGCTTTTAGCGTTTGGCGTTTTGTTCTGTCGTGTCTAATGTTGTTAGTGCCCACAACCTTGATGGGAGCGACGCTTCCGGTTTTGTCCGCAGCTCTTCTGCACTCTTCGAAACACAACTTAAACTCTGTTACCCGGCTCTATGCGTGCAATCTCGCGGGCGCAATATTTGGCACGTTAGTGGCTGGCTTTGTTCTATTACCCAACCTCGGCGTGCGCACGACGATTCTGATCACCGCGGCTATAAACATCATCATAGGGGTGACGGCGATGCTTGCCGAACGACGAGCGGAATTCCAGGTGAGGAAGTCCATTTCAGGTGTAACTGACCCTCCTATCGAATCTGAACCATCGTCGACAGAGATACGCTGGCGTCGGAAATGTCCGATATGCTTTAGCTTGTCGAGGGGTTTCGCAGGCCGAGTCTTTCGTGGGTCCCACGTCGAGTCTTTGGTAAGTCGACGACAAGCTAAAGCATATCGGACACGCAATTTTTGGCTCTTCTGCGCGCTGGCCTCTGGTTTTGTCACCATCAGCGCACAAGTCGCCTGGACACGAATATTGGCGATGATCATCGGTTCCACTACCTATGCCTTTAGTATTGTCGTCGCCCTTTTTCTCATCGGGCTGGCTGGTGGCGCATGGCTGGTGGGACGAAAAGAGCTCTCGGGAAAACTGCGCGCGGCCATCGTCAAAATTGAGATTGCGACTGCCGGCAGTTTATTTCTCAGTCTGTTTGTCGTGAATTGGATCCCCGCGCTGTTGGTAAATCTTGGATTGCGTTTTCAAATTGCTTCGTGGGGTAGTCTGCTGGCGCTTCAGATCCTGTCGGCTGGTTTGTTGGTTCTTTTGCCTGCACTCTTAATGGGCACTGTAATGCCCCTGGTGCTTGTCTGGGCCAGCACGAACGCAAACAGATCGGTAGAACTAGTCGGCCGTAGTTATGCCGTGAATACTATTGGCGCTATTGCCGGCGCTTTTCTTACCGGGTTTCTTCTGATTCCCTGGACAAGCACCAGGGCCACTCTGCTTTTCGCTGCGGCAGTATGCGTGATCGTTGCGGGGGCAGCTTATCAGCCCCGCGAGAGCGTCATCGATCACGGCTTACATCACAGTCTCGCCGTCGGAGTGAGCGCCCTGCTGATTGTCCTCCTCTTTGTGTTTGCGCCTCCCATGAATCTTGCCGATCTATCCGTCGGTGCTTATGACACTCTTATCCGAGTGCTTGCAAAATCTCGTGAAGCCGTTAAGGACGGCACAAACCAGAATGGACCAGCGGTTCACACTCTGCTTATGTACCAGGAGGGTCCAACTTCAACAGTGTCGGTGCGGAAGGACTGGGACACCACCTCGATGGCTATCAACGGCCGCACAAATGCGTCGGACAATGAAAACGACATGCTGACGCAAGTGATGTTGGCGCAGGCGGGGCTGCTTGTGGCGCCCAGGCTCGATAATGGACTGGTGATCGGCTTTGCTACCGGTGTCAGTGTGGGCGCAATTCTACAGTCGCCGATCGCCAGAGTGACTTGTGTGGAACTCGAACCCGCGACTATCAACGGATCGCGGTACTTCGACCACGTCAATCATCGACCACTTAGTGACGCCCGTGTCCGTTTGATAATCGACGACGCCAGGACCTACTTGCGAGTTTCACCCGATCGTTACGACATCATTGTAAGTGAACCTAGTCATCCATGGGCGCCGGGCGTGGCCAATCTCTTTACACAGGAATTTTTCAGGCTGGGCCGCGACCGCTTGAGTCAGCAGGGCGTGTTTGTTCAATGGCTGCAAATCTACCAGTTGTCTACCGATAGCCTGCGTTCCGTGTTGGCGACCTTTCACAAGGTGTTTCCGCATGTACTGGTATTTCAAGTAGGCGGGGTAACAAAAGGCAAGGATCTCATTCTAGTCGGGAGCGACACACCGTTGAACCTGGACAGGTTGCCGGAGCGTCTAGCTGACAAGAAAATCGGTGGAGAGTTAGTGCGGATTAATCTGAAGAGTGAATCCGACGTCCGGTCCTGGTATGTATGCGACGAATCAAAACTCGCTCCGGCAGTAGCAGGAGCGATAATCAATACCGACGACAACATGCATATCGAGACCACAGTCCCACGAGAAGCATTTCGTCCACTGATGCAAACGAATGCGGAGTGGATAAAGGGGCTTGCTGGAAAATGAGGTTCTTTGTGCTTTGTACTTTGATCTTCGTACTCTGTGCGTGCGCGTCCTATGAGATTCTTTTGCGCGGTCGCCTGGATCTGAGTAGCGTCGTTGACCAGCAAAAATGAAGACCCAGACCTAACCCGCACCCAAAGTACAAAGATCAAAGATCAAAGATCAAAGGTCAAAGACCAAAGACCAAAACCCAAAGACCAAAAGCCATTACGTAATAGGACATGCCTGCACCGACACTAGTTGCCATCGCCCATCGCGTTGAGAATAAACGTGAATGATCTTGTAGTGCCCGCTGAAGTCACGTCCACCGTAAAACCACTTCGCCGAGTCTTTTGCCGTGACAACTGCCGTTGAACCCCAGATACGCACGCTGACGTTCTCCCGGTTCAAAAACTCAACGCGAACCTTGCCTGAAGTAACATCGCTGATAAATTGAGCTTTGTCATCACCCTCCATCGGATAGGCGAAGAAGAAGTCTTCCGCCATGATTCGATCGAGCGTGTCAGCGTCGCCGCGAACCAGTGCTTTAACCCATTCGTCGTTCATTTGGCGCAGTTCCTGTTCGATCTCGATCTTTGGGCTTTCCGCGTGACCTGTATTTGGCATGGATGACTCCCTCCCAACATCGCGGTTCGATTGGTTAAGCTTCTATTCCAAAATCTAGTCCGGGTCAAGAGCGAGATGATTGAGTTAGGCTCCCGATCATTTGCTCCGCCGCGGTCTCACCACTGCGAATGCAATCGGGAATTCCGGCGCCTCTGTAAGAATTGCCGGCGACCGTTAGTGTTGGCAGTTGTCGCAGTTGGTCTTCAATCGCTTGGACTCTATCGAGGTGGCCCACCTCGTATTGCGGCATCGACTTTTGCCATTTTGCAACTTCTGCAAACAGTGGCTCCTTCTTGATTTTCAGCAACTCGCGAAGATCCGCATTTACACGCGCTACCATCTCTGCTTCTTCAAGCGCGAACATCTCAGGTTGCAAGGCGCCTCCAACGAAGGCGCGCAGCAGTACATGATCATTTGGTGCCCGGAGGGCAAACTTGACACTGCTGAACGTGCAGGCAATTAGGGATCGTCTCTCGATGAAAGGGGCTACGAACCCGAAACCATTCAGAGGGTGCCCTATGTCGGCACGCCGATAGGCGAGGTTGATAGTTGCGGTCGAGGCGTAGTTGATGACTCTTAGTTTAGCGGCTAGTTGTTCATTCGTGCGCTGCAGCAAAGAAGCGGCGCAGTATGCCGGAATAGCAACACAAATTGCGTCGGCCGTTAGACTCTCATCCCGATCGGTGATCACGCTCCAGTTGGGCACTTGATCATTTGTCGCCGCGTTGTGCTTGATAGCTTCCACTCGCCTATTCAAGCGAATGTGCGCTTGCGCCGGTTGCCGCAAGTCGGCATTCGGTAATTGGCAATCGGCAATTCTTTCGGCGAGCTTTTCGACTAGAACCTGCATTCCTCTTTCGAATGAAAGAAAGAGACTGTAGCGCGCGCCGCTGGTACCACGTTGTTCCGTTGCAGTTTGCGAGCGTCCCCTGCGCCACATTCCCAAGATCACGCTGCGGTGCTCACGTTCCATTTCAAGAAAGCGAGGCAGCGTCGCACGCAAGCTAAGTTTTTCCGGATCAGCAGTGTAGATGCCTCCAACCATCGGCTGGGCCATGCGCGCGAGTGCCTCGCGGCCCAAACGGCGTCTTACAAAACTGGCAAGGGATTCATCTTCCGGCTCATCTATGTTGTTGTTTGTGCTCCTTCGCGGCAGGAACAGATCCGCGGACATGCGAAGTTTGCCGGCAAAACTGAAAATGTCGGTCGTAAGAAAAGGCCAGATCTGTGAGGGAGCGAGGAGTTGAAATCCTTCAGGCACCGGACGAAGCCGCTTGTTTCTTACGATGAAACTGCGGCGATGTTGCGAATTCGTCTCAATCAGCTCTGAATCGATGCCGAGACGACGTGCAAGCGATAGAGCTTCAGGTTTTTCGGAGATGAAAGAGTCAGGACCGCGTTCCAGAAGAAATCCGTCGCGGCTTTCCGTCTGGATGGTTCCCCCTAAGCGAGAGCTTGCCTCCAGGAGAGTGATCTGGATCTGCTGCTTACGGTCGTTGCTCAGTTCGATAAGACGGTGCGCTGCCGCAAGCCCCGAAATGCCTCCGCCGATGATTACTATGTGCTTCACGATTTCCCGAGACAACAATCCGGCAAACAAACATTATGATTCGCTCCACGAGAGCCAAGATACCGCGGAGTCTCGTTATTGATCCTCTCCATCAGCAGCTCTCGAATCATTCTCACGAAAGCCGGGTGTGTCCCTGCTGTTGCCGCGCGCTTCATCTTTATGCCGATCTCTTTCGCGAGCTGCTGCGCTTCGACATCCAGATCATAAATGACCTCCATGTGGTCCGAAACAAAACCAATCGGCGCGATCACGACGTCAGTCACTCCTGCCGCTCTTAGTTGCTTAAGATGATCACAGACGTCGGGTCCGAGCCAGGGTTGAGCGGGCGAGCCGCTGCGGCTTTGGTAAACAATCTGCCAGCTATTTACACTCAACTCCGCTGCAATCAGCCGACCTGCTTCCTTGAGTTGAGCCTCGTAATCGGAATTTGCGGCCATTGATTCGGGAATGCTGTGTGCTGTGAAAACCAATTGAGCGGACGCGCGCGCGCCGCCTGGAAACTCCGACATGCTTGCTCGAATCTGCGCGACGTTGGCTTCGATAAACAACGGATGGTTGTAATAGGCACGGAGCTTGTCGATGTGGGGGGCATTTGATCCGACGGCAGCCTGCGCGTCTGCGATGTTCTGGAGGTACTGGCGACAACTCGAAAACGAGCTATAGGCTGAAGTGACGAAAGCTAAAGCGTGTTTGATACCATCATTGACCATCTGCCGAACTGTATCAGCGAGCATCGGGTGCCAGTTGCGATTGCCCCAGTAGATTGGCAGATCGGGTCCCTGTGATTGTAACTCTTGTCTGATCTCGGCAATGAGTTTTCGGTTCTGCTGATTGATAGGGCTGACTCCGTCAAACATTTCGTAGTGACGAGCAACTTGCAGCAACCGCTCACGCGGAACGTTGCGTCCGCGGAGAACGTTTTCGAGGAAGGGAATTACATCGTGCATTCCCTCCGGACCGCCGAAGGAGACAACGAGAAGGGCGTCGTAAGAGAAGTCTGGAATATTGAGTCTGGAGTCCATGGCGAAAGTCACCCACCTATCCACAGATTACGCCGATTACACAGACAAGAAAGACAGGAGGCAGGAGCAGCAGGCAGGAGCAGGGCAAAGAGATCAAAGCAGTGCCCTCTGTCCTGCCCCTGCTTCCTGCTCCTGCCTCCTTCTTCATTTTGTCCGCGTAATCTGCGTAATCTGCGGATACCCACCCCAACTATCTCGCACTCATTTCATGGACCATCTCAACTAGCGCGATCACATTTTCAACCGGCGTCTCGGGAAGGATGCCATGGCCGAGATTAAAGATATGGCCTGGGCGCGCTTCTGCCTGTTGCAGAATTCGCTTTGCCTGCAATCGTAGTTGATCTTGATTGGCAAATAGCACAATCGGATCCAAGTTTCCCATTACGGCTCTATCGTGACCCACGCGCCTCCAACCTTCATCGAGTCTTACACGCCAATCGAGTCCTATAACGTCACCGCCGGCCTCACGCATCAACTCCAATAACGTTCCCGTCCCGGTACCGAAATGAATCACTGGCACTCCCGGCGTAATATTTTGGATAACGCTTCGGGTATGCGGTAAGACAAACTCGCGATAGTCGTCCACACTCAGGCATCCTACCCACGAGTCGAACAACTGCACAGCCTGCGCCCCGGCTTCGATCTGGGCATTCAAATATTTGACCAAGGCTCGGGAGATTAACGACATCATTGCATGCCATGCACCGCCATCGTTGTACATCAACGTCTTCGTGTAAACGTAATTTTTCGACCCGCCTCCTTCAGCTAGGTAGGACGCGATGGTAACGGGCGCCCCGGAGAAGCCAATAAGCGGTAGATCGTCGGGCAGACACCCGCGAGTTAGCCGGACCGCTTCGCAGACAAAGTCGAGCGCGCCCACGTCTTCAATTTCTCGCAGACGATCTAGGTCCATGGTAGTTCGCACGGGATTGTGGATTACGGGCCCTCCTCCGTGCGCAAACTCGAGATTAATACCCATTGGCTCCAGAATTAACAGAATGTCGGCAAAGATGATTGCCGCATCCACTCCCAAA
>WNFR01005925.1_pt1 | contig 12495 bp, 8 predicted proteins | sample 5400221 | NCBI WGS metagenome assembly WNFR01 (sample SAMN13153357, study PRJNA577476) | soil metagenome | isolation source: 40 cm soil under Madrone tree | place: USA:California | collected 2016-06-14 | reverse complement strand
CGATGCGTTAACCCATCTCCAGGCAGAAGGGTTGGTTGTCGCGATGCCCAACAAGGGCGTCGTCGTTCGTGATTTTTCGCCCAAGGATGTGCATGACATTTACGAAATCAGAGCGCTGCTGGAAAGCGCGGCCGCACAGGACGCGGCAGGAAAAATCCCCAAGGCGAGCCTTGAGGCGATCGTGGCCAAGGCTTCGGCCATAGCTTCAAAAAAGAATTTTGCCTTCGATCAGGTGAGAGATCTTGGCATGGAGCTTCACCGCATGATTATCGATGCGTCGGGCAACCTGATCATGCAGGATTTGCTAAATCGTATGGAAACTTTGATCGAGGTTTCACGAATCCCTTTCCGGCAAGCGCATGAGCGGCTTAAAGAAATCAATCAGGAGCATATCGATATCGCCAAGGCGCTCTTGAAAGGTGACGGTAGCGCAGCGGCGGAGCTGATGAAGCGGCACTTTATTTTAACTAAAGAAGCCCATTTACGAATTTTGCTGGGCAGGGGCTATCGCCCGCTCGGGGCGGTCAATCAAAGGTAACTTTCGCGGTGCTCGACATGATGGCCGAGACCGACCCGAGCTGGAAAAAAGAAAAACCGGAACCTACATCGATACTTCGATCATGAGCCGCTTGGAAGCTGACGGGTTCGTCGACGCGGTCAATAAGGAATTTCAGAATAAATGATAGACAAAGAGGTGTACCATGAAAATCATCGATGCCGACGCCCACGTCGTCGAATCAGCGCACACCTGGGACTACATGGAGCCGTCGGAGAAAAAGTATCGTCCGGTGAGTCTCGAGGCGCGCGAAGAGGCCGGAGTGAAGCTGCAGTTTTGGCTGATCGACGGCAAGGTGCGCGGCCTGCGTTTTCCGGCGTTCTCCCCCGCCGAACTGGAGCGGCTTGCCCACCGCACCGGCAGGCGCTTCGAAGACAACCAGGAATCGCGCGAGATGGGCAACGTCGATCTCCGTCTGGCGTACATGGACCGAAACGGCGTGGATACCCAGGTGCTGCACAACACCATCTTCATCGAGTCGGTCACCGACCGACCCGCGGTCGAAGTGGCCTTGTGTAAAAGCTGGAACCGCTGGCTCGCCGATATCTGGCGCCAGTCCAACAACCGTTTGCGCTGGTCGTGCATGGCGCCGACCCTGAGCATGTCCGACGCTCTCGACCAGATACGCTTCGGCAAGGAAAACGGCGCCTGCGCCGTTCTGATGCGTCCGGTCGAAGGCCAACGCTTACTCTGCGATCCCTATTTCTATCCGATCTACGAGGAGGCGAGCCGGCTCGACCTGGCGATCGCGATTCACATCGCCAACGGCAACAAATGGCTGAACGATCTCTATGACCATCCGGTGAGAGCGGCGGGAACGCTGCATCGTTTTCGCGTGCCCACGGTGGCGTCTTTCACCGACGTTCTTTTGAGCGAGCTGCACGACGTGTTCCCCAAGCTGCGCTGGGGCTTCATCGAGGCGAGCTCGCAGTGGCTGCCGTGGGTGCTGCACGAGGCGAAAAATCGCTTCAAGACTCTCGGCCGAGAATGGCGCCCGGACATCGCGCGTGAATACGGCATGTTCGTCACCTGTGAAAATTCCGACGACTTGCCCTACATCGTGCAGCAGGGCGGCGAGGATTGCCTGGTCATCGGCACCGACTACGGCCACACCGACACCTCGAGCGACATCGACGCCATCAAGATCTTCCGGGATCGCACTGACCTCACACCGGAAGTGAAAGAAAAAATTCTCAGCGACAACGCCCGAGCGCTTTACAGTCTATGAGGTCGGACCAAGCCGCCGAGTTGCACTAGGTAGGAGAAAGTTCATGGAAATCATCGATGCCGACGGACACGTGAACGACGGTGCCGGGCAAGAAGAGATCGCCAAATACATGCCGGCGGGCAATCGCTCGTCGCAAATTTTTCCGACCTTGGATCACTTGCATTTTCATTACCTGCGGCCGGAAAGAAATCGCACCGCGTTGGAGAATCCCGGTCCCGAGGAGTGGCTTCGATTTCTCGACGAGACGGAGATTTCGTACAGCGTACTCTATCCGACGTTCGGCCTCGCCGTCGGCCGATTTGTCTCCGAGCATTGGGCGATCGCGGCATGCCGCGCCTACAACAACTGGCTTCATGAAAAATTCACCAGCAAGAGCTCGCGCCTCAAGGGAATGGCACTGGTCCCAATCCAGGACGTGGAGGCGAGCGTCGCCGAGCTCAGGCGCGCCGTCAAAGAGCTCGGCATGTTGGGCGGCATGCTGCCGTCCAACGGCGAGGGCATCAAGGATCATCTCGGCGCCAAGCTCTATTGGCCGATCTACGAGGAAGCCGAGAAGCTCGGCTGCGCTCTGGCGGTACATGTCGGCTCACTGCAACATTTGGGCATGGACGGATTCAGCACCTATTATCCGGTTCACGCCCTGGGACATCCCTTCGGTATCGCCATCCAAGCCGCCGGCCTGTTGGCGCACGGGATCTTCGAAAAATTTCCCAAGCTGCGCGTCGCGTTTCTCGAGGGCGGCTCGACCTGGGTGCCGTTTTTTCTCGACCGGCTCGATCGTTCCTATCATCCTGGCCACCTGCAGGTCGATTTTCACGATCGGCCGGTCGGCGGTCCGAAGGAAGGCGAGAAGGCGAGCGACTATCTGCGCCGGCAGATCCGCGAAGGAAGGATATTTGTCGGCTTCGACGTCGACGACGACGGTTTGGGTTTCGCGGTGCTGAAAGCGGGACGCGAGGCGTTTATCTTTGGCAGCGATTTTCCGCACGAAGTTTTCAACGCGCAGAAGTGTCGAAAGGAAATCGCCGGCTTGCTCGAGCGCAAAGATTTGACCGACGCCGACAAAGAGGCGGTATTGGGCGGCAACGCCGCGCGCTTCTACGGACTGAACGCGGGAGCGCTTTAATTTATTCGCATCGAGACGGAAGGACCGCGATGTTGTCACTGGCGGGATGTCGAAAAACTCTTCGGAGTCCTTCGACCGGCTCAGGACGAACGGAGATAAGATTGAATCGCTGAGAAATTTCCGTTCATGCTGAGCTCGTCGAAGCATTCTTTGTTTTTTCATCGCCCCGCCAGCCCGACGCATGGGACCAAAGCCCACAGCGGAGAAAAAGTGATGCCAAAGGCCAGCGGCAGATTACTCTTGATTACAGTTTTTTTGTTTCTAGTCGACAACGCCGCGCTCGGTGCTGACGCCATGCGCTTGGCTTTTTCTTCTTTCAGCGCCACCAACGCCGGATTTTTCACGGCCATCGAAGAAAAACTTTTTGAACGGCGTGGCATCGATCTGACCCACGTTTACATCGCGTCCTCATCGGTGGTGATGCCGGCGGTTCTGACCAGGGAAGTCGATTTGGCAACTTTGAGCGGCGAAATAGCGATGCGCGCCTATCATCAAGGAGCAAAAAATCTGGTGATCGTCGGCACGCAGCTCGATAAGTTTACCTTCTCGCTCTATACCAGGCCGGAAATCAAAACGCCGCAGGATCTGCGCGGCAAGATTCTCGGCGTGTCGCGCTTCGGCGGCAGCCTCGACATTTCTCTGCGTTATGGACTGCAGCAGGTCGGACTCGATCCGAAGCGCGACAACATCACCGTAGTGCAAGCCGGTGGCATGCCCGAGATTATGGCCGGTCTCACTGCGGGCAAGCTCGACGGCGCCATGTTGCTCTCGGTTTATGCCTTCAGAGGCAAGGAGCTCGGGTTTCGCGAGCTGCTCGATCTCGGCACCCTCGACGTCTCCTTCCCGCAGGGCGTGACGCTCACCACACGCGAATTTCTGCGCGACAAGCGAGACTTGGCCAAACGATTCATGGCTGGGTATCTCGACGGAGTGGACTTGTTTCTCAAGAACCCGCGCGCGGGCAAAAAGGCGCTGGCGAAATTTACCGGCGTCAAAGAGGAAAGATTCCTCGACGCCGATTACGCCCAGTACAGCGAAAAATATTTGAACAAGTCGATGGCGACCGAGCCGCGCATGCTGTCGATCGTCTTCGATCGAATCGGCGTCGCTCCGGGCGATGAGCGCGAAAAAATTTTCAAAGGGCTCGTCGATAACAGCATCCTGGCCGAGGCCAAAACGCTGCGCGCCGCGCGCTGACAAACTGCGAACGTGATGAGCGAAAATCCACGACTTCAAAGCGCTCTCGACCTGCGCGCTTTTTTGAGCGACGTCAAAGCTGCCGGCGAATTGGAAGAAATCTCCGGCGCGCACTGGAATCTGGAGCTCGGCGCATTGACCGAGCTTTTCGCCGGGCAAACGCCGACGCCGGCGCTGCTGTTCGACAACATTCCCGATTATCCGAAAGGGCGGCGGGTGTTGAGCAACGTGCTTTTCTCGCCGCTACGTCAATCGCTGGCGCTCGGCGTCCCTGCCGATTTGCGCGGGATTCCACTCGTGCAAGCCGTCAAAGCAAAGTTGGCCGAGCTTAAGCCGCTCGCTCCTGAAGAAGTAAAAGACGCGCCGGTGTTGCAAAACGTCGCGCAAGGAAGCGACGTCAACGTTCTCGAATTTCCCGCGCCGCAGTGGCATGAGAAGGACGGCGGGCGATATATCGGAACCTTCGACGCGGTGATCAGCCGCGATCCGGAGAGCGGCTACGTCAACGTCGGCACCTACCGCGTGCAGGTTCATGACGAGAAAACCGTCGGTCTGTGGATCATTCCCGGCAAGCACGGCAATCTGATCGCGCAAAAGCACTGGAGCAAAGGCGAAGACTGCCCATTTCTGATCGCCTGCGGCGTGCCGCCTTCGATGCTGCTCGCGAGCGCCGTGGGCATTCCCTGGGGTATCAGCGAGTACGATTTTTTAGGCGGCCTGCTCGGCGCGCCGATTCCAATCGTCAAAGGCAAAGCGACCGGCCTGCCCATGCCTGCGAATGCAGAACTGGTGCTCGAAGGCTTCGCGCCGCCGCCGGAAAAAGTCTCACGACCCGAGGGTCCGTTCGGCGAATGGCCGGGATACTACGCCTCGGGCACCATCGATCGGCCGGTGGTCAGAGTGTCGAATATCTATCACCGGGACGATCCGATCGTCACCGGCGACCCGCCGCTCAAGACTTATCTCAACACCGATATTTACATGCACATCCGCGCGGCCAACATCTGGTCGTCGATGGAGCGCGCGGGGATTCCCGACGTGCGCGGCGTGTGGTTTCCGAGGCAAGGCAGGTTTTTCGTCGCCGTGGCGATTCGCCAACGCTATTCCGGCCATGCGCGCCAAGTCGGTTACGGCGTGCTCGCGACGCGCGACGGCGGCCGCGATACGCGCATGATCGTCGTCGTCGACGACGATATCGATATCACCAATATCAACGAAGTTTTGTGGGCGGTGGCGTCGCGCTGGGACCCGAAGCGGCAATCAGAGATCGTCGAGGTGCCGGCAAGCGATCTCAACCCGACCATTACGCCGGAACAACGAGCGGCCAATGACATGGTGAGCTCATGCATCATTATCGACGCATGTAGACCCTACGGCCGGAAGGACGAATTTCCCGCGGTGAGCAGCGTGAGCCCGGAGTATCGGCAAGCGGTGCTGCAACGGTGGGCGCATTTGTTCAAGGCTAAAGATTGAAGCGAGAAATATCCCTCGCTTTGCTTGGGATGCACTAGCCTAGTTCGGCAGAGGGTGATTGTCATTTCGACTCTGTCGGACGGACTCAGGATAGACTCGGCGAAAAATCTTTCTCCGTGCAGCTCGTTCGGTGAAGAATAGGAGAACGAGGAAAGAAAGTTTTTATGATCACTAAGGAAGATGTTTTTAATGCGATAGCCGACGCCTGGTGGGAGCGCAAACCCAAAATAGTCGAGTTCGTTAACAAGCATCTGACCGTCGAGGGCGCGCGAATCTTCACTCCCGAGCACACCTATTTCGCCGATCACTTTCCGCGCTGGTTCGGCAACGTCATCGGCAACTGCCCGGTGATCGAGCCGCGGGCTTATATGATCGGCAACATGTACGTCGAAGAGGTCGACGATCCGACGATCCACGACACCCATCACGGCAGCATGGTGACGTTCGGCGAGGGTTTGGGCATGACGCGCGACCAAGTGCTCAAACACGAGCCGAGCATTCCCATGCGCATGGGGATTCAATATTGGGACAACGTCAGCCGCACGCGGCCGTGGCTCGAAGGCTTCGCCGCCATCGGCTCGCTGGAGCTCACCAACCACGGCGAGTTGGCGGCGCGTTACGGTGAAGTGGCGCTGAACGCGCGCAAAAAATGGGAACCCCTCGGACTGGATCCGAAATATCTCGTCCACTGGGAAGCCGCGGACGCGGCGGATCCCGGCGAAGGCGGGCACGCCGACGAGACCGTCCGCATCATCATCAAATATGCCAAGACGGACGAAGAATGCCGGCGGGTGCTCGAGGTCGTGCGCGAAAGCATCAACGTGTTTCGGTTCATTTACGACAACATCGCCGAGCGCGCGATCGCGGCAGGGAAGAAATAAATAACGGGAGGCAAATCCATGGAAGCGATCTTTGTCGGTACCCTGGGCTGGCTTAAATGAAACGTTTCAGACGTCGAAAAATAAACGAGTTAAGACAAGGAGGAGAGTAATCATGTGGATTCCCATGGTGTCCGGTGAATTCAAATCGAGCACGGAACGAGTCGTAACCGCGCGGGCGCCGGAAGCGCTCGAGCTCTACAATCAAATTATCGAGAGCAAGAAGAAGTCGCGCATCATGATGCATGCGGACGAGCTTCAATGGAAAACGATCGAAGGCGGAGTGAAAGTAGCTAACTTGATCGACTTCCGAATGGGGTTTCAAAATACCCTTGCGAACCTTGCGATCTCGGAGATTCCGCCGCACTCACAAGCCAGCGATGGACACATCCACGGGGAGGCTTACATCTATTTCATTCAGGGTAGAGGCTACAGCATCATTGGCGATCAAAAATACGAGTGGGGACCAGGAGATGCGCAATATGTGCCGCCGGAGACGTTCCATCAACATTTCGTGACCTCCGACGAGCCGGTGAAATACTTAAGAGTGATTCCGTCGCCGCTGTTGATCAACATGCTTGCAGTAATGGCTTCCGTGATGCCCTATTTGAAACCCGAAGCGCAGAAGTAGTGTTCGCCATTAGCCGGTGGCAAGTCAGGAGGGAGTCAATCCATGCTCTACTTCGTTGCGCTTGCTTGGTTGTTGGCGGCGCCACTCGTCTCGGCCGCCGCAACGCCGGACGCGGCGGTCGAGACGGCGAAACGGGAAGGCAAGCTTGTTCTCTACACGGCCATGCAGCCCGAGGATTCGACCAAGCTGGTCGAGCTCTACCGTGCCCGCTATCCGTTTATCGACGCCACTTTTTTTCGCGCCGGCAGCGCGCCGCTTCTGAACCGGATCTTGACCGAGAGCCGTGCCAACCGGTTTTTATTCGATGTAGTATCGGGAAAGATCTCAGATCTTCTTTTGCTGCAGAAACGAGGGCTCCTCGGAAAAATTGTTTCTGCTGAGCTGCCTTTTTACCCGGACAAGTTTAAGGACAAGCAAAACCGTTGGGTGGATCTCTATAACAATTATTACACGATCGCTTACAACACGCAGCGAGTGAGAGCTTCGGATATTCCGGGAAGATGGGAAGATTTGCTCGATCCCAAGTGGCACGACAGCAAGGTTACCTTGGACCCACGTTCCTACGATTGGTTTTTTGGCATGGTCAGCGCATGGGGCGCCGATAAAACCAATGATTTCATGCGCAAGCTGAATCTGAACAAACCGGCTTTTCGCGATGGCAACGTCCTCATCGCCAATTTGCTGGCCGCCGGTGAATTTCCCGTCGCGATCACGTACGCACATTTGGTCGAGCGTTTGAGAGCGCGGGGCGCGCCCGTCGATTGGATGGCGGTGAAACCGATAATCACCGCGCCGATTTCAATTGCGGTGTCGGCCCGGTCCGCTCGTCCCAACGCGGCAAATCTTTTCGTCGATGCTGTGCTGTCTAGAGAAGGTGCCGATCTGTTGAATGCCATGGGACGAGTGCCGACGCGAAACGACGTCTCACCTTCGGCAAAACGACTGGATCCCAAAGTTCTCGATCTCGTCCCGCTCCATGTCAGCAGCGACGAAATGGACCCGGAAGATTTTCGCAAGAGCTTCGGGTTGCGGTAGCGGAAAGGGCAACGTCCAAGTCAAAGTGGGCGACGATGTCGACGATCGCCGCGCCAAGCCAAGGGGGCAAAGCCGGAAGATTTCGCCGATAGCCGGATCGTGCGGGAGCTCGATCAGAGCGGATTTATCAAAGCGCTACAGTAGTAGGGCGTTCAAATCGTTCAAGCCGTTCAAAACGTTCAACCCCCACCTCTGTCCTCCCCCGCGGTCGCGGGGGAGGATCAAGGAGGGGGCTTGAACCGAGCGCAGCGGTTGAACGATTTGAAAGCCTGCTTAACCTCACAGCCCGTAAAATCGTTTCGCGTTGTCGTAAATAATTTTCTTCTTGGCTTCCCGGCTCAGGTCTTTGCGGCTGAAATGTTCCTTGACGAGCTTCCGCATGTCGGTGCGCGTGGCTTCATGGGGAAAGTCGGACGCCCACAGCAGGCAGTCGTCGCCGAGCAGTTCGACATCGCGTTTGGTCGTGACTTCTTCGCCGCATTGAAAGTAGAGCTGTTTTCGCTTGAGTAATTCGCTCGGCAGGACCGGGCGCTCGTTGGGGGCGACGCGCTCGAGACGTTCCTCGATCTTGCTCATTAAGAACGCCACCCAGCCGCAGCCGGCTTCGAGGAAGCCGAGCCGGAGATTTTTCAGTTTGGTCATCAGGCCGGAAAACATGATGTTGTTGAACTGGCGCATCTGCGGGATCACATGGGTGAGCGCCGCCGCTTCGTTGGGTTGCAGATAGCGGTCGTTGTCGCGCAGTGAATTGCACGAGTGGATCGACAGGGTGCAGCCGAGACGGTCGGCTTCCTGGAAGACCGGCCAATACTGGCGGTGGCCTAACGGCAGCGGCAAACCGTCCGCCGGCAAGATGCCGCCGAGCATGCCATACTTCTTCACCGCGCGGCGCAGTTCCTTCACCGCGGCGCTCGGATCTTGCAGCGGCAATAATGCCATGCCGCGGAAGCGGCGGTCGTGCGTGAGAAATTTGTCATGCAGGTATTCGTTATACGCACGGCAGAGCTCCACGGCGTAGGGCGGGTTGCCGATCTGGCCGATGTGCATGAAGCGGGTCGGATAGAGCACGGTCAGCTCGAAATGGCCCTCGTCGAGTTTTCCCGCCCACTCGCGCCAATCAGGCACGCGAAAATCCCCTGGGCGAAAATCGTTGGCCGGTATCGAGCGATGCCAGCCGTGGTGCGGCGTCAAGGGAAAGTAAAGCATAGCATCGCGGCGCGCGCGGTAACCCGGCGACATGTATTCGATAATTTCTTCGTCCGTTTCGCGCACGTGGCCGTCGGCGTCGATGATGCGAGTTTTCGTTCGGTGGTTTTTCATAAGTCTTTCCTGATCGTCAATCTTTCGCTTTTTGTTGCACGGAGGTTGTTGGTCTGTCAATGTATATGATTGTCCGTTACCGATTAGGGAAATTTTTTTATTTCACTACAACCGATTAAATGGGTTATCTCACAGAGCAAATCGCCGAAGAAGTAGGAAGACTTTCCCAGGAGCGGGGACGACAGTACTATATTCGCGGCGCAGTTAAACAGATCGATGGCGATGCCTCATCCGTAAATGCCGTCGTGCAAGGCACGATCCGTTACAACGTCGAGATCACCAGCATCGACGAGTTCTTGGACTACTCGTGCAGTTGCCCGTACTTCGAGCGAGATCTGGAGCCCTGCAAGCATATCTGGGCGGTGGCTCTCACGGCGGAACAGAAGGGTTATCTTCGCGGGCGGGAAGATTTTGGTGCGCTGGATCGCTTGGCGGTCTTGCGGGAACCGTTTCCTAGGACGCCGGCCGCCAAGCCTGCTCAAGTCAAACGTCCGCCGCCCGCGCCCTCCTGGAAGAAACAGCTGGAGCCTCTGTTAGATTCTCTGGCCGCAGCGGAAAACCGTTTGCGATTCTCCACGCCGGCGGAGCGGGAGTTTATTTATGTCATCGACATTTCGGCCACGCGAAGCGCCGATCGTCTCGTCATCGACGTTGCGCAGCGGGAGCGGCGGACTAATGGCGCGTGGGGAAAGCTCAAGACAAAGAAGCTTGGCTTGGATGAGATCGGCGATGTTTCCGACGCTGCCGATCGGCGGATTTTGGCCATTCTCTACGGTTCGCGCCGCGACTTGAGTTACGCCTACTCGCCCTATTATCGTGAGTCGACCTATCCCAACTTCGCTCTGCCCACACCGCTCTGGGATGTTGCGCTGCCACTTATGTGCGCCACCGGGCGCTGCGTGCTGCGTTCTGCCGTGCAAAGCGAGCATCTCCCTTCCGTTGAGTGGGATGACGGCGACGCCTGGGATTTTTATTTGCGAATCGCGCCGACGGACGACGGCGCGCATTACAACGTGACCGGCGGGTTGCGGCGCGGCGACGCTGACATGGCGCTCTCCAGACCTTCGCTCCTGTTGGCGGGCGGTTTGGTCTTTTGCGACGGATCGGTGAGCCGGCTCGACGATCATGGCGCTTTCGGTTGGATCTCTCTGCTGCGGGCGCGCGGCGAGTTGTCGATTCCCAAGGAAGACGGTGAGTCGTTTCTCGCCGACCTTTTGCGTTTCGCGCACCAGCCGCGTCTGGAGTTGCCCGAGGAACTTAGATTCGAGGAAGTTCTGGCGCGGCCAAGGGCCAATTTGGTGATCAAGCCAGGGCCGGTCCATCCGTTTCGCCATCCTCGGTTGTTGGGAAAACTTTCTTTCGATTACGAGGGTCAGAAAGTGGCTCACGGCGAACGCGGCAACGTCTACCAAAAAGAGCACCGCCGGCTGATTCGCCGCGATAGCGGCTTCGAGGCTGGCGCGCGCCGGCGGATGACTCAGCTCGGCTTTCGCAGCGCCAATAATAACGGCGATACAGACGCCGAGTTGTATGCCGATCAATTGCCAAAGGTCGTGCGTACGCTGACCACCGAAGGTTGGCAGATTCAGGCGGAGGGCAAGCTCTATCGCACGGCGGATACGCTGAAGATGGAGGTCAAATCCGGCGTCGATTGGTTCGAGCTCGAGGGCAGCGCCGTATTCGGCGATGCTAAGATTTCCCTGCCGCTGTTGCTCCGCGCCATCAAGCAGGGCGAGTCGATGGTCAAGCTCGACGACGGCACCCTCGGCATCCTGCCCGAAGAGTGGATGAAGAAATATGGTTTGCTCGCCGGACTCGGTAGCCTCGAGGAAAAACATCTGCGCTTTAGTCGGCCGCAGGCGGGCTTGTTGGACGCTTTGCTCGCAGGCGAGCCGGAGGTTACCGTCGATGCGGTATTCACGCGCGTGCGGCAGGAGTTGCATGATTTTGCCGGCATCGCTGCTGCCGATGCGCCGGCGCATTTTGCCGGCGAGCTGCGCGGCTACCAGCGCGAAGGGTTGGGTTGGCTGTTTTTTCTCCAGCGCTTCGGTTTTGGCGGCTGCCTGGCCGACGACATGGGATTGGGCAAGACCATTCAAGTTCTGGCGCTGCTCGAAGCGCGCCGTCAGCTGCGGCGCAACGATGGCAACAAGGGGCCGCGTCCATCGCTGGTCATCGTGCCGCGTTCGCTGGTGTTTCACTGGAAAAAAGAGGCGGCGCGCTTTGCGCCCGATTTACAGATTCTCGATCACTCCGGTATTACGCGGCGCAAATCCGGCGATCACTTCGGCGGATACGATCTGGTCATTACGACCTATGGCACGCTGGCGCGCGACGCGCTTCATTTAAAAGAGCAGCGCTTCGACTACTGCATTCTCGACGAAGCCCAGGCGATCAAGAATGCCGGCACGCTTTCCGCCAAAGCGGTTCGCCTGCTGCGCGCCGACCATCGCTTGGCGATGAGCGGCACGCCGGTGGAAAACCACTTGGGCGAGCTTTGGAGCCTGTTCGAGTTTCTCAATCCCGGCATGCTCGGCAGCGCGTCGATCTTCGCCAACGCCGGGCGAAACCCTGATGAGCCTACGCGCGTCATACTGAGAAAAGCGTTACGGCCGTTTATTCTCCGGCGCACGAAAAGTCAGGTCGCCACCGAGCTGCCGGAAAAGACCGAGCAAACGATTTACTGCGACCTCGAAGCGAAAGATAAGAAGCTCTACGCCGAGCTGCGCGATTACTATCGCGCGCGGCTGCTGAAAAACGGCGCGAACGACGAATCGGGTCAATTCAAGATCCAAGTGCTCGAAGCGCTGCTGCGCCTGCGCCAGGCGGCGTGCCATCCGGGATTGATCGACAAGAAAAGAACCGGGGAGTCGAGCGCCAAGATCGACACGCTGCTGGCGCAGCTCGATCAGGTGCTCGAAGAAGATCATAAAGTTTTGGTCTTCTCGCAATTCACCAGCCTGCTCGCCATCGTGCGCAGCCGCCTGGACGCAGCGGGGACTTCCTACGTTTACCTCGACGGCCGCACCCGCGAGCGCCAGGCGCGCGTGG
>WNFR01005924.1_pt1 | contig 12496 bp, 13 predicted proteins | sample 5400221 | NCBI WGS metagenome assembly WNFR01 (sample SAMN13153357, study PRJNA577476) | soil metagenome | isolation source: 40 cm soil under Madrone tree | place: USA:California | collected 2016-06-14 | reverse complement strand
ATCACGAACATCAAGCGACCATCAACGCGAGAAAAGACGACGACGGCTCGATTCGTAACCGGCGGGCAGGCAATGTGTACACCCTTCGTCGTGCGGATTTGCGTGGCCTTGCCGGGCCCGGTTAATTTGCCGGCTACGCAAGTTAGTGGATGAAGTATCCCGCGTCCAGCCTCTGCCTCCTGCTTCGTGCTTCGTGCTTCCTTCCTTTCTTCCTGCTTCCTGCTTCCTGCCTACTGCCTACGGTCCTTTGGTGCCCCCACAGGGATTCGAACCCCGAACCAACAGATTATGAGACGGGGCAAGGAGCATCAACAAGGCGAGACGAAACGAGATAACCCAGTATTTACCGAATCCGCAGCCGTCAAAGTTTGTTAGGTATTGCTACGTCTCAGCACGCCATCGCGCCATAATCGCGCCATCCGGCAAACCACTCCGTAAAACGCAAGAACATCTAATCAGTTCCATCGTGTGGCCAGTTAAGAGCGAAAAGTATGCTAGTCGCTATACTTTTCTATTGCTTTTTCTGATATTTCCCACAATAATGCGGTGCTCCTTTGCGTAACAGTCAAAGTCAGACTCTAATAGACTCGTGAAAGCCCTTACAGAAGACGAAATAACTGGAGAATCCCAAATGTCCGATTTCGATGATTATTCGAATTTCATCGCCGATGGCGGCGTCTGCGCGCTCTTTGTCGACGACCGCTGGCCCGCTGACAAACAATCACTAGAAGCATTTCTTGACAGTGATGTGCCGGGCGTCGTCATTCCGACTAGCGGCGGCGCAACGGCGCGATTGGTTTGCGGAGAACAGGTCGTTAACGGCAATAGTGAGATTCGGCAATTCCTTACGAAGGCAAAGAGCGCTTGACCTTGTCTCCTCATGCAAATAATCGTCGTCAATTCACCTTCTGGGGTGGCGCTGACGTCCGCGACTGACAAGATAGAAGCTTTTTTAACTCACCCACCCCCCGAAGAAAGCGCAATTCCTGCTGCATCGGTCGCCATAGCCGATGTAGAGGATGAACTACTCGCCCTATTTCGAAAAGATTATCCTGATGAGGAACCAAGGTCTAGTGGTCCGATGCAGGATGTTCTGTTCAAACTTCCTCGCGACGCTGTTACACAATATTATTGGCCCCTCGCAGCCAAGGCTGCGTTCACGAAACTGCTAACAGCTGATTCCGACATTCGCATCTTACGTTGTCACCTGACCTATTATCGAGGCGCAACACGCGAGTTCTATCCAGTTGGCGACTTGGAGGGCGCTCTGGCCCATGCGGCGCGAGACAGACAATCCGTAGGCGGCGTCGAAACGGGCAACCTTACGCCGGAGCCCAGAATTGCGACAGTACTTACCCTAATCGATGACGTTTTCGATGTCTTTCATCGACTGTCAGTCGAAGGGCAGGTTTTTCCACTACAAGGTCAAATTAAGTCCGAGTATCACCAACGCCAACATGAAGGTCGCGACTTCCCGTCAGATCCATCTAATCAATATGTCCTAGCATTCGAACAAGTAATAACGATCTTGCATCGGCTGCTGGAGTGGCGTAGTCGCGAAATGACGGCAGGCGATGTCCTTGCCAGCCGGAGCGGCTCGCCACATTTTGTGCTAGGAATCAAACATCCCATTGAGACCGCCGTAAACCTAATTCGCATGGGTAATGGCAGCACAAACTTGTTACCCGTTTATCTCTCGCATCCAATATCAAGGCCGCGGAAATCGCAGATGGAGAATCGGAGAAAACAATGGGGCGCGTTTGTTAACCAATTTCAAGGTTTCGTCGAGGCGGCAATCGGAGTGGAAGCCGAAGGTAAGCGAGGCATCTTTTTTATGCCTACCGCGATAGATGAATACAGGTTCGCTGCACCAACCGCAACAAGCTTCCCCTCACTCGAAAGGCGATGGCCTTTAATTCACCACAAACACGGCATACTTTACGATACACCTGGCGGAGGAGATTACGATGACTTTGAAAACAATCAGTTATTAGAGGAGCTATTCAATCCCACTGGCGGTAATTATGATCTCGAGAATGATATTCCCAGTCCATTTGCAAAGACACGCCAAGATGTTTCGAATAAACTTTCCGATGCTGCAAAAGGGACAATTCAAGGGTTGATTGGCGGACTTCTACAACAAATCAGAATTCAATTAGCAATCCGCGATCATGCACTTGTTCGTCAGACGGGCCGTCTGCTGCTTTACAGACCGTATTTTGGCGAGGGTCGGCTCAGCGCAGGAGTTCTAGCAGAATTAAGAAACTGGGATTCATTGCGTCGCGTTGGATTAGATTTCAAAAAGCGAAGCAGATCTTGCTCATGGAGGTTTGGACCTGCAATTTTCGTTCATGATGATGAGGATCTGCAAGCGCTGGAAGAACCGCAGCAGCAGAAAATTAAGGATAGACTGAAGGGTTGGCTTTCTAGAAAGCTAACTCCAGAGGAGTTTGAACTGTTCGATTTTGATCACGTTTCTGGCCCAACCGCACTATGGTTTGAGCAAGCATTAAAAAGAGACGACCAACTACTAGGTGGAGGCATTCTTAGTGCGGGAGAGGAGGATCTACTAAAGGATGAATTTAAGAAGGTGCTCGAAAAGTTGGCGAGCGAAGCCCGGAAAATCATCTGCGTGGGTGCGCCTATCGACGACCGGGATTATGTTCATTATCCAAGGTTAGGAGAACTAACCCATTTTGCGCTGCAAGACTTGGCCCGCACAGAAATCCTACCAAAGCTATTTGCTGATATTGGATAACTAACGATCCATGATTTAACAGGCCCGAAATTAAAGCCTTTTCAAAACCCCGGACTAGGGTTTCACTCTCCTCAAACCCTCTTTGGCGAAGTCTCCACTTACAAGGTGAGGACGAGCTTGACGCCACATTGTCGAAACCGCGCCGTTATCAGCTAAAGAATCTAAGGTAATTTGCTATTCGAACCTTGCGTAGGCGCAATCAATCTTGCTAGCGTCATCTAAACAAGGCTTGCGGCCTTTGCTATTTGCTGAATTATGAGCTTTGCGTCTGACTCGCTATTCACCACATCGAATTCGTCTGAATTCAAAACTAAGACGTTCTCCGCGTTGCATACTTCGACGATATTGTTGTATTCGTGATTTACGCGTTCAAGGTATTCGCGAGGCATCGTTCGCTCGAAAGGGTGATCTCGCAGCTTCACGCGGTGCCATAGCAAATCATCGGTGGCGCGCAAACTGACTAGGAGGGTTGGCGGTTTTAGAAAAGTCATTAGGTGTTCGTGCAAGTTTAAAAATACTTTTAAGTCATTACCCGAGAGATTCAGATGAGCAAATAGTAAATCCTTAGCCAGCGTGAAGTCCGAAATCATAGCGCGTTGACGCTTTGCAATGGACCATGATATTTGGTGGTAGTGCATTAAGACAAAGACCAGCTCCGTTTGAAGAGCTGTTTCTTTCGGCTCGCGATAGAAATCGTCGAGAAAGGGGTGTTTATCCGCCTCCTCGAGTTCGATACCAATACCCAGAACGTCTGCTGCAAGGCGCGCTATGGTAGTCTTACCCGCGCCAATGCAGCCTTCAAGGGCGATCCAGGGAAAGTTGTTTTTCATTTGAGATTGAAGATACTAAGAGCGTCAAAATATTTCAATTCGTCATTGAGATGAATACCATTATTCAAATGAAACAGTTACGCGCGCTCCGACAGCGAGTCGAGCTGCTCAACGACCACTTTCAAGAGGATTTACAGCCGTTTCTCAAAGACGACCAAACCACCTTTAGTCCGATTCCGGAAGATAGGAGCAAAACCGAAGTAAGCGTTACGACGACTTGCACGATATTGATGGCGCTAACAACTGCCTACCGTATGGAGGAATTTTACGCGAAGGCACCCAAAGCTTCGGACGATAACACAGAGAAGGTAGTCGCGGCGATCGCTTCCGCCGAGTGGACCAGTTCAAAGCTGCCGCCTGAAAATGCATTTACCTCAACTGTCGTACTCCGTACCGCGGGGATACTCCGACTTCGCGATCAAGTGAATGACGCCTTCCTCAAGGCGACGGTGAAACACAAGGGAAAAAGCTTAGAGCAAATTGCTCTGCAATTTGGTGAATCTGTCCCAAAAAGTCTGGTCGTTTTAGGATACCCCCCCAATCCAGCGATCGTGTATTGGTTTGTTGACGCTATAGATAATCTGGGAATATATCCAAAACAACAGCATTGGCTGACGATAGCCGAATGGGCAGCAAGGCAATTCTCACGGCATCTTTCGTTAGTTGCTGCCGGGCACGATGCCATGATGGATCCTATAGCGATGGGAATGGCGGCTTGTCTCTGCGCTCGCTTACGCCAAATCGCCACGAAGCCGACGTTTGCAAATGGAGACGAGGTATTTGAGCTGCTACCATCTGCCGTTGAGCTTCAACATGGAGTTTGCGTACTTTTTGGTTTGCAGGGACTGTCTGGTATTTGGCCAAAGTATTTTCCGCTATTCCATTACCCAGAGGCAGGCGCAAATTATTGTTTCAGCTTCGAACTACTAGAAGCGATTCTGCACGAGTTCTCAGAATGCGGCCTCTTTGAAAAGGAAGAAGTCTTCAATGGATTACAAAAGGCTGTTACTTGGTGCGAACTAAACCGGCTCGAATATCGACCGGGGCCGGACGCGTATTGCGGCTGGAATTCCGGGGGGCAGATCGCGACATTGAACAAAGGCATACCTGAATCATGGGCCACAGCCGTTGTTCACATGTTCCTGTTCAGACTGAGCACGGAATTGTCGGAGCTTATTGAAAACCGAATTCGTACAAGCTACGACGCGAAGCTAACAAAGAAAGACGCTTCCAAGTGGAATGAACTGCTCGATGGTTCATTACCGCCGATTGTAGTGGGGACACCGACAACGGTTAAGCGTTTGCTCGAAGCCCAAATTGTCGAGGAGGTTGAAAAGATCAGTCAAAAGGTTCCGCGATTCGCCGAATTGGAAGGCAGAACCTCCGTACTCCTGTTTGGTCCGCCGGGAACATCGAAAACGTCTGTGGTGAGAGCTCTGGCTAAAAGGATTGGTTGGCCATGCGTCGAACTGAATCCGTCGAACTTTCTGAACGAAGGTTTGGAGAAAATATATGTCCGAGCCGATGAAATATTTAATGACTTGATGAATCTCTCGCGCACTGTTGTACTGCTTGACGAAATGGACGCGCTTGCGCAGCGGCGCACCAGTGACGGAACAGAAAGGCTAGATGTGACGCGTGAATTCCTTACAACAAGCATGCTTCCCAAGATCGCCAAACTACACGACGAGCGACGTATCCTTTTCTTCATGGCTACGAATCACTTGAAAAATTTCGACGAGGCCATAAAACGGCCAGGCCGTTTTGACCTTCTTATCTTTATGGGCCCTCCGTCGTGGGCGGAGAAGCTGAGTAGTCTCGATCAATTCTGGCCAAAATCAGACAGTAACGGAGACAAGACGAAATTTGATGAAGATAAAGGGAAAGTTAAAGCCGCTTTAGGTTCATGGATCGGAGAAGCGGATAAGGATAAGACTCGTGAGCTGCTCGACCTTTTTACATTCGGAGAGATGAAGTCGCTGTTCGAGGAGATTGCGTCCGGCAAGAACCTCCGGGAGGCTCTAGAAAAAACTGGAGAAAAGGGATTTCGCACTATAGTCGAGACATGGGGCGAAAATTACATCACTCTTCGGAAAAAAGATCGGGGGAAGAAGAATCCAGTTTACGAAGAGTATTTAGAAGATCGAGGATTATCGCGCATTCAGTGATCGATATTATGCCCGCTTTAATCTAACACTCTCTCTCGAACGCCCAAGAAGTGAACTAGGGCCTAAACCTACATAGTCTATCGGCACGTGGATTGCTGTTTCGACCTCATCTAGGAAACGTAAAACCTTTTTCGAAAGTTCATTTTCCGCTGCGCATCTTGCATCTATGTAGTCAAGATGATTCATCGCTATTCGCGTAGGCCTGTTAACCGCTATCGCTTGACGCACAATCGTAGGATCGAATCTGGCGACTCGCCTTACAGTCTTCGTCACTGATGTATGTTCAATTATTGGTAAAGAACTTCCAGATTCTTTTGTAACACTGGCCCAATCGATCTCATTTGGAAGAGGGCCGGAGTTACCTCCAACGCGAATTGGAAACGCTCTTAGAACCATCACAATGTCGTCAACATCTAGTGGACTGAGCCCGACTTCGGAAATGAAGGCTGCGGCCGTAGTATCGCGACTTGTGACAAACGGATAGTCAGCTGAGTGCAGCACAGACAAACCAAAGCCCTGAGTCCCCTCAATGACGACTCGTTTATCAGCGTTCAGAGCATCTCGAAGAAGGTCCCCAACCGGCTTCACGTAGTCGGCGAGAGATGGCTCGTATTTCGCCAGCATGGCGGTGTCTAGGCGGTCAATGCGCCTTTGAACGGCTGCTCCGGTTCCACTAAGCGTTGACGCGATTGATTTGCGCAATGAGCCTGAGCGCTCCCGCAGTTCCTCATCCTCAGTGATGATCACTGCATTGGGGTCAATCAAAAGACGATCCCTAGTCAAACCAGTTCTAGCGATTTCTTCCAAGAGGATCTTAGGACTTATGTAGCTCCCAGCCGCCAATCCGCAGATCACATTAGGTAATATCGAAGCAGTGGGCAGTTGCCTAAATACTATGGGGTTACCAAAGGAATCAATAACTGTATGTCCAGCGTTGGAACCACCGACTCGCACCACGGCAAAAGCTCGCATTTGAGCAGCAAGAAAGTGCGCGATTTTGCCCTTGCCTTCAGATCCAAATTGGCCTCCGACAACGACCGTTACTGGCATGAAATATCTCTCTCTCCTTCAAGTATTAGACGGTCTCACCGAACGTTTTCAGAACCTCTGCCTGGAAAAGCTTTTTCGAATCATAATTCATGATGGTGACGTTAGCTAATGCGGCTAGCTTTTGCACATTGCCTTCAACTGGATGAGAGTCTGCTTTCTCAAAATCCTCTTTGGTATGACCTTCAGCTATATATCGTTCTAGACGTGCGGTCAAGGGAGCTGAGACATGAACGTGCAGGAAATCCGGGCCGAAGGTTTCTACTAAAAGCGCATGATCCTCAGGATGTCTTAATCCATCCACCACCAGATTACCACTCTCTGGGAGTCGTTGAAACACTTGGCGCCCCAACCAGCGCTGACCGGGTTCTTTATACACTTCTTCTCCAATTCTTTGCAGAGATTCCCGAGTTGGTTGAATCTCGCTTCTTGCCAATAAGTCCTTGAGGACTAGGCTATATCTTCCGTAAGTGAAGCCCAACGATTCGATGATTTCAGCTGCGGTCGTCTTACCAGCGGCGATTGGTCCGCTTAACCCTATGATTCGCCGAGCACCCCAGGCATTTTTGTCGGAGCTGAGTTCCGGGATTATCAGATATTCTTCATCGGTATTTCCAAGCGCTTCGAAGTTGCCATTCATGAAGAACTGACCAACAATCGCCGAGGTGATGGCGTCCAGTTCATCATGCGTCACCGGATTAGAGGTGAACGCTCCTCGAAGCCCGTACTCGCCCAGCGCCGTCTTGAGCAGGTCCACATCAGCCCTCTTTCGCGGTATGCCAATAATGTCTTGTGCCGCGCCAGGGTAGCTTTCAATGACGGGAATGCCCAAACTTCTGAATAGTGTGGCGAGCCGAATACCGCGCGCAGTCAAGTTCTGCATACTCCTTATTAACGAGGGGTAAACATTGACGCCTCGCTTCTTCAGAACCCGCTCGCAATACCTGGTGATACCGAAGATATACCTACCCGGATCATCGTCGGTCACGATGAGCCGTCCTTGAGGAAGCGACAGCGGTGAATCTATTGAGACGAGATCAGGTTTGCATTTGATGGAGGCTGCGACGAGCTCATCGTCTGGGCCGATCATTCGTGTCGTTGTCTTTCTCCCGTGAACTAGACACCATCCTGAAGCCTTTTTCTCAGAACCAGTTAAATCAATGCCTACGATTCGTAATTTTGAGACTCTCTTCGCGAGATCCTTCAGTGTGATAAGTGGACCCCTGCGTCCTCGATAAGGTTCTAATCTGAGCTCGCTCCGGAGTGCCGAGAAACCGTCTTCGGCCCATTCTGGTTCTGCCGCGAGATGTTCAGAGAATCGATAAAAAGGGAGCGCACAAGCGGGCACAAGGTCTCTCTCTGCAAGTCTATCGACAGCACGATCAAGGATATACTTCATTCCTTCAATGTCGGCGTGGTTGTAGGAGATTAGAAACTTGAGTGCTTGAACGTCGCCCTGTTTATACCGATACCATAATAAGGGAGCAGCTACTCCACCGATATCCTTCAGATGCGAAGGCCTCTCTAAACCAATTAGCTTTTCAACCTCCTTTTGTCCACCACTCAAACCCACTCGTTTCGATAGGAATCTCAAGTCGATGTGCGTAGTCGGAAAGTGAGTTTCTGGAAATTCATGTTTCACAAAAGGCAGGTCAAAAATGGAGCCATTAAATGTGACTATTGCCTTTGCGTTTAGGAGTGCGACTTTTAGTGGCTCAAAGTCTTGTCCCTTAATATAGACGTGATAGTTCGCCCCAACGCTCCATCCAACAAGTGTGATTGTGTCGTAGTATCGACTTAGCCCTGTGGTTTCTATGTCAAGGAATAAGGTCTCTTCCGGAAACCCTAATGCGATCCGGTGATGTTCTTGACGAGGCAAGTTGTTTGCGAAGAAGTCAGCATCTCCAATTTCTAGGGCGCGCCTCGACTCGTAGAGCGGATTGCTTTCCTCAGAGTAAAGATTAAACATCCTTAACTGAGAACCGTTTTCATGCTCTAAATCATCCCACGAATAGATTCCTCTGCCCCAGAGTTCGCGCTCTCTTTTCGCACCGATGCCTTTAATCTGGCGGAATGAATATTTCAGCATTAGGAACGCTTCTCTTAACTCTGGAAAACCATTGACTTCTCAACTGGGCCGTATCCTGGGCCCTTGCTTTTGGCACCAATTGTATCTTTCAACACCGCATCATTGAAGGATCTCATACATCGCTCCACTGATAGACAGATATCACGCTTCCATCGGCAGGTGCACAAGCGTCCTCACGCTTCAAGCAGAACCTCCGGATGCTTTTTCGCGATGGTCAGCAATTTGAGCGCGGCATCTCCAGGTTCTCTTGAACCCTGCTCCCAAGCCTGGACCGTCTTGGGGCTGATATTCAGCATCATCGCAAAAACTGCTTGTGAGCAGTTGAGTCTTTCACGTATTCGAGCAATGTCTTTTGGTGACATTGCCTTTGGCGGTCGCGGCGCTTGGATGCGAGTTACTTTTAGATCGAGGCGCTCGCCACGCTCAAAGGCGAGAGCGCCCTCCATGGCCTGCTTAAGATCGGCAAATGCCTCGTCACTCATGTAGTTTGTTTTGTTCGTCTGAACTTTCCGCGTTCTTGCTGCTTTCATAGCTCTCAACGTTCCCTCCTAATCTCTTGGCTAAGCGCCCCGATAATCCGCTTTTGCTCCGGGGATAAGTCTGCTTGCTCACCCTTGCTGAACAGGTACAGCAAATGAATTCTGCCGGCGTGTTCGAAATAGAGATACAGATATCGATAACTGCCACTCTTACCACGCGACGAGGCAGGATCGGCGACTCTTGCCTTTCGAACGCCGTGCGTGCCTTTCACGACCGCGCCGCGCTCTGGATTCTGAACTAAGTCGGATTGGATTCTCGCTAAGACATCGCCTCCGAGATCGCGGATCTGTTTGAAAAAGACCTTCGACTCGACGAATTCAAACCAGACTCTATCGCCGATCTCCGCCATTTCTCGGACTATACTACTGAGTGGTATATATCGTCAAATTTGCGGATCAGCCGTCTGCTTTGATCAATCATCGTAACTCTGCCAGGGTTCGTAGCCTTCGCTTCACAGGTCTGATCCTTATCTATCTACTCCATTGTTATGGCTGGCGTGGTTGCCACAGTTTCAAGTTCAAACCTAGCTATCGAAGGGCACAGTAGGTGCTACGCACCTGAGATGTATGTGACACGTCACCCCCTGAATTCGGGGGTGACGCGTCTACGTTGTAGACGCCCGTGTCTACAATGTCTACTTTGACAAATAAAGGGCTTATCCAATTCTTGTAGACATTGTAGACAAACGTGTAGACAGGGTAGGGGGTCTGTATACAACCCTTTTTTCTTTACTTGGAGAATAGAAATGGACGAAAGCAAGGAAACTAAGAAATCAAAAAACATCACGTTTCGCCTGACGATTGACCAGTACGACCAAGTGGAGAACGCGGCGCTGGCAGCCGGCGAAGATCCGAACAGTTGGTGCCGGAAGGCCGCGCTCGTCCAATTGACCGAAGGCTTTGGGCTGACGAAAAACGACCGTCTGATCTACGAAGAGATCGCGCGTGTCCGCTATCTTGTCGGGCATGGATTCAGGATGCTAATCGGTGGGCAAGATGCAACGGCTGAAATGTGGAAGAAGATGACTGCGGACGCCGATTATCACCGTGAGGTAATCGCCGATGACTTGCTTTCGCGGAGGCGAAGGTCCGGTTAGGAATGGCGTTTCCAGTGAGCGATCATACACGCGCGTTTGCAGTCTCGATCAATTACCGTCTAGCTTGGGCGGTGCCGCGCTTTTGCCGCTCGCTTCGCCCACGCACCGGCTTCGGCCTCCTGGCCTTACCCTTAGACTTGAATCTCTCAAGCGCGCCTTCAAGCACTTCTCGCGGCTCGTCCCAAGGCTTTAGGTCGCCAGACAGGTATATCTCGTACAACTCCCGCGCGAGTTTGTGTTCTTCCGTGTAAGGCCAGATCATTCTGATTCCGTCTTGCAAAGTGTTGATGACTCTCATGCTACCTTCCGGGCCGCTCGCGATCGCTTTCTTGAGAATGAACAGTAGGTGGGCGAGACAGTCAGCAGCGCCGGGGTCGTTGCAGAATGCAGGGTCGAGAATGATTTCCCAAGTCTCTTGATCTGCGAGTAGGTTTCTGCAATTGCAGGTTTGGTCGGCTGCCTCGCTCATACTACCCTCCATTGCGCGGGATTGTTCTGAAATAACGAGTCTTACTGCTACTCGACAACTATTGTCGCTCGACGCCATTATACGCATCGCCAAACTATTGTCAATAGACAGTAGTTGAGAGAAGTGGGCTAGTAAAATGTTTTGTGCCGACAATAGATTCCCATATAATTTCGCCGTGCCTAAAGCCACTCACGACTACATATCAACTACGGAGGCTGGAGAGATCTTGGGGATCTCCCGCCAGCGTGTTCTCAAATTAGTCCAGGAGGGCAGATTGAAGGCAATAAAGGTCGCCAACGTTTACTTGATTAAGAAGCGCGATTTAACGGACGTTAAGGACAGAAAGCCAGGCCGACCAACCAAGTCAAAGAGCCGGCACAAATGAGTGCGAACAATGGGAACATTCGAATCTAGGTTGCAGGCAAAACTCCCGTGTTGCAAAATACATACTCTGAAGTGTTTTACAACACGTGCCGCTTCCCCACCTTCCGGTTTTGTCACGCCCACGACGCTGAAAACGATTTCCCATCTCGTCGCACGCTGGATTATTCAAGACACGCTCCGTTCTCTATGGCACATACCTTGTAATGGCCGAGCGATACCATGCTCGACCAAACCTTAGACCTGAAAGAAAAACTAACCCGCGTTCTTGATCGCGCCAAGCATGAGGCAATCGCCTTGGTTCTGGCCCAACCCGAAACTGAGCGAGCCCCGGCGGAGCCGGTGCTTGAGTGGATGACGGCTACCCAACTCGCCCGCTATTGGCAGCTCGTTAACGCCAACGACGAGCCCACAACCGCCGGAATTCTGAAGTGGGTCAAGAGATCTGAGAATGATCATCCTTTGCCACACGCTTACATGGGTGACCTCTTGCGATTCAACCGACAAGAGGTTGACCTGTGGGCAAAGGAAGAAGCGGAACGGCGACGAGTCCAAAATCAAAACCGGCGTCTAAAAATTGCGTGACAGTAACCCTCTCTGGGATTTAGAATCGAGCCACTTTGACGGCTGGGATTCCTTTTCCAGAAGGGAGAGCAGCCGAATGGCAATTTACAAACGATACAAAGGGAGGAGACTCAAGCGCACTGACGCCGATTGGGACGAGGGCACCTGGTGGATTGAATTCAGTCTACAAGGCCAATACATCCATCAATCGGTTCCCGGTGCGCGAACTCTGGCTCAGGCTCAACGAGCCGAAAGCCAAATCAGAGAAGCGATCTATGAACGGAGATACGATCCGGGCAAGAAATTCTTCTCTGAATTTGTCGATGAAACTTTCTTGCCATGGTCGAGAGCGAACAAGCGCAGTTACCGCGAGGATGAACAGCGCTCGGTTACGCTCAAAGATTTCTTTGGTGAGAAACATCTGCGGGACATCAAGCCAATGATGATTGAGAAATTCAAGCGGGAGCGGTTGGCGACGCCGACCAAGCACGACAAGGAGGACCGGCCCAGGCCGCGCACTCCGGCAAGTGTCAACCGCGATCTCGCTTGTCTGT
>WNFR01018628.1_pt1 | contig 12497 bp, 13 predicted proteins | sample 5400221 | NCBI WGS metagenome assembly WNFR01 (sample SAMN13153357, study PRJNA577476) | soil metagenome | isolation source: 40 cm soil under Madrone tree | place: USA:California | collected 2016-06-14 | reverse complement strand
GAGGTGCCTCATATCACTTGCAAGTGCTCTGCACAGGAGCTTGATGACGACCCCATCTCTGCTGACATGTCGGAGCTGCCAACCGTCCAGATCCAGCAGCCTTCCCCCCCAAAACAGCCTAGGCCTGCACAACGCCCACACCTTGAGACCACACCAGATGGTGAGGAGAGTGTTGAAGAGGTGAATGTTGAGGAGGTGAATGTTGAGGAGGTGAATGTTGTGGGGGTGAATAACCAGGAGTACAAAAATGGACTTGAGGCATATGGAACAGTGCGTGGCCCCTTCCTTTACATTGATGTGTGCTAATCTGATACTCCATACTCAAGGAATGCTGTGGCCCATGCTGTTATGAACACAGGACTCTAGGGAAACACTTTAGTGTCATGTGACTGTGGGAATAACTCCGGCTATCTCTTAACCGGTTTAGCATGTGACAAGTCACGAGGAATCACCTAACAAGTGACAGGAACACCCTGACAAATACCCATTACTCCAGAACTCCGAAATCATGTAATCACAATGACACCACTGGAAAGTGGTGCCATTTCACGCTCTTTTCTCATTGGATAATCTTTAGATCTTAAGGCACCACACCTGCGAACAAGGGTGTGAGGATTCTGCGCACAGACCATGTATTAGATAAGCTTGTTGTATATAAGGTCTAATAAATTGGACAGTCTTCTTTAGACTGTCCACTTGTGCCCTGCATCGAGTAACGGTCATCCTGCCTGTCTCTCTCTTCCCCCTCATCTTGTTAACCCTCTTGATCATCTCCCGCCTTAGTGCCCCTCACTCCGCCATCAGTGTAGACCCTGTTCACACATACAAGTGAATTACTGTTTAGGAAGCAGTAAGTTCATTACAGCAGCGAGGAGGCGATGAGGACATGAGGTGGGAGATGGCTGGGGTGAGAGAGGGAGGCGACGTATCAGTGGCAAGGGAGGCGCAATGAGAGAGGGTCAGTTGCGGGGAGATGGAAAAGGGCAATGTCACAGGTGAGATGTGGCCTGTGTTGTTGTTGTCATGCAGGGGCTTGTGGCCCGCACACTCATTGTTGTGTGGGGGCTAGGTGCTTGCACTCCACGCCATGTCTTTGTCGTCATCACGTGGGTGGTTGAAACCCATGTGTTGTCACACATGAGCTTGTGGCCCACACCATCATGGGTGCTTGTGGCCTGCATTATTGTTATCGTGTGAGGGCTAGTTGCCTAGCCCCATGCGACGATAACAACGCAGGGACTTGTGGCCCACATCAGAGTCATGCATGGGCCCATGACCCATGTCAGAGTTGTGCATGTGTGGCCCACATTGGAGTCACACATGGCGCAAGGCAGAAGGAACAGCATGATGAGAATGAGGCTTGGGCACGGATGGAGGGAAGCAGCGCAAGGCACAGGTGGGGGCGAGGACACTGAAGGAGAGACAATAATGATGAGAGGAGACAAAAGATCACAAGTTTAGAGGAAACACACCAGAGCAATGATTGTGACAACAGTCCACCAATCCCTACAGCACAAAAGAGGGGAGTAATTAATTCACCTCAAGAAGGTTTGACCACTGGTTAACCAGCAACCCGTACCTGTGAAGGGTAAGGGTACCAACCCACAGCAAACCCACACCCATGTTGAAGGGTACAGGTCACAGTATGGCCCGGGTATGTGTACGGGTACATGTGAAGATAGCAGGTTACCTGTGTTGAACACTAGCAGATCATGGGGGCAAATCCTGAGGCATGAGGGTGAATCAAAGGCAAATCTGCTGCTCTTCAGACTGCAAAGGTTGGCTGAGACATGAGGCCAGTACTCATACTGGGAAGACGGGGACATGGGCCGGTAACTATACCTGAGAATGGGGATGCAAGCCTGGCTGCCATCTTCTGGGATCCACAACCTGAGCCCTTAGCCAGTCAATGCCAAGACGATGTCCTATCATGGGAACGGCTGTTTCCGTCCATCTTCATCTGGCCCTCAGCCATCTGGCCAGGCCTGCTCATCACTAGGGATAATATAGAATAGAATAGAATAAGATGGGTTTCAATGGGTTTTGTCCAAGTTATGCAGCCAGAGGGCCCATAACCTAGAGATTTTAGGTAGATGGGATGTTTAGATTAGGAATTAATGATAGTGATGTTGAGCACACAGTGACAGCAGTCACACACACAACTTGTCCTTTATTCCCCCTATCCCTCAGCTACTAGATGAGGGCCGACTGCATCAGCAGATACCTTGTTTACTTACATTCACGTGCGAGAGGGAACAAGCATAATAATTGAACTAGGGAACAAGCATAGTATTACAACTGTGTCCAACATGGAATGACACAATGTGTCGAAAACGAATGAAAGAGTGAAATAGACAGCTCTTTATATGTTCAGCAATGGATACAATCCAAGGCCAGGTGTTGACATTGAAGGAACAATTCACAATGGCTGTGAAACAATTGAAAAAGTGAGAGGAAAACCATACAAACATGGCAATCTGCCAGACCAAATCACACCATGACTATCAACTGCTTGGGTGGTAACAGTGTGTGAGCCTCCTCTGTCCTCGTAAAATTGCAAAGTACAAAAAGTGGAGCATTCACATTGATGGAAACTAAAAGAAAACAGTGTCAAGGAAACAATTACCACTGACCCCTGCATACGTGTACACAGACTATTGCTCACAGGGACAAAAAATTGATAAAGCCATCATTGATATTGCCACACCTCCATGGGGGAGAATAACACCATCCAATATTTATGTGGCTTTGTGTTGCTGTTGTGGAAGAGAGAGTATTTGACTGTTAAGGGATTTTGATGAAAGACTAGTCAGCAGTCACCCTGGAAAAGGAATGGAGGATGGAGGATGATGAATAAAAGCGGGATGAAAGATATAGACAAAGACAGCACAACAATGTTTATGATGTATTGACTCTCTCTTGCACAAGAAAGTATATGGGACTGCTAAAAGATTTCAATGGGACACAAACGGACGAGAACATGTGAGGAAGATGATGACAAACGTATGTGAATGGAATGGTGCTGTGGTCAGTGTTATCATGCAGATGTGGAGAACATCCAGTGGGAGTGACTGAGATGAAAATGTTGCACACAGAGGGGACATTTGAAATTTGCTGGTCAAAAAAGATATGCAAAAAAACCATGGAGGAGTGGGAAGGGATATGAAGACAACATGAGTGGTCAGTATTATCCTGCGGATGTGGAGAATCAGAATGAGTAGTGGAGAATTCAGAATGTGTAGTGTAGCCTGGCACAGCAAAGACAACAGCAATCACCAACATTGTGACATAATTGTTTCCCGCACCAACGGTGCGAATTTGGTCGAAGGGCTGACTAATTACCGGGCTGAGTGACCTTGTAAACAAGGTAACTTATACTCCTGTCCTGCTACTTTGCCCCTATTCCTTTTTGCACTTCCCAACTTGTCGTGCCAGCCACCACAATTGGTCAGCACCGGCCCGGCAGCCCACGTCGTCGGGGCGCGGGGACGGTGTGGCCACGCCAGCGGGAGGGCGCTGTGGCCACGTCATTCGTCGTCGAGGCGCAGGGGCCGTGGGCCGTCGTCGTGCAGGGCGCGGGGGCGGTATGGCCGCATTGTCGTCGCTGCGTGGGGCTGTATGGCCCCGTGGCCGTCACGTCGAAGCGTGGGGTGTGTGGCCGTATCGTCATCGGGGCGGGGGCGTGGTGTGGGCCGCGTCGTTGTTGAGGAGCGGGCGCGGTGTCGTCGTGTCGCCGTCGGGGCGCGGGGACAGTGTGGCCCGCTGCCGGGGGGCGCTGTGGCCGCGTCGTTCGTCGTCGAGGCCCAGGGGCGGTGGACCATCGTCGTGCAGGGCGCGGGGGCGGTATGGCCGCGTCGTCGTCACTGCGCGGGGCTGTATGGCCCCGTGGCCATCGACACGCGTCTTCCCACGTTCGCATCGCGTCTTCCTGCGTTCGCGTCGCATTTTCGCGTGTCGGGGAGAGGTGAGATATTGAGAAAAAAGGAGGGGAAGGGGGCGTACCTGCGCTGTATGGCCCCGTGGCCGTCGTCGCGTCTTCCTGCATTCGCGTCGCCTTTTCGTGCGTCGGGGAGAGGTGAGATAATGAGAAAAAAGGAGGGAAAGGGGCGTACCTGCGCACATTTGGGTGCGTCATCCGCACTGCGTTTGCATTCGTCGGGGATTGGGGATTGTTTACTTAATGTTATTTAGTTACACACTATTTTAATCGGAAAGGTTATTTTATTTTTTTGACTGGTCCTCACGTGATCGGTCACGTGATGTTTAGGGGGCGAGCTAGGCCATGGCCAGTTCCATCCCTTGGGAGGAGCTAGGGCCGTTTGGGTACTCTCACCCTCATGTGCCAACAGCAAATCTATTATTCTTTCCCGATCTAATCACACAAAACTATCTAATTTCTTCAAATACATGCATGGTGTTTGCATAGTTATGAAAGAAATGGATTAGAAGAAATCTTCTAATAGCCAATTTTCTAAAAAGGAGGGACTTGTAGAAGTAGGGCCACATAATCCATGCCGGTTGTAATGGTGTGTGTTGTATGACATAACGCAAGCAGGTCATAGGGCGCAGTAAGGAATTTGATAATGAAAATCGGAAAACGAGACGATGAACTGCCCAATGCATCTAACATCCATTGCTGTAAGCAACACACAATTGTATCAGCATTGGTGTAACTAAGCACTAGGATGATTAGTCTCAAGATGCTCTGTGAGCAAGTATGCACGTCCCGAGGAAAATTTGAGGCCACAAAGATCACAGGCAACCCGGGGCAGGTGCTTGTCCTTGTAGTGGCGGTTGAGTCCTGAAAGTTGGGCATAATTGGCATCACACATGATGCACTGGTAGCGGGTCTGGTTTGGGGCTAAGGCCACACCCCGAATTGGTCCAGCGGTATGAGATTGGTAAGTTTGACCAAGGAGTGGCCGAAAAGTAGATGGTCGGGGGGCGCGAATGACATCACGGCTTACGAGAGTGGTTGAGCCTGAGGGTGGGTGACCAGAGATAAGGTATTCTGAGGGGGCTTGATTGAAGTGCGGTGGGTACACTGCCACTCCGGGAGAGGTGGGCGCTGCAGGTAAGCCATCTAGTATCTGTTCTTGTGGAAGATTACTGTGTCCGGGGGGGTGATAGCCATAACGTAATTCTGGGCCTAGGACTGTTTGGGGAGCGATTGGGAAGCTATCAGAGAGAGGTGTGTATTCTGAATAACGTGGGTCAATTGTGATGTCACCCCCGGTCATTGCATAATCTACCGAGGGTTGTGGGGGCAATGGAGGGAATGGACTCAGTTTGCCGCGCTGGTCCAGAAACGGCGGTGATGGATTAAGGGAGGGCCCACGCTTTGTTGCCACACCAATAAGAAGGATCATGACAGTAGGGTACACGAGGGGTCTCACCTTGCCAGTCCCAAGTTGCAATGGCACAAGGCCGAGGACGACCATGGCCGGAATGGCCCTACCAGCAAAGGGGATCGTAGCCGTAGTTAGAGTGGTAATCCCCTCAGCAAGGCTCTGGTGATCGCTAAAATGAACTTGCTCCAGGTCTTTAGGGTAACAAGCCCGTGTAGGTGTCATTCTTGGAGCGTACATGTTGTTTGTGCTGAGAAAGGACTATAGCGTCGTCACCCTGGCTGAGGCAATGGCCGAATGACGTCGAAGAAGCCGAGGTCATGTTATTTGTTATGTGAGGGAAGACTCAGTGAAGAGAAACCATTGAAGGTTCGAGTTAGAAGGATTGACCTGTGATATTTAAACGTGTTCATTCTGCCATGCCAGTGAAGCGGATATGTATGTCTCTAGGCACCATAACGTCACTGTAAAGAAAAATCAGACTCAGTGGTAGTTAGACGAGGTGCACAAAATTGGCGCGGCGCTTATTGGCACGAACGTTATGAACACACGAACTATGGCACACCGGTGGATCGATCGTCAATCTTGAAACCCCGAATTGCGTGCGAACTCGTGACTAGATGTTGTTCCAGGAGGACGAACCCATTAGTAAGGGAAGGGCCAAGGGAAGGGCCAAACCGTAGCTAACGCATACCACGCAACCCCGTCCGCGAAGACAGCGTTGACTATACGCTCCGTACTGGGCGCTTTCTCTATGTTCCGGGAAGAGATCTCAATCACAGAATTGTCCCAGAAGCACGAGCTAACCAAAAAGAGTATGTCACCATGTGTATGAAATTTGTAGCTGCACGTGAGTGGGGTGAGACCGTCAACAAGGTTGTGTCGATGTCGAAGATTAGAACTATGGAACCGCATGTGACGCTTTCACTCTGCATGACCGATTTGCTTAGGGACCTGTGGAGTGCTTATGACATGTTAAGGAGTTAACCCTTGCCTCTACTGAAGAGATTGATTGGAAAAACCATGCGCTGTGCCGTAACGGAATAGCAATTCACATTGCAAACACCGCACAAGCACAGCCAACATCTATCGTTTGTACTCACTTCTGCGTTTGTTCTCCATCGTGTTGTGTCATGCCGCGCCACGCGCGCCGCACAGTGAGAATGGCATATAGAGAGAAGAAAAGTGCATGTTAACGCTGCGTGGCGCTGCGCCTGGGAGCCAGATCGCGTCTGAAGATGTCAACTTCTCCAAAGGGACAAGAATGGCGACGGAGAGACAGATGCGCGCGCTGACATATGAGGTATAGATTAGCCATCAACAAGGACACGACGTCGACAAGGAAAGGGGGCACAGCAAAGATGGGTGTGACTGGCGGTGTGCTAGCGAAGCGATGGTGCCATTGTCCTGGCTTCCAATGTATGGTTGCTCTCACACGCGTATGGCCGGAACTACAAGGTCTTAGCATCGCTTAGAACAGGGGAAAGAAACGCCGAGGGATGGGGTTCGTCTGAAAGCATATAGATTTGTTAGTGGCGTCATGCCGCGTATGTTCAAATGGGCTTGCTTTTGGTAGATGAACTCCTATCACATGCCTGCAGACAGCCATAGGCATTTAGGACCACGGACTGTCCATGTGGGACGTTGTGATACAACTGCAATGAGAATTATTGTTCAGTTGAAAATTTTGACAGGCCCATATTTGCGCCGCGAGAAGCACGTGACCAGCTGGCATACGCCCACTTTGCACGATCCAATTGTGTAGATCCGCGTCTTTGGTTATTAAGAAGTCCTTTCTACATTGGGTTATGCGTCTTCTCTGTGGAAAGAGAAACGTTATGGTTATTCTTTCCGTAATAGGATCAGCGTTTGACAGGAACGGAACTATGTTACGATAGAACAATGTCTTGGTTTCAACTTGAATGACACCCGGCCCGCCCCAAGATCACACTCCGTCCGACCCTACCAACAGAGTGGGATGTTTGCTGACCCATACCAACTTAGTACATGAGCGCTGCATGAGCTGGCACGTAGCCATTTGTCTTTCTGTGGTCCTCCTCCCATCCGATCTCTTCAAACTAGAGTGCGGGCTTTTCGTCCGCTTTTGAGTCGATCAATCCAATCTGACTACATTTCTGTCACTAGTGTACTAAACGAACACGAGCGAGCTTACTCCCTCTCCCGATTGGAGGCAATTGGTCATCCTATTAGGCTGGTACCTGAGTGGCCTATGTAATGCAAGGGCCCTGTAGTTCGGAGGCTCCTGGGACCTGGGGACGCGCAATCAGAGTGTTTATTGAAGGCATAATAGCATTTGGGCTGGCGGGTTGCATATACGCAAGCCCTTCTCTTGATTTTGCCTAGTAGCGGCATTTAAGGGTTTGGGGCGATGTATGCTCCCAGTTCAACGTTCAACCCCGATCACGACTTGTGGCCGATTTTTGCACTCTCAGCTCAGCTAGTTCATCTCCCACTATTCGGTTCAGGTACTACTATGGCATTGTAGGCATGGGGCCGAAGTCTCGGATAGTAAACCTTCTAGCACTCAATGAAATCCGTGGTAGTTACGTAGCCATTTGTAGCCATCGATTGCTTCAACTGTCCGATTCATAGTAACTTAACGCCTGCTCCGTTGAGCTTCATAGCTTCATCGGTGGCATAGCTGTGCAGTAATCCCGATTGGGATGTTGTACTGTGCTATGGGTTACATGACACTGCACATTTTATTTCATCCCCTCGTTTCACCGCCATCATGTCGCACAATTACGGTGTGGTGTTCCACCTGCGAAGGTGGCACTCCAACTGTGCCCTAGCCTGAAGTTTGGCGTATCTCTATCTCCAACCCTAGGAACTGATGGGTCTATCAATCAGAAGCGCTGCAACTCCACCTTGGATACCTTCTCATGCGGGCACAAACAGCTTCCTTGCACATAGCATGCGCATCCCAGCAATAAGGCCGGCACTGGCCATGGCCAAAGACCCGGCATAATAGATCGCAGGGCGGAAAGCTGCGCGGCCCGCACTGGAGCCACCATATGCTTGAAGCAGCCATCCAGCGCCAGGCGAGCCCTGCATCGTCGTAATTATCGGTCAAATTCCGCAGAGGCACTAAGGTGGAACGAACGAACCAGGAAGTACCCGAAGGCCCATCCAGACACAGTCATCGCCAGTGCGTTCGCCGTTCTTGTATTCCCGTATACACTGCTGAATACGCTAGGGATGAGAGAAAAGAACCCTCCAGAACCAAAGCCGTTTATCACGATCAACGCCACGAGCGGGGAGATGCTAGAAGACGCACGCCAGATGGTGAGCATGCTGAGTGCGTTGGCGGTGAGCGCGAGGACGAGTCGCCCAATGCCCCGAAACCACGGCGGAGGCCAGATTGAACGTGGCTAAGACACAAGAGGCGAGCGAGGCGGAGGCGCCGACGGAATTGGCATAGAGCGGAATGAAAAAGGGCGGGACGAGGAGCGGGAAGGTAGCAAACCGAGGAAAACAAAATTTGGGATACAAATTGAGGAAGAGAAGGGCGGCGATCACCTTGTAATGGAAAGCCGCTCCCACGAGCCGCCCAAATGGTTGAAAAAAAAATTCTGTAAATGCACTGATGATGACCCGGTGCATACCGCAGAAAGGAGTGTTGTGTTGGTGCGTTGTTATCCTATGAATATTCACTGTACACAAAAACTGCTGTTTCCCATCATCCGCACATGTAGGAATCACCATACAACAAAATTTTGCCGAGTCATCGCGTATGTCAATGCGTGCGACGCCGCCGACATCACCTGGGCGGCAACGGCCTGAAGAAATACCACAAGATAGCATGAAACCAAAGAATTCAAGAGACCACATATTACTGTACTAGGAGCCATTACATGCAGTGCATCACACGCGAAGTGATTTGTGGTCAATAACAAGAGAGCCGTTTATGCGGCCCAAGAAGGATTCTGATTCTGATGCCCAATATCGCCCAGCAACACTTCCATTTGACTCGGATCTCAGTTTCTGTTATGGTATTGGTTTCTTAGGCTCATTGATGGGGTCACGCCAAACTCGAGGCCGATGCAAATGCTTGGGATTGTTGCCCTGACGGGCGATCGAATGGCGCAGGCGAATCACAATTGTCGTTACCCCACAATGTGGTCAGGGGCCTTATTCGTTGCCACCCCCTTCCTCGGTTTCAGCCAGTTTCCTGGTTAATTCTCCCTTATACTATCGCAGTCGGTGCCTTGATATGATCTGTCGTTCTCACTACCTCTCCTCTCGTCATGATCTCGTCATTCATTACAATGATTACATTCTGCATGGTCGCCTACTATCTGTTAGCCTCCGAGTCGCGGTCTCTGTATCAGTGCTCGCCTTCCCTTGTCACCTCTGCCCCCCTTTGTGTGGAAGGCAGGGTTTTCCCGCCCTCTCCCCAACTTTTCCCCTTCCCTCATCTTCCCTCCGCTATCCACGCAGTTGCATAGAAGCTACGACCCAGGCACCAGGACATGTCTGGAGATGCTTCGTAAAGTTATACATGCGCCCCGAGGAGAATCTGAAGTTGCAATGACGACAGGACATCCAGGGCATGTGCTTTTCCTTGTAATGGCGGTTGAGCCCCGAAAGCTGGGTGTACCTAGCGCTACACATGTTGCATTGGTGGTGGCTCGTGAATTGGTCTACCCCGACGCCTTGCCAGTCAATCGGTTTACCGGAATTAGAAGAGGTTAAGTTTCCTTGGTAAGATTGATTAAGTTGTAGGGAAGTAGGTAACCAGTTCCCTTTGTTCAAGTTTTCGTTGGCTGCGTGGGTGGGGGAAATGACATCGCCATTGATCAGGGAGGGCGAGGGGATGTGACCACTGGCAGTGACCAGTGATGATGTGGTACGCCCGGGTGCTTGATTAAAGGGAGGCAGGCATACTTCTACTCCGGGTGAGGTCGTGACTGCCGCAGGGCAGTTGTCCAATAACCGTTCTTGAGTGGAACTACCGCGTACAAGGAATTGATGGCCATCGCATAACTCCCGCTGGGAAATTGAGCTTCGAGGAGTGATCGGGATGCTACCCGGAGGAGGCGCCCACCCCAAATAGCGAGGGTCTGTCGCTGTCATAGAATAAATCATGGAGGGCTGCGGCGGCCCTAATAAGTGCGATGGAGGGAATGGACTAGGTTCGCCGCCTTTCTCCGAGAACAGTGATGGTGATGGGTCAGGGGGAGGTGGACACTTTGTGTGCTACATCAGTGAGGAAACAAGCAGGGTCCACAAGAAGTCTCACCTGGCCTGTCCCAAGGTGGAAGGGCAGAAGATTAAGGGTAACCCTAGTTGGAACTGCGTCGCCAGAGAAAGGAATGATGGCCATAGCTGAAGTGGTAAACCCCCCATAGTTGCCCGGATCGACGTTGGAGTGCGCAGGCTCCGGGCACTTAGCGTTACTGGCCTGTGGAGAAATCACTATTGGTGCGCGTACGTTTCTTGTGCTCAGGAAGAACTACAACACGCGTTATAATAAACCCATGGGAATGTGCATGTTAATTGGGTGTAGACGCACATGTAACTGGGAAGAAAACCAATCCATTAACTCTTGTACAGATTGATGAGGGCATTCGGCCTGCCTGAAGCGAGAGGAGTCCACTGCTGTCGTAAAGACCGAGGCCATGGTCACCTTGTTATCTACAACAGCGAAAGTGAAGACTTGGCAAAGGAAGGCCACCAAGTGCTAACACCATTTAAACGCTTTATATCTGGTTTATTCTGTCATGCGCGGCGTGATCACATCTCAAGGCGTTTCAGTCTACCGCCGCAGTCGCACGGGTGGTGACCGGTGACCTTGAGGTGGTCTGGACGTGCACGAAATTTGACTTTACGAGAATGGCACAGCGCTGTTGGCATGGCTTTTCCATCACCTGCAGAAGAGCCACGCCGGCAGTTAGGAGAATAACCGCTGTTTACATGTAAACAATGAGTAGTATCCATTACAGCAAGAAACCGAATGAGACAACTTTCACCGTGACTCTGAGTTGACCACAGTGCTCTTGCAGTATAGCGTTGAAACCCTTGCTTTGAGATAAAAAGGTCGGTTATTAGAAAGTCAGGGCGTAGTGCTGTAATGGAAAGCAGACTCATGTGGCAATTTCGTACCAGAACCTCATCAAAAGTACTTGTTTCTATCTTGGCTAGTTTGCCATGTCGGGCCGTGCCATGAGCGCCATACAATGACGATGCTATTGAGTGGAAAAGAAGAGTGAAATTTTATTGACACTGCCCTCGAGTCGATGTCCAGGCACATCTCTGTGTCCCGATTTGTCCAAAGATGTCCCAGACAGCAAAATAAAATACGAGACCGACAAAAAAAGACATCGGAGGAGGCCGGAGATAAGTTATATGCGTGTTGAACATGTAGGTCAGCCACCAAGAAGGCCAGCATGCCAATGGTGCCATGGACTCGTCCATCTACATCTGTTCTCACATGAGTTTTGCTGGAACCATCGGTTAATGTCGACACAATCATGATAGGAGAGGGAATATTTGAAGTATACTGTCCTTCTTGTGAGAAGTGGCTTGAGGAAGTCCATGTCAGCATTGACTCAGCTCATTTGAGAGGAAGAGCTGACAACTTAGCTGAAAGACACGGCAGCAGGCCGCGGAAAGCACACAACGAGGTTTTGTCAGATCACACAAGTGCGACCGTTCGGAATGTCCTTGTGTACACAATAGGTGAGTGCCATGATGTGGTTTCCACGGACGTCCCAGTCTTCCATGCAATTGGTTACTAGTACCCTTTCTTTTGTTCTCCTAAAGGCAGCTGGCATCGGCTACTACGTGGTTACGGCGCTGGAGCCTGAGAGACGCGCACACGCACATTGGCAAGGAAATGGACACGATGAACACATTGGAGACAAGCGCGAGGCTATTGAAAACGGGTAGCCCAAACGTGAAAGACAAGCAGGGTAAGCAACCATGACAAGACTCATCTCCGGGCAGAAGCACTGGCAGATAGTACAGACACAGATTTGAGTACAGCTTAGGCAGCGATATCCGAGGCAGTGATCCAGCCTCGGAGTTGACTCAGCGCCGCGAAACGACCTTCCCTTTCCCACAGACCTACCAGTACTAGGCTCCGTGATGTCAGACTACCTCACGCGTGCCTCGAACTTTAGGCTG
>WNFR01013906.1_pt1 | contig 12497 bp, 12 predicted proteins | sample 5400221 | NCBI WGS metagenome assembly WNFR01 (sample SAMN13153357, study PRJNA577476) | soil metagenome | isolation source: 40 cm soil under Madrone tree | place: USA:California | collected 2016-06-14 | reverse complement strand
TGATGAGGACATTCGCTCTGATCCTACTGCTCGGGTTGCTGGCATCGCTCCAGGTCCGCCAGTCATACGGTGCGTCCTTTGACGAGGTCAACCAGGTCTTGCAATGGAATCGAACCCTTCTCGTGATTGTTCGCACCCCTGGCGCGCAACCCGCAACCGTGCACGCGACACGCAGCTTCGCGATCATGCACGCGGCGATGTATGACGCCGTCAACGCCATTGACGGGACCCACACGCCTTACGTGGTTGACGTCACCGACGTGTCGCGATCTGCTTCACAAGATGCAGCAGCCGCGGTCGCGGCCCATGAAGTCCTCGTAACACTCTATCCACCCTTCCAGGGTCAGCTCGACGCCCAACTTCTGCAGGTGTTGGCCGGAATCCCGGAGGGAGCGGATAAGGCGCGAGGAATGAGCATAGGACAGGCTGTTGCTGACCGAATCTTGGCTCTCCGAAGCAATGACGGAGCCCACGCCCAACCCATACCCTTCGTCTTCGGAAACGCCCCGGGAGATTACCAGTCCACGCCACCGAATTTCCCGAGGCAGCCTCAATTCACTCATTGGTCACGGGTTACACCGTTTGCCCTGGCGCGCGCGAATCAGTTTCGTCCTGGCTCTCCCCCGGCGTTGACCAGTGATACGTACAGCGATGCGTTCGATGAAGTCAAAGCACTGGGGATCGTGAACGGCACGGCCAGCTCTGCCGACGAAGCGCTCACCGGGCGCTTTTGGAACGGGGCCATTCAAAACTATTGGAACGAGATCACCCAGACGGCGGCCTTGGCGCATCACCTGACGACCGCACAGAGCGCCCGCCTCTTCGCCCTGCTCAACCTGACACTGGCCGACGGGGTGATCGCCTTCTATGACGCCAAGTACACGTACACCTTCTGGCGGCCGGTGACTGCGATCCGGGCGGCCGATACGGACAACAACCCTGAGACGCTGGCCGACCCGAATTGGCTTCCCGAGGTGATCAACACGGCTCCCGACCCGTCCTACCCCGGCGCGCACGCGGTTATCAGCGCGGGCGGAGCCGCGGTGCTGATCTCCGTCTTAGACAAGGATGAGTTCGACTTCAACGTCACCTCTGAAGTCATGCCGGGGGTCGAGCGCTCATTCGAGCGCCTCTCGGCGGCCGCGGAAGAGGCTACGTTGAGCCGGATTTTCGCCGGAGCTCACTTCCGCTTCGACCTCACCACTGGACAACGGCTGGGCCGCGACGTCGCTGATTTCGTGGTCGATAACTTCTTGACTCGTCGTCACCGAAGAGACCAGCGCGACGACGACAAATGACTCGATCAGCCCAGCTTGAACCGCACGCCGCAACGATCAAGAAGTGAACGTCAGACGAGGGAGGTTCAGTGATGAACGCTCGCACTGTGGCCGTAGCGCTCATGCTCGCGATGTCGGCAGCCCTGCTCTCTCCACCCCGCGGTTACGCGGAGCAACCTCCGGCGCCGTGCCATGCGAATCCGAACGCGGCGGCGGATAGTGCCGCGGTCGCCAGCCGGGGAGATGTCGTCAATCTCCCCCAGCCGCTGAAGGATCGGCTGATCCAACTGGCCGATCGCCCGCACAGCTACCTGCCGATCCAGGCGTTTGCCGAAGCGGACCGGGCGAGCCAATTGTTCCAGTATTACTTGCTGGACACGACCGGCTTCGAACCTAATGTCTTCACGACCCTCATCCCCGGCGTGAACGATCATGTTCAGCTGACGGTCACCGGAGGGAACTGCGGGCTTCCGACGATTGGCGCCGTGCGTGTGGTCCTGGAGCCCAAGCCCGGGCTTCCGACCGATCCCAATGATCCACGTGCCTTCAACGACGTGTTCACCGACATCTCCCCGCTGTTCGTCATCAACAATGAGAGTGGCTGGTATGAAGGGTGGATGATCCACGACATCACCGTCCCACCGGCCGCCCCGCCGCGCCCCGGCGGTCGTGCGGCATTCGGAACGATCACCGCCGGCGACGCGGAGATTCTCAAGAAAATGGGAACCGGCAACAACGTGCCGGGACATATCTTCACCGTCGACGGCAGAGCCCCGCACTTTCCCAGCGCGTCCGATAAATTCCCCAACAGCCAGAGCAACGTCGTGCCGATCCACGTGAGCATGGGGACCTACAACGCCATGCAACAGGCCGATGCCCATTCCTACTGGGAGTTCAACTATCTCGGCACGAACTGGGTCCACCCGCTCTACGAGCTGCCGTTCACGGGAGGCTTCCCGGACAATTTCGGCCAGGCTCCCGACGCCTTCAAAGACGGCGAGATCGGCAAGCTGCAGTCGATCGTTCCCGGCTCGGGGCCTGCGGGGATCCAAAACGAGCCCCAGGTGTTCGGTGACAACCCCAACCTTCCACGCGATCCCGATAAGTTTGACGGGGACGTCGATAAGCAGCGCGAATTTCGCTTCCGCAACATTCCCAGTGGTCTGGCCAACGAAATCTATCTGGACGTCTATGAGCGCCGGGCGTCGTTCGAGCCGCGTGTGACCAATCTTCAAACACGGCTCTTCGATGCCTATGCTGCCGAAGTCGCCCGCGTCGACTCGGACGGTGACGGCGTCATCTCCGCGGTGGAAGGCGACATCGATACCCCGTCGGACGGGTTCCCGGACAATGCGCGCCTCTTCCTGCCCCCGACGGCGTTCAACCGCTTCGCCGTCACGCGGGAAATCAACGATGGATTGCTGGCGCCGCGCTTTGCGCCGAGTCAGCGGGCGTGGGTGCTGAGCGGGTTCCGGGTGCCGGTCGACCCTGCAGTTCCCGCCTCAGCCGGCCGGGACAGTGACGACCGCTAAGTGATTGGAGCAAACGGCGTAGCGCGCAGCCAGGCGATTTCAGAGAGGTGGCGCTCGACGAGCGCCACCTTTCTTGACGGGCGGGGTCCGTCCAGATACTCTCGGCGCCCATGCGCTACGACGCCGCCCAGATCAATCGCTTCGATCTCACTCGCTATCCCGACTACCGCGGAGACTTCCCGCCCGACGTCTACCAGCTCCATCGCTTCGGCCACCTCGAGGAATACGAGGCGGAGTGGGGCCGGCGCTGTGGCGCCAACGGCATCGGCCGGCTGCGTGACGTCGCGCTCTCGCGCCCCACCTACGTCGGACGGATCCGCTACCTGATCTTCGCGAAATTGTAGGAGCCCGATGGGCAAGATCGTGTTCGCCGGCGCGATGTCGCACGTCCTGGACCCCGAGTACTACCAGCGCGTGTGCGGCGACGTCGGCCGGCAGAAGACCGAAGAGGCGATAGCGGCGATCGCCGGGATGGGCGAGCGGTTCTCCGCGACGAAGGCCGACGCCCTCGTCGTGGTGGCCGACGACCATCTGAACGCGTTCTCCTTCAACTGCGTCCCCGCCATGTGCGTGCGCATCGGGCGCGAGGTCCAGCGCATGACGCAGGACCACGCCGAGGCCTTCGACGCCGTCCTCGAGCACATGCCGCTGAAATACCCGCTCCACGAGGGGCTCGCCAACGCGATCCTCGAGCAGGGGATGGCGGCCGGGTTCGATCTCGCGCTGTCGTGGGAGGCGCCGGTGGATCACGCGTTCCTCGCGCCGGTCAACACCATGCACGGGACCCGGCCCATTCCGCCACTCGTCCCACTCTGGGTGAACTGCTTCGTGGCGCCGCAGCCGAGCGCGCGGCGCTGTTTCGCGCTCGGTCAGCACATCGCGCGCGTGGTAGCCAAGAGCCCATGGAACGTCGGCATCATCGCCACTGGCGGCCTCTCGCACTTCCCCGAGCTGTCCGTGCCCCGGATCGGCGAGACCGACACGGTGTTCGACCAGAAGCTCATCCACTGGATGGAGCGCGGCGAGCACGAACCGCTACAGGAGCTCAGCGCCGACGAGCTGCACAAGAGCGGCGGCCACGAGTTCCTCAACTGGATGGTGCTGCTCGGCGCCGTGAGCCCGGCGCGCGCCGACGTCCGCTACTTCGGCGAGCTGCGCCGGATCAACCTGGCCGCCGTCGAGTGGAGGGTCGCATGAGCCGCTACACGGTCAACAGCGTGCTCTACCAGCTCAAGAAAGATCCCGCGTTCCGCGCGCGGTTCGTCAAGGATCCGGCCGCCGCCATCGCCGACCTGGATCTCACCGACGCCGAGCGCGCCGCGTTCGTCGCGCGGGACCTACGGAAGGTGAACGAGCTCGGCGGCTACCTGCACCTGGTGATCTCGATCCCCAGCCTCGCCGCACGCTAGGGCCGCCGTGTTCTGGAGCCGTCTCACCGTTCGCTGAACGCTCGATCTTCGAGCCTGTGGGGGGCGGCGGATGGCCGAACGCGCGCCCCGCTGGTCGACGAGGTGCTGCCGCGGGTGCCGGTGGCTCGCTTCACCGCAGCGGTGTTGTCCTGACCGTCCTGATTTGCCCCGACACCTTGAACGCAATAGTAGGGTACACGTATAACCAGGGCGGAACTGCAACCGGCCAGCATCAAAGCGGGTTCCATTGCGATGCCGGATGGAGGACATTTTCATTCCTGAAGGTGACCACTGACGACGGCCTGATCGGCTGGTCGGAATACACCGAGGGTGACGGCAGCCGCGGGCTGACATCCATCATCCATGGCATGGCCGAAGCGTTGATCGGCATGGATCCGAGGCCAGTGCAGGCGATTTCATCGCTGCTCTATATCCGACACCAGCAGGCGGCCAATGGCGTCAACCAGCGTGCCATGGCGGCGATCGAGAACGCATTGCTGGACATCAAGGGCAAGGCGTTGGGCGTGCCGGTGTACGAATTGTTCGGGGGCCCGGTGCGCACGCGCTTCCCCGTCTACTGGTCGCATTGCGGCACCTATCGGGTGCGCAATCATCTTGACATCGGGATGCCGCGCGCCCTCAGCTACGACGATATCGCCGCGCTGGGCGCGCAGGTGAAGGCGCGGGGGTTCAAGGGGCTGAAGACCAATATCCTGGATTTCGACGGCGAGAAGTTAGTGGGCTTCGGCCCCGGTGCCGGTCGCACGCCAGGCTGGCCGGAATTGAATGTCGACCGAAAGACGCTCAAGTCCGTCCGCGATACGCTTGCCGCCTTCCGCGCGGGCGCAGGCCCCGACATGGACCTGTATCTGGACGTCAACTACCATTTCAAGACCGAAGGCTTGCTCAAAGTCGCAAGGGCCGTGGAACCCTACAACCTGACGTGGCTGGAATTCGATACGTGGGATCCGCAGGCGCTGGCGCTCGTCCGCAATCATGCGCCGTGTCCCGTCGCGTCATCTGAGTCGGTGACCGGGCGACGCGCCTATCGGCCGTTTCTAGACGCCTATGCTTCGGATGTCGTGATCATCGACGTGCTCTGGAACGGCTTCCTTGAATCGATCAAGGTGGCCTCCATGGCCGAGGCCTACGAGGTCAACGTCGCGCCGCACAACTACTACGGCCATCTGGCCACGGCGATCAGCGCTCACTTCTGCGCCGTGACACCGAACTTCCGGGTCATGGAGGTCGATATCGACAGCGTCAGCTGGCGCGACGAACTTTTCTTGAACGCGCCTGTCATCGAGAACGGCGATCTGTTGCTGCCCCGTGGCCCGGGCTGGGGCGTCGAGGTCAATGAGGCGGCGGTGCGCGCGCGCCCACCCAAGTAAACAAGAGTGGCCAGGCTATCGACTTCACGGGCGAGGTTGCCCTCTGCCCCGGGATGCTCGACGGCGGCCGTTCTGCCACCGGCGGTGCACCATCGCCGAATACGCAATTGGAGAGAACGAGATGAAAGTACTTGCCGGCAAGGTAGCGGTCATCGTCGGCGGCACCAGCGGCATCGGCGCGCGGACCGCCGAACTCTTCGTCGAGGAAGGCGCCACGGTGGTCATTGCCGGCCGCCGGAGCGACGCCGGCGAAGCGCTGGTCCGCAAGCTCGGGGCGGCAGCGAGCTTCGTGAAGACCGATGTCGCCCGCGAGCAGGAGCTGAAGGAGCTGATTGACGGTAGCGCCGCGCGGTTTGGCCGGATCGATTGCCTGTTCAACAACGCCGGCTACGGAATTCCCCAGCGCAGCATCGCCGATCTCGATATCGCTGGGTTCGACGCGCAGATGGCGGTGATCGTGCGCGCCGTGATGCTGGGCATGAAGTTCGTCGCGCCGATCATGCTGCGCCAGCGCTCCGGCTGCATCCTCAACACCGGCAGCATCGCCGCGCATCGCTCGGGCCTGAGCTCCCAGACGTATTCCGCCGCCAAGGCCGCGGTGGTGCATGCAACCCGCTGCGTGGCGGCCGAGCTCGGTGAGAGCAACATCCGTGTCAACAGCATCTCCCCGGGCGCGATCGTCACCGGTGTTTTCGCCAAAGGCGTGGGCGTCGACCCCAATACCGCCGACCGCCATCTCGAAACCGTGACCAAGCACTTTGCCAACGCGCAGCCGATTCCCCGCGCCGGCATGCCCGAGGATATTGCGAGGGCGGCGCTCTATCTGGCTTCCGATGCCGGCAGTTTCGTCAATGGCATCGACCTGGTGGTGGATGGCGGCGTGATCACCGGCAATCGCTTTTCCGCCGGCGCCGAGGCGCGTCGCGAGTTGGTCGCCGCGGTGAAGGCAGAGATCGATGCAGCAGGCTGATTCGCCAGGTCGCGTAGTTCATCTCCCCACCATCGACTCCATCATCGCAGCGCAACGCAAGGCTGCCTCGGACAACGACATCGCCGGCTTTCAGGAGCATGACGAACGTTTCCTGCGGCGTTCGCAGCCGGCGCGGACCTGACGGAGGTCCTCCGGTCGCTGCCGAAAGTCCTCGTGGGCCGCGCCAACCTGTTCGAATAATTTGTTGCCGACACCTGGAATGCTGTAGTTATGGTAGCGAAATCGAACGGAACTGCGACCGGCTCGCGCCCGCCGATCAGGCGGCGAGATCGAGGGCCGTCGAGGCTCCACGATCGATCTTGAGGAGGGGGGGCCGCCACTCGGTATCTCCCAGAATCCCGGCCACTCGGCACATCAGCCGGTGACCATCAACTCGGTGTCTACGAAATCGTGGGCGGAACGGCATCTTGAAGATCGATGGATCGGTATGAAGGCTTGGCTTTTGAATCACACGTCGGTCGAACGCTTCTTCGATCGATATTTCGTGCAGGTCACAGTGCTGCCGACATTCCTGATGATGGTGTGCGTATTCGGCCTGCCGCTCGTATTCTCCTTGTATCTAAGTTTTACAGGCTGGGGCCTGGACCAGCCGCTATTCGCGGGCCGATTTGTCGGCCTAATGAATTACGACGACGTGCTGACAAACGCGGTCTTCACCAAGGCAATCTATATCACCCTCGGCTACACAGCCGCCACCGTGGCCGCGCAGATGCTGCTCGGATTGGGGATTGCATTGCTACTGAACGTCGATCTACCGGGAATGCGCGTCTTTCGCACCGCGTTGATTGTGCCGATGATGATCACGCCGATCGTGGGCGCCTTGTGCTGGAAGCTATTGCTCGACCCAAGTCATGGTGTCCTGAATCAGTGGATCGGCGAGAAAATAGTCTGGCTGGGCCGACCTGACACGGCAATTTATGCAATCTGGTTGGTCGGCGTGTGGCAGAACACGGCCTATGTCACGCTCATATTGTTGGCCGGCCTGCGGTCGCTGCCCACCGAACCGCTCGAAGCCGCGTCGATCGACGGCGCCAACCGGTTGCAAGCGTTCTGGCTCGTCACGCTCCCCATGCTGCGGCCCTATATCCTGGTTGCACTGCTGCTGCGTACGATCTTCGAGTTCCGCGCTTTCGACAATATCTATGCGATGACCGGCGGCGGCCCGGCCAACACGACAATGGTGTTGTCGATGTACACCTACCTGGTGACGTTCGTGCAATTCGATTTCAGCATCGGTGCCGCCGCAGCGTGGCTGATGCTGCTGATGTCGATGGTGCTGTGCGTGTTTTTCATCCTCGTGATTCGTCGACGGGAGGCGCTCTGATGGCTGCCGTGGTCGGTTCCTCGCGTGTGCGACACCTGGAGTCCGCACTGATCTATGCGACGCTCACCGTCCTTGTTCTTGTATTCCTGTTTCCCGTGCTCTGGGTTCTCGGCCTGTCGTTGAAAACACGCGCCGAGGTGTTCGCGTCACCGCCTCTTTACCTGTGGTGGCCGACTTTCCAACACTATGCCGATGTGCTGACACGGTCCGACTTCGTTCGGGCGTTCATCAACACCCTGATCGTGTCGACAAGCGCGGTTGCGCTGTCGCTGGGCATCGGCGCCCCGGCGGCTTACGCGTTTGCGAGCTTTCCTTTCAAGGGCCGATCGATCCTGTTCTTTGCCTTGCTTGTGATGCGCATGCTGCCGCCCATTGCGGTGCTTGTGCCCATGTATCTGCTGTTCAACAAGATCGGCCTCGCGACCACACGGTTGAGTGTCGTGCTCGCCTACACCACTTTCAGCTTGCCGCTGGTGGTGTGGCTCATGCGCGGGTATTTCGAAGACTTGCCGGTTGAACTGGAAGAGAGTGCCTGGATCGACGGTGCCAGCCGTTTTGGCGCATTCATGTATATCATCCTGCCGTTGGCCCGGCCCGGCCTGGTCGCGGCCAGCATCTTGTGCCTGCAACTGGCGTGGAACGATTTCCTGTTCTCGGCCGTGCTGACTAACAACGCCACGCAAACGCTGCCGGTGATGATGGCGGCATTCAACGCAGGCGACTCCGGCATGGACTGGGGCGGGCTCACTGCATCGGGGATGCTGGTGACCTTGCCGGTCATCCTCTTCTCATTCGTGGCGCAGCGGCATCTTGTGGCTGGCCTGTCGTCGGGAGCGGTCAAGGGCTGATGCGCGGAGGCGGCGCCAAATTTTCTGTGAGTCAAGCAGGCTAGACTGACCCGAAACCAAGGAGACATGTCATGGCTGGATTCACTAGAAGGCGATTGTTGCAAGGGTCGGCGGCCGGCTTGCTGGCGGCCTCCACCGGGAAGGCGTGGTCGCAGGCCAAGCCCGACAAGCTGGTCCTGGTTTGCGAGAATTCGCGCGCGTGGAAGCGGACACTCCTGGAGGAGGTTGCGCCCGCGTTCGAGAAGACCCACGGGATCAAGATCGAATTCACGATGCTGCCCGTGGACGCCTGGCGCGCGCGCCTGAAGGCGGAACTGAGCGCGGGATCGACCGGCATCGACCTCGCGATGCTGTCGGTCCAGATGTCCGGGTGGATGGCCGCTCACGTTCTCGACCACAACGAAGTCGTGAGGAAGATCATGGCCCGCGACCCCGCCTTTGCCTGGGACGATTTCCTGAACGGCGGCAAGGTGGCGGGAACGTATGACGGCAAACTCGTCGGCATTCCCTATCGGCTCACGGCCCAGATACTGCACTATCAGAAGGCCCTGCTGCAGCAGGCCGGTTTCGCGCAGGCACCGAGAACCTACGCGGAGTTCGAGAAGGCCGCGCTGGCGGTCAACGCACCACCGTCCCGCTACGGGTTCGGCCTGATGGGCAAACAGGGGGCGGGAACGTTCACGAACGTCGTGCCGTGGATTTTCTCCGCCGGCGGACGACTGCTGGATTTCAAGACGGGTGAGATCTTCATCGACGACGACAAGGCCGCGGCCGGCCTACAGTTCTATGCCGACCTGGCGCAGAAGGACAAGGTCGTGCCGCCCGAAGCCATGACCTGGGAATTCGACGAGATCATCGCCGGCGCACAGAAGGATCGGTACGCGATGTCGGTCACATTCTCTTCCTATGGGACCTTGTTCAACGATCCGAACCTCTCCCAGACCGGTGGCCGCTGGGCCTGGTCGACCATGCCCGGCCATCCTTCGAAGGAACAGAACCGCAGCCTCATCGACGGCCAGTTCATGGCGATATCGAAATATTCCAGGTACCCCGATTGGGCCATGGAGTTCGTTCGCATGGCCTGCAGCAAGCAAGCGATGATTCGCTCCATGGAAGGAGGCAATGCGCCGCCGCGTGGATCGTCGTTGCGCGATCCCCAGATGGTTGCCAAGCTCGGCTGGCCTTCGGCCGCCGCGGAAGCGATCGAAACCGGAATCCCGATCTCACAGGACCCGGCGTGGGACGGCCTGGAAATCGCACTTCGCACCGGCGTCTCCGAGACCCTGCTCGGCCAGAAAACCGCCAAGCAGGCGCTCCAAGGCGTGGCGGGCGAATGGCGGCGCAACCTTCGCCGCGCCGGCATTCTCAAGTAAGATTTGCCCGCTCAGACGTTTCTTGGCGTCTATGTCGAGCGCGTGCTGCAGAAGGAGGTGGAGGCGCTGGAACCTGACACGCCACTGTTTTGTGGCGATGGAGGTGCTGGAGCAGCATCACGATCTCGAGGAGGTTCGCGCGTTGCTCGGCCAGGCGCGGATCGACACCACGCAGGTCCTCCACGACCATCAAGCCGTCGCAGCTCAAGCGCGCGGTGTCGTTTTACGAAGTCAAAGCGGCGAAGATGTTGCGCGAGTGAGGGTGGCCCCAACGGGATTCGAACCCGTGTTTGAGGCACGATCATGTCGCACGAGAACTCCATTTCAAAGTCCAATCGTAGTCGCCTCCGGCCATTTTTCGCTGACATCCGCGAGCCGCTGCCGCTTCGCGCGGCTCGCATCGTGCCGCTGACAAGCCAACGATCGCCGGCACGTCATCATTGGTCTTACAATGCGAGAATGAACTGGCTGGTAAAGGAAGAACCGACCCACTATGGATTCGACGCGCTCGTGAAGGACAAGAAAGCCGTCTGGAGCGGCGTCAGGAACGCGCTGGCGCAGAAGCATCTTCGCACCATCAGGAAGGGCGACCGCATCTTCTACTACCACTCCGGAGACGAGAGGGCGGTGGTCGGCATCGTCAAAGCGGTGTCCGATGCCTATCCGGATCCCGAAGATCCGAGCGGAAAGTACGTCGCGGTCGATGTCGTGCCGGTCAAGCGACTTCCGAGGCCCGTTACGCTCGCCGAGGTCAAGGCAGATCCAGGCTTCAAGGACTTCCCGCTCGTGCGCATCGGGCGGCTGTCCGTGATGCCAGTGACCGATGCGGAATGGGCGCGAATCGAACGGATTTCCGGCAAGGCGCCGAGAGGTGAACCATGAAATTCGGTCTCTACAGCTCGATCGCGAATCCGCCGCGCGGTGAACACCTCGATCGCTGCATCGACGAGGCGATCGCCGAGGCTCAGCTCGCCGAGGCCAGCGGCTTCGACTCCTGCTTCTTCGGCGAGCACCATCAGGACCACGACGGGTTCCTGCCCTCGCCGCTGATCGTGGCGGCGGCGGTCGCAGCACGCACCACGCGGCTACGCGTCGGCACCTCGGTGATCCTGCTCCCGCTCCATCACCCGGTGCACGTGGCGGAGGACGTCATCACGCTCGACCTCGTTTCCAAGGGCCGCGTCATCCTCGGCGTGGGCATCGGCTATCAGCCTGCCGACTTTCGCGCTTTTTCCGTCCCGATGGAAGATCGCGCCGGGCGCTTCGAGGAGAGTATTGAGATCCTGCGCCTCTGCTGGGCTGGCGATAAGTTTTCGTTCCGTGGCAAGCACTACGTGCTGGAGGACATTCAGATCCGTCCGCGGCCGTATCAGAAACCGGGCCCGCCATTGTGGATCGGCGCCAGTATCACAGCCGCCGCCCGCCGTGCCGGCAGGATCGCCGATGGCTTCGTCGGCACGCCAAGCACCAACCTGGCGAACGCAACGCATCTTGCCGACGTCTACAAGGAGGCGGCGCGCGAGGCCGGCCGGCCGGCCGAGGTCGTCCAGATGCGAGACGCCTGGGTCGCCCGGTCGCGAGCCGAGGCTGACGCGGTGTACGGGCCGCACGTCATGACCGCCTACCGGTACTACTGGGAGAATCGCCTGGCCGAGTTCCGCAGTCTCGACGCCGGCTCGCAGTTCACGCTGGAGAATCTTGCGCCCGATCGCCTGATCCTCGGAGATCCCGAAACCTGCATCCGAGAATTCCAGCGCTGGCAGAAAGCGACCGGCGCCAGCACATTCCTGCTCCGCCTACGCCACGCCCATTCAGGCGGTCCGGCGCACGACAAGATCATGGAGGCGATCAGGCTCTTCGCCGAGCGGGTCCTGCCGTACGTGTGACCTTTCAGGGCCAACGGTCGCGCGATACGTCACCCACGACCCACCCCGAGCCGGACGCGGTCACCGTCCCGTCCGCATCGACGCCCTCGACTCGCAACCGAACATTGGTGATTCGCCACGGGAGGCCGTTATAGACGTACCCCTCGACCCCCAGCCTTCGAGGGCCGTCGGCCTGCGCGAGCTCGAACCGAAATGGCGCGGGATTCGAACCCGTGTTTTGCGGTTCGCCACGCGCTTCCCTAATGATGTCTGCCACTTCGGCGTTGTTGACTCAACTGGTGTATCGGGGGGACCTAAATTCTGGCCTTCGCCCGCGCTCGGGGGAGACGGTCTTCGGAACAAAACACGTAACGCACGGTCAACTCTTCAGCGTCCAGCCGAAGTAGTCTTTCAAGTCGTTGAAGCAGGTCGCGCAGATCCAGTGGTACTCGTCGCGCTCGTTGCTCGGGTGGTAGACTGCGCGGCC